>Ga0209430_1000437_pt1 | contig 43269 bp, 33 predicted proteins | sample BarGraIncub1133A_FD_184504 | JGI IMG/M metagenome (GOLD analysis project Ga0209430, IMG submission 184504) | Arctic peat soil microbial communities from Barrow, Alaska - Barrow Graham LP Incubations 11-33A (SPAdes) (version 2) | ecosystem: Environmental > Terrestrial > Soil > Wetlands > Peat... | reverse complement strand
AAGTCTTGTAGGTAAGATTCCGTTTGTAACAAATTATGGAGTTTTTCTAGCAGGTAGAGCCTGGGATCAGATAAGGACTACAGTATGCTATAACAATCTGAATGTAAAACTTGGAGGTGCACACGGAGGAATCTCTGTTGGCGCGGATGGCGCAACTCATCAGGCTTTGGAAGAAGTAGCTATAATGAGATGCTTGCCAAATATGAAGGTAATTGTACCCGCTGATTCAATCGAAACCAGAAAGACGACTATTGCCGTGGCAGAAGCTAATGGACCATATTATATAAGGTTTGGGAGAGAAAAAGTCCCTACCATAACAGATGAAGAGACACCTTTTGAAATTGGAAAAGCTTACTGCTGTCGAGAGGGTTCGGATGTTGCAATAATAGCCTGCGGAGTGATGGTTTACGAAAGTTTAGTTGCAGCAGAAAAGCTTTCTAAAGAAGGAATCAATGCGATGGTCATAAATAACCATACCATTAAGCCAATGGATGCAGAGACTATCATAGAAGCAGCTAGGAAAACAGGAGCGGTTGTTACCGCTGAAGAGCATCAGTTGATGGGCGGTATGGGAAGTGCAGTTATGGAAATCCTGTCTCAAAACTGCCCTGTTCCTGCGAAAATGGTAGGGATTAACGACAGGTTCGGTGAATCAGGAGAACCAGAGATTCTAATGAAAGAATTTAATTTAACGAGTGATGACATTGTTGCTGCAGTCAAAGCAGTATTGAAGATGAAATAAGGACACAGTAAACTTTTATAAGAATAGGGAGGAAAAAGTATGCCAGGGTATGCAAATTGGAGAACCTTATATCAACAGGAATATTTACAACTCAAAGAAGAAGGCTATCAGGTGGGTGATGAGCTGTATCCCCAATTAAAAAAGAACGGAAATTTATTCATAAATAGTGTAAATACTCAGTCAATGAATAACGAAAATAACATGACTGAAAGTGATTGGGAAAAAGCTTACCATAGCTTATGGAAATTAAGAGAAAAAGGATTACGTCCTGATTATCCTTTTGTAGAACCGAACGGATATGACGAGATAATAGAAGCAGCAGCTGAGCCACCTATTTTAAAGCAGCTTGATGAAAGAAGATATGCTGAGAAAATTAAAGGTGCATTTTATGGAAGATGTGCAGGCGTTGTTTTGGGAAAACCCCTTGAAATGGATGTAAATCGTCTAGAAATAAAAGAATTCCTTGAGAGTGTGGATGCATATCCATTACAGGATTGGGTACCTGCTTATTCTGAAAAACTTGACAAAAGACTAAGGGAAGACTGCGTTGCCTCCACAAAAGGGAACGTAGAGTATGTTCAGCCTGACGATGATATTCATTACACCATATTGGCGCTACTGCTTGTTGAAAAAAAAGGGTTGGATTTTTCTACCTATGATGTTGGCGTAAATATTCAGGATAATATACCATATAACTGGCTTTGGTCAACAACAAAGCAGGCATATTACCATATGTGCAACATGGTAGCAGACAGACCGTTCCAAGAGCAGGTGGATGAATTCACAACAAAGCTAAATCCTATGCGTGAAGGTATAAATGGAACAATTAGAGCAGATATTTGGGGATATATTTCTCCAGGAGATCCAAGAAGAGCTGCAAAATTGGCGCATCAGGAGGCATCATATAATACCTGTAAAAATGGTCTATATGGCTCAATGTTTACAGCCGCATGTATAAGTTCGGCTTTGAGCATGAATCCAACAATTGAAACCATTCTGCAAGGTGGTCTATCTGTCATACCAAAGAAATCACGACTGGCAAAAGTAGTTGAAGAGGTTTCAGCTTGGTATGCAAAGGAAAAAGAATGGATTCCAGTATGTGACAAGATATATGAAAAATATGGTCATCTTCCTTTTGCAGGAGGAATAAACAACTTGGCATTTATAATTCTTTCACTACTTCATGGGCAATTGGATTATACAAAAACGATTACCACCGCAGTTATGTGCGGTACAGATACGGACTGCACTAGCGGTACCGCTGCGAGTATTGTAGGTGCCGCCATCGGTTACGATAAATTAGATCAGAAATGGATAGCACCACTTAACGATAGAGTTAAGACTGTAGTGGCTGATTTTGGAGAAGGCAGTATTTCGGATATTGTAAAAAGAATAATCGCAGTAAGAAATAAACATAACTCGTAAGAAATATCAAAAGATGATACGAAACATTTGCAAATATTTATAAAGCTTTTACAGAGAGAGACTCAGAAATGGGTCTTTTTCTAATGAAGGATAGTAAATAATATTGTTATGCCTATTTCGTTTTCTTATCTAAAATGATTAAAATAAATTGAATGGTTTTACGCATGGTTTATAGGTTGCGACCCGATAGTTAAATTATGTGAAGTACTCTTCCATTTTATTACATTAAGTGGTAAAATAGGAGAGCATTTTATGTTTTAAGGGGGAATTATAATGAAAAAATTGAGCTTTATGAAAGGTTTACTTTCTGGTGTTTTAATTGCAGCTTTACTTATTACTTGTATGCCTTCACTGGCATCGACCGTTGAATTTATTCTAAATTCTGTTAACCTTACACTTGATAGTAAACAGATTGCTAAAAAAGGAGATGGGTTTTATTTAAGCAACGGTGAAAAAGTTCCTTTTAGTATTAATTATAAAGGAACCACCTACCTTCCAGTGAAAAAATTGGCCGAAACACTGGGTAGCGGTGTCACATGGGATGGTACTACACAGACTGTCGGATTGATAAGTAACAATTTACAAAGCCCTGTTGATGCTTCATCTGCTGATCCAATTAATGTATTATCAGGAAGAGCCGCATTGATGCCTCAATATGGAAATAGTGATGGATATGTAATAAGGGTCGCAGCAAATAAACAAAAAGGATTTAACAGACCATATTACTTATACATACCAAATAATTTGGATAAAAGTAACGGAAATTACATTATTGCAGAAACAGCTAATGTTTCTATACATGATGAAAAAGTAACGGATTTATTGACAGGAAAAGATGCCACTCAGGCTGAAACTGCGCGCTTAGCTGTAGCAACCAATTCTGTTTACCTCTTAGCTGCATTTGAAAGACCAAAAACAGGACCCTATGCTTATGTATATACAAGTGCTTATTCAAGATCAGCCATTTCAATAGGTAAAGATAGTGAATTGTATCGGCTTGATTTGCAGCTTGAGTCAATGATTAATGATGCAAAAGATATCTTGAAATATGAGGGTATAGCAGCTAGAGATAAAGTTTTTGCATATGGGTTTTCAGCTTCCTCCCATTTCATGAATGCTTTTACGATACTACATCCAGAGTTAATTCAAGCAATTGCAACTGGTGGGATTAATAGTCTTCCAATAGTCCCTCTGAAGGAATATCAAGGTGAAAAGCTTCGTTATCCCATTGGAGTTAATGATATAAAAGAATTAACAAACATAGATTTTGATTTTAATACATATAAAAAGGTACCTCAATTTATTTTTATGGGTGGTTTAGATACAAATGATACTGCGCCGTTTGGGGATTGTTATGAACCACAGGATACTGAACAGATATATAGACTTTTGGGTGAAAAAATGGTTCCTGATAGATTTAATAAAATGAAAACTATCTTTGATTCCATTGGTGTTAATGCTACGTTTAAACTTTATCCAGATGTTGGGCACTGGGGATTGTCTGGTTCTATTTTTAATGAAGTTAAATCTTTCTTAAATAACAATAAAGTAACAACCCCCATTAATGTACCTAAAAATGTTAAAAATGCTTTTCCGACAGGCAAAGTAGATGACCCATATAAAAATGCCAGCCTAGCAGAATACGAAACTACTCCCGAGTATAATGATTGGGGCGGTTCTGTGGTCAGAGTTAATGCAAAACCTAATCAAGGATTCAATAGAGCATATTATATGTACATTCCCAATAACTTAAATTATAGTAGCAAAATACATATTATGTTTGAAACCCCTAATCTATTAAATAATAGCAAAGAAGCATATTATTACATCACTGGAGATAACATTACTCAGTGTGCGGGTACAGATATAGCACGAAGTATCAATTCAATTACTGTTATGCCAGCTATTGAAAGACCTGATAGTGGAGAATTAGCATTTGTTTATACTCATGCATTAACAAGGCAGACCATGTTAATTAAAAAAAGTAGTGAGTTGTACAGAATTGATCTGCAAATGGAAGCAATGCTGAAAGATGCAAAACTAATGCTGCAAAAATATAATAAGATAAAGGTCGAAGATAAAATTTTCATTACAGGATTCTCTGCTTCTGCGCAATTGGCAACAAGATATATCATGCTCCACCCAGAAAACATTCAGGCAGCGGTAATGGGGGGAATTGCTATACCTATGCAGCCATACAAGTCATATAATAAGCAAATATTGAATTATCCGTTGGGAATCAACGATTTCAATGCAATAACAGGAAGTAATCCCAATCTGGCAGCATATAAAAAAATCCCACAATTCTATTATATAGGGGATAATGATTTTAATGATCCGGCTCCATATAGTGATAGTTTTGATCCTGGTTTTGAGCAGATTATATATAAATCCTTTGGTAAAATACAAGTACCTGACAGATTTACAAATGCAATGAAGGCATTGCAAGCTTCCGGAGCTGATGTGAGCTACAAAATTGTTCCTAATACTGACCATGAAGGTACAAAAGGTATATTATCCGAGATTGTTGATTTTTTTAATAAGTATAAATAGCTTAGAGAGGCACTTAACAAAAGTAAAAAGGACTTGCTATAATATTATCTTAACTCGCAAAGAGACAAGCCTTGATATATAAGGCTTGTCTCTTTGTTCATATGTGAACGATGTCACTCCTCATGGATGGACTGCTGCAGAGGTGTTTCATCTCCTAAGGGACTTGCTTGGCAAGAGAAGAAGGAGAAACGTTGATTATAGGCTCAGGTGTTCCAGAAAGCTGGATGAGTAAGAACTTTGAAGTTAAAGATATGCCGACTTATTTCGGGAAGCTTTCTTTCAAGTATAGTGCGGCAATTGGGGAGTTGGAAGTAAATATCAGTAATATGCCTGAAGACAGAATAAAACTTGAATTTCCAATTCCGGTGAAAATAAGAAAACAGAAGAGTAACGTATAATTTATAAAACTAAAAAAAATACAGACGAAATACGTTCTGTATCTTTTTTAGTAGAAATTTAAATTCATTGATGGTGTTTAAGAATGGAAAGCTAGAATTCACGTCAGGGAAATGAAATAAACTATTTTATAAAATGCATACAGAATGATAATACTATTGCAATGCTAAATTGTTTTTGATAATTTGTAATTATTAATATACATACATAACTGAATAAAATTTGAAAAAAATATTCATAGTGTAGGTATGGTATATTATAGTAAGAAGGGAGGGATTAAAACTTTGGCTATCACGTTAAGCTATGTATGCAAGTATGCGAGAGAAAATTATGGGATGAACCTTATTTGTGGGGAGAGCAATATGAACAATCTAGTCAATTGGGTTCATATGCTGGAAGATCCTGAGACAGCAAAATTTCTTCATGGCCAAGAGTTGATTTTTTCTACGGGAATTGGACACGATAGCACAGGTTGGTTTGTTGATTTTGCTAAGGGTCTTGTGGAGAATCAGGCCAGTGGGTGGGTTCTAAACATTGGACCATATATTAAATCAGTGCCTGAAGAATTGATCTCTTATTGTAGAGAAGTGCAATTTCCTCTTTTTACTATACCTTGGAAGTCGAGAATTGTGGACATTACTAACGATTTCTGCCACAGGATCATAAGGTCGGAAGAAAATGAATTAACTGTTGCAGGAGCTTTTCGAAATGCGATTTTCTTCCCTGAAAAAATTTATGATTATCGTTCGGTTTTGGAACGAAAGGAATTTGACTTAGATGCTGAATTCTGTATCGTAGCATTATCACTTCAAGTATCTTCGAATGTTAAGTTCTTAGATTTTGATAATACTGTAAGGCTACACTTTACAAAAATTCTATATAGCTATAGTGACAGATTCAATATCTTTAGACAGGATAAGTATTTGATTGTAGTTCTTCAGAACTATTCTCAGAATGCAGTGGAAAGTGCCTTGGATCGCCTTAATGAGGTATGCAATTATCGTGAACAAAATTACCGCATTCGTGCAGGAATCAGTTCTAGTGATTTTGGTATCAAGTCTCTTGCCCGAAATTATAAGAGAGCAATTGCTATATTACACCTTGCAGAAAAGCAGGATAAACCTCGAATATTCTATCGCAATATTGGGCTTTATCAGTTATTAATAGAGGTTGAGGATACAGAAACATTAAAGACCTTCTATAAGGATACCTTGGGGCAGTTGGAAGCTTATGATGAAAAGTATAAGACCGATTATCTTTTCACACTTAAATGCTATCTAGACAATAACACCAGTGTGCAGGAGGTTGCAAAAGAAAACTATGTGCACCGTAATACCATTAATTACAAAATAAAAAAGATTAAAGAAATACTCCAGTGTGATATCAATTACCAGGACGGACTAAAGCTGCTTTTGGCGTTCCATATTAAAGAATTATTATAGCATAACGAAACACGAAATGTGCTTCAGCACAATATATTTTATGCTGGAATCAGTTGAATTAAATTTAAAGCATGGTAATATGTATTTATAAGTTAATTAGTAGTTATTGAGGCAAAGGGGCCTGCTCTTACGAGCAGGTCCCTTTGCGATTTTATAAACGGGGTGATTTGTGTATGGAATTAACAACGGTAAAGGAAATTTGTGAGACATCAAAGAAATATAACTTGCATTCCTGGAGTGCTCAAGGTGGGTTAGAGCCTAAGGTTATGGTGAAAGGTGAGGGAATATATTTCTGGGATGGGGAAGGAAAGCGTTACTACGATATGTCCTCCCAATTGGTTAATTTGAATATCGGCCACGGAAATAAAAAGGTTATTAAGGCCATTCAAGATCAAGCTGAAAGATTAGCCTTTGCAGCACCATCTTTTGCAATAGATGTTAGATCTCAATTAGCAAAGATGGTTGTAGAGTTGGCACCAGATAACATGGGAAAAGTGTTCTTTACCTTGGGTGGATCAGATGCAAACGAAAATGCAATTAAGATGGCGAAAATGGTAACTGGTCGAAATAAGATTTTTTCAAGATACCGTTCTTATCATGGTTCTAGCTATGGTGCAGCAAATTTGACAGGTGAGCCAAGAAGATATACCTGTGAACCTGGTATTCCGGGGTTTATTAAATTCTTTGATCCCTATATCTATAGATCTTCGGTACCATTTGAAAGCGAGGAAGCAGCAACAAATTATTATTTAGTGCAATTGAGAGAACAAATAATATATGAGGGCCGACAGTCTGTAGCAGCAATTTTCTTAGAAACTGTTACCGGAAGTAATGGAATTATTATTCCACCTAAAGGTTATTTGAAGGGTATTCGTGACATCTGTGATGAGTTTGGTATTTTAATGGTATGTGATGAGGTAATGACTGGCTGGGGACGCACTGGGGAATGGTTTGCAGTAAATAATTTTGATGTAAAACCTGATATCATAACTTTTGCAAAAGGCATTACTTGTGGATATGCACCTATTGGAGGAGTCATTGTCAGTAAAGAGATAGCAAATTTCTTCGATGAAAATTTTCTAAGCTGCGGACTTACTTATTCAGCACATCCTCTGGGCTGCGCAGCAGGAATTGCAACGATTGAGTTTTACAAGGAAACAGGATTAATTAATCAGGCTAAAGAACGAGGCGTTTTATTAGGGAAACTGCTGGAAGATATAAAAGAAAAACATTCATGTGTTGGAGATGTACGTTATATAGGTTTATTCTCAGCTATTGAATTGGTTAAGAACAAACAAACAAAAGAACCTCTTGTAGAATATGGGCAGGATCCTGGAAGGATTATGAAAAAGATAATCGGAATGCTAGGAGAAAAAGGCTTTTATACCTATTCACATGAAAATTGCTTGATTATTGCACCGCCTTTAATTATTACTGATTTGGAGTTAGAGAGTGCGATGGTTATCATGGATGAAGTCTTATGTGAAGTAGACAAGATGGTTAAATAGGGGTGATTATGAACTATAAATATTATATGCCAACTAGAATCATAATGGGAAATGATTGTATCACTAATAACAGTGAGGTCTTTAAAACGCTTGGGAAGAGAGCCTTAATTGTAACTGGTGCACACTCATCAAAGAAAAACGGTTCGGAAAAAGATGTCAAAGCGGCTTTAGATTCTGCCTGCATCAGTTATCTGGTATTTGATAAAATTATGAGTAATCCGACAATTGCGTGTGTATATGAAGGGGCATCAGTTGCAAAGGGTAATGATGTGGATTTTATCATAGCAATAGGCGGAGGCTCGCCCATGGATGCAGGTAAGGCCATAGCGTTGTTGGCAGCACAGGATATCAGTGAGGAGAACCTATTTTCAGGAATTTATGAAAACAAGGTATTGCCTATGACGTTTGTTCCAACTACGGCGGGTACAGGGTCGGAAGTGACGCAGTATTCTATTTTAACAAATGATAAAGCACAGACGAAAACAAGCATAGCATCAGATTTATTGTTTCCTACAGTTGCTTTTTTAGATTCAAAATATATGGAACAACTATCTGTTAACACAACAATCAATACTGCAATTGACGCATTATCCCATGCAGTAGAAGGCATGTTATCTGTGAGAGCATCGACAATAACCAATGCATTGGCGTCCGAAAGTATACGAATGATTATGGAATGTGTACCCGAAATGCTTCAAGCTTTAAATTCAGTACCTAAGACCATATTTAACCCGAAGAACAGGGAAAAATTATTACAGGCCTCCTTTATGGCAGGTATGGTAATTTCTCAAACGGGTACTTCAGCAGTTCATGCGATGGGATATTCTCTAACCTACTTTAAGGATATCGACCATGGAAGAGCCAATGGACTTCTTCTAGGCGAATACTTAAGATTGGTGGAGAAGGAACAACCTGATTTGGCAGGAAAGATTTTGAAGTCGATGAACCTTCCATGTGCAAATCAGTTCGTAGAGCTTATGAATGAGCTATTTGGTAAAAAAGAAGACATTAGTTCGGAGGAAATCAATCAGTACAGTAAGCTGGCTATGCAGACAAAAAACATTGCAAATTCTATTCTAAAACCAAAAGAAAATGATTTAAAAGAAATGTATACAGCCTCATTTATAAATTAAGAATATGGAAATGTTGTCGGTATTATAAAGAGCTAGAGAGGTGAGTGAATATTATGAATGGATTAGATGAAAAAACAACGTTAGCCTTAAAAGAAATTGCAAATGAATTATACGTAGATATGATAGCTTTTGGGCAGAAACTTGTGCAAACACAAAGCATCAGCGGAACTGAAAAAGCGTTAGCAGATTTAGATATGGTTGAGATGCAAAAGTTAGGTTACGATGAAGTGTTTAGAGATGCTCATGGTAATGTTGTTGGACTTATAAAAGGAACAGAACCAGGACCAACGATTATGTATAACTCACATATGGATCACGTAAGTCCGGGAGATGCTGTGAATTGGCAAGGCTATGACCCATATGGTGGATTAATAGATGTTTGTAAAGTGGATTCGCAAGATAAAACCCCAGAGGTCGCCGAGTGTATTCATGGGCGTGGTGCATCAGATGTAAAATGTGGCGAGGCAGTTCAAATATATGCAGGTGGACTTATTGTAAAACTCCGTGAAAAAGGTTTTCCAATCAAGGGGACTTTCATGTTTGCAGGAGTTGTGCAGGAAGAACCTGCAGAGATGGTGGGAATGCTTCATTTAGTAGATAAAACTTTACCTGAAAAGCGTTTGAACTATGATGCAATGGTATCTTCAGAAGCTACATCCTTAAAGCTTTATTGTGGTCACAGAGGTCGTGTTGAAATGCTAATTACAGTGTATGGAAGAACATCTCATGGAAGCGCACCATGGTTGGGCATCAATGCTATTTACAAAGCAATTCCATTAATTAACAGAATTAAGGATGAATTATACCCAGCACTTCCTAAAGATTCAGATTTGGGTCAGGCATCTTTATCCTTGAACATTATTGAATGTTCTCCAGGAGCATTGTCTATCGTGCCAGACAAATGTATGCTTTCCATTGACCGTCGTACACTTCCAGGTGAAACAGCAGCTTCTGCTATGGCTCAGATTCAGGAGATTATTGACGATCTAGCAAGTAAAGATCCTGAATTCAACGCAGATGTAGTTGTTAAGAGTGCAATAGAGACTTCCTACACAGGCTTATCCTATGATGCTGTAAAAGAAATGAGTCCATGGAAGATTAGTAAAGAGCATAGTTTTGTGAAAGCAACTGCAGAAGCCTTAGAATTGGTAGGCCAAACTGTTAAATACGGATATTGGGATTTTGGTACAGATGCTAGCAAGACTTGTGGAATAGATAGAAAACCTACAATCGGATATTCGCCGATGCAAGAGCAATATGCGCATACTCCGTATGACAAATGTCGTACTGATTTTATGAAAACGGCATTAATTGGAAATGCGGCTATTTATTTAAATACGTCTGCGCAAGGGCCAGAAGCCTTTGAACGCGTTGAATGGTAATATATGATTTTTATTAATTTGGTTAGGAGGTGATGATATGGATTTAATCATTAAAAATGGCACAATTATTTCTCCTACGGAGACCTATCAAGCAGATATTGCAGTAACGGATGGTAAAATAACAGCCATTGGTAAAAACTTCTGTGAAGAGGGAGCAACGTTAGTTGATGCAAAAGGTAAATTGGTTTTACCGGGAGCTATTGATGCAAATACTCATTTGGCAATGCCTTTTGGTGGTACGGTATCTGCAGACAGTTATATGTCGGGAACAAGAGCTGCAGCCTGTGGCGGTGTTACAACAGTTTTTGATTATCCGATACAGAGAAAGGGTATGACCATTCTTGGTTTGATAAACGAGAAAAAAGCCATTTGTGAAGAGGAGGCGTGTGTTGATTACGCATTCCATTGCTGCATTACGGACTTGAATGGTGGCGCAATATTAGATGAGATGGAAAAAGCAGTGGAGGAAGGCGTCACCAGTTTTAAATGCTTCTTCGTATACAAAAAAGAAGGAATGATGGTGGATGATGGTACCTTTGCAAAGCTTTTATTGAGGGCAAAGGAAATAGGAGCGATAATTAACATTCATGCTGAAAATCCTGATCTAATTGATTTGAACATTGAAAAATTCATGAAAGAGGGAAAAACTTCTCCTTGGTATCACTACTTGAGCCGTCCCGAATATGTAGAAGCAGAAGCTGATAAGAGAGCTATTCATTGGGCAAAAAATCTTGATGCACCGCTATATATTGTTCATATGGCCGATAAAGAGGGGCTGGAAGCTGCAATTGACGCAAAAAGAGAAGGTTATGAAGTTTATGTGGAGACCTGCCCACAATATTTGGAGTTTACCAACGAGGTATATAAGCGGGAAGATGGCAGAAACTTTGTATGTTCCCCACCTATGAAAGGTCAGGAAAGTCAGGATGCCTTGTGGAAAGCAATTAAGACAGGCGGAATTGATACTATTGCAACAGATCACTGTCCCTTCCAAAGCTATGAAAAGGACTGGGGTAAGGATAATTTCACAAAGATTCCTAATGGCTGTGCTGGTATTGAAAATATGTATCCATATATGTTGGCAGCAGCGAACGAAGGTAAAATTTCATTTAATAAAGCTGTGGAGGTATGTGCTACTAATCCTGCAAAAATCTTTGGCTGTATTCAAAAAGGTTCAATTACCGTTGGTAAAGATGCAGATATCGTGATTTATGATCCTGAAAAGGATTTTACAGTTTCAGTTGCTACGATGCATTCTGATTACGATCATACCATTTGGGAAGGAAAGCGATTTCATGGTTATCCGCTTATGACATTTTCAAGAGGAAAGCTAGTATATAATGGCGGTGAATTTGTAGGTGAACCTGGTTGGGGTAAATTTGTAAAGAGGGCTCCAAAGAAATAGATTAAGAGTATTTAAAATTTATGTATAGCAAGGAGGAGATCACATGCAGGAAATAGCATTAAATGATTTTTCAGCAAAAAATGAGAGTGATGGCTGTCTGCTTTGTTATAACGCACCATGTACAAAAAGCTGTCCCCACGGACTAGATCCTGCTAAAGTAATAAGGTCCCTCCGTTTTGATAACATAAGTGGTGCAGCCGAGTATGCAAGAGATAATGAATTTTGTAAGTCCTGTGAGGAAAAGAAATGTATTGAAGCGTGTTTAAAAGGTAAAGTGGATCATCCAGTGAGAATTCCACAACTTATCGAACATGCTAGAACATTGAAAAAACGAGCTGCTAAGACCAAAAAGGTAAATTTAGGCATCACATTTTGTGGTATAGCGTGCGAGAATCCATTCTTCTTATCCTCTTCTGTAGTTGCAAGTAATTATGACATGGTTGCAAAGGCCTTTGAAATGGGATGGGCAGGTGTAGCATTTAAAACCATTGGAACTTTTGTTCCCGAAGAAGTATCACCAAGATTTACAACTATACGTAAGGAAGGCAACTCTTTTATCGGATTTAAGAATATTGAACAAATTTCTGATCATACATTTGAAGAAAATTTGGATTATTTGAGAAGGTTAAAGAAGTCGTATCCTAAAAAAGTTATTATAGCATCTATTTTAGGGCAGAACGAGGAAGAGTGGACGTATTTAGCACGTAGAACGACAGAAGCTGGTGTTGACATTATAGAGTGCAATTTTTCCTGTCCTCATATGACGGGGGAAGGACTAGGCTCTGATGTCGGACAGAATCCTGAATTAGTTACGCTATATACTGCAGCTACAAGAAGGGGAACACATTTGCCTATTTTGGCAAAAATGACGCCAAATGTAGGGAATATGGAGGTTCCTGCTATAGCAGCAATGAAAGCTGGTGCCACTGGTATTGCAGCAATTAATACAATTAAGAGTATTATGAATATTAATTTAGATGATTTTACATCAGAACCTCAGGTAGATGGAAAGTCCTGTGTGGGAGGCTACTCTGGTAAAACGATAAAACCAATCGCATTAAGATTCATTAATGATATGAAAAAGCACCCTTATTTGAAAGATGCACCAATAAGTGGCATGGGTGGTATAGAGACTTGGCGAGATGCGGCTGAATTTTTGGCTTTAGGATGTACAAATCTTCAGATAACAACTTCTATAATGCAGTATGGCTATCGCATTATAGATGATTTAATTGATGGACTTTCCTCATACTTAGGAGAACAAGGTTTCTCATCGGTTCAGGAAATGGTTGGCAGGGCATTACAAAATATATTGCCGGCAGATCAATTAAATCGTCATTCCATCTCTTATCCGAAGATTGATAGAAATAAATGTATCAGTTGTGGAAGATGCTACCTATCGTGTTTTGATGGTGGACATCAAGCCATAAGAATGGATAAAGCAGAAGGAATGCCGAAATTGATACCCAAAATGTGTGTAGGCTGCCATCTCTGTATGCTGGTGTGTCCTATAGGAGCAATTTCTGCAAGTAAGAGAGTAAATATTTAATAATAAAATCTAATTTTAGTAGTATAACTGCAAGGGCGCAGAAGAGTTAATTCTTCTGCGTCTTTTTTATTTAGGAGGTATATTTATGAGTGCAACTGATGTTCAGATTAAGAATGTAAGTATGGTGTATAAAGTTAATAATGGAGAAGATATTGTAGCTTTAGATAATGTAAGCTTAGACATTCGTGAAGGGGAATTTATTTCATTACTAGGTCCTTCCGGTTGTGGGAAAACCACGTTGCTTCGTATCATTGCAGATTTGCTTCAGCCAACTTCGGGAAGTGTATCAATACTTGGTCAGTCTCCCAAGGACATAAGATTAAAGCGAAAATATGGTATTGTGTTCCAAAGTCCTGTTCTTTATGACTGGAGAACGGTCAGAAGGAATATATGTCTTCCGATGGAAATTATGGGATTTCCAAAGAAGGAGAGGACAGCACGAATTGATAAAATGCTAGAACTCGTGGGTTTAAAAGATTTTGGATCTAAGTATCCATTTGAATTAAGCGGTGGTATGCAGCAAAGAGTAGGTATTGCAAGAGCCTTGGCGCTGGATCCTGAGTTTCTATTAATGGATGAGCCCTTCTCCGCACTAGATGAGTTTACTCGTGAAAAGTTGAATGAAGATTTGCTCAGTATATGGAAAAAAACAAGTAAAACAGTTATCTTCGTAACCCACAATATTCCAGAATCTGTTTTCCTGTCAGATCGAGTTGTTGTTTTATCGCCTCATCCGGGTAGACTTTCAGCTATTGTTAATATTGATTTACCACGCCCGCGCAAAAACTCAATACGAGAGACTCCAGAATTTTATGAACATTTATCCAAGATAAGAAAGAGCTTTGAGGGGGTGTGAGTTTGACTACAGCTATAGATAAAAAAGATAGAAGGCTTGTGGCAATCGTTTGGATTATTGGAATTATCATTGTGTGGGAAGCATTGGCATTCATATTGGTGCATGTATTTCATGATGGAATGGCAGACATGAAGCTACCCTATTTTCATTCCATAGTCATTACAATCTTTATAAACTGGAAAATGCTACTGGAAGCAGGAGCGGTAACTTTTTCAAAAGCGGCTATTGGTTTTGCTATCGGCGCAAGTGTGGGAATAATCCTTGCTGTCATAATGAGCTTATCAAAAACCATAGAAAGAATCGCCTTTCCCTATTTAATTGTTTCTCAGATGATACCGGTTTTAGGACTTGCACCGCTTCTCAAAGATAAATAAAAAAATTATTAGGAGTGATTATCATGATGAAAAAAAGAATTTTAACTAGTTTGTTGGTGATATCTATGTTTATTTCAATGGTTGCTACAGGCTGCGGCTCCGCAACTTCAACAGATTCTACCAAAGCAACAGATTCAGTAAAAGCAGCAGATTCTACTCAGGCAGTTTCAACACCAGCAGCAACAACTACCGCTACACTTGAAAAGGTAACACTTCAGCTTAAATGGCTACCTCAATCACAGTTCATGGGATATTATGTAGCTAAAGCAAAGGGGTATTATGAGGCTGAAGGAATTGATATTAATATTCTTCCTGGTGGAAGCGATATAATTCCTGAACAACAGGTATATAACGGTGTAGCTGATATCGGAGTAACTTGGGTTTCTAGTTTGATGAAGTACCAATCACAAGGCTGGGGATTAACTCAGGTTGCGCAGATTTTCCAAAAAAGTGCCATGTTACTTGTATCTAAAGCTGCTACAGGAATTAAGAGTCCAGCAGATTTAAAAGGGAAGAAAATAGGTTCTTGGTTTGGTGGTAACGAATATGAAATATATGCACTTCTTGAAGCAAATGGACTTAATAAAGATAAAGATGTAAAGTTAGTACAACAGGATTATACTATGAATCAGCTGATAAAAGGTGAAATCGACGCTACTTCAGCTATGACTTATAATGAGTATGGCCTACTTCTTGAATCAGGTATAAAAGAAAGTGACCTTAATGTTATCAATATGAATGATGCGGGCGTTGCAATGCTGGAAGACTGCTTATTTGTAAATTCCGAATGGATTGCAAAAAATGAGGACCTTTATGTTCGCTTCTTAAGAGCTTCAATAAAGGGTTGGGCTGAAGCTTGTGCTGATCCGGAAGCAGCTGGAAAAACCGTATTTGAAGCTGATAAAAGTGTGTCACTAGAACATCAGACTTATATGGCCAAGGAAGTTGCGAAGCTTGTTGTTCCTGAAGGCTTTGATCCATCACAAATTGGTTTTATAGATACAAAGGCTATTCAACAGACTGCAGATCTTGCATTTAAATATGGATTTCTCACCAAGCCTGCTGTTATCTCAGAAGCTACTATTACAGGTAAGTATTGGGAAAAAGCTACAGCAAAATAATTATATTTAAAGACACAAAAATCCTGCCTAAGACAATAAAATTGTTTAGGCAGGATTTTTTATTATAGCATTTTGATAGTCTAGTCATTTACATACATTTGAATGAAACTTCCTTAAGGATTTAAATCATCATCTACTAGCTTTACATTTTTTGGATCCTTGTTAATATTTTTAAAACAGTTTTTAAACCAACTTATATCATCTTTGGTTATACTCTCAAGTAGCAATAATGAAGTTAAATATAGAACTATTATTAAAATTATCCCTATAGTTACACTTATTCCTAAAGGCAAACTTTTCAGGCTATCAACTTTGAAAATTAGTGTAACAATAAATGCTGAAGCAGCAACCGAAAGCATAGGCATAAAAATCCAGTCAACAAATTTCACTTTTAACTTTGTCACTTTGAGCAATCTGTTGATATTTAGAAAAGAGTTTAAAATACTACTTATATATATTACAATAATAAACCCTGAAACACCTTTTATAGGAATTAAATAATAAATCATTCCTATTCTACATAATGAGTTTATGATGTCGTATTTTAAAGAACTAACCTGTTGATTTAGTCCTTTCATTATTCCATCAACTATCCTGTCTAAGTACATAAAAGGAATTAACGGGGCAAGTAGCTTTAGCATTGCTCCTATTTCCTTGCTTTTATAAATAGCCATTCCCAGTTCATTTGAGAATGAGATAAATACTCCTGCAACCAGTATTGACAGCAGTAGCGTTAACTGAAATACTCTAGATATAGCATAATTGATCCTATTTTTATGATTAAGTGCATTTGCTTCTGAAATCTCAGGAATCAGCAGTGTAGAAAATGCTGATAAAAAGGCAGATGGAAAAGTCAATATTGGCATAGCCATGCCTCTTATCATACCATATTCAGCTAGAGCGGTTTTGCTTGAAGATCCGAATTTTTCAAAACCTGAAGGTATCATGATGTTTTCCACTGTATTTAGACCAATGCGTACATAAGAACTTGCAGCAATAGGCAGTGATATGTTTAATATTTTGTTTAATATACGATTAGTTCTAACGATACCAATATCATATTTTGAGTTTTTCTTTTTCTCATAATAATAAAGTATGAACACATATACACAGGATACCATTTCGGCTACCGTAGCTCCAAGAACAACTGCAGCGCAGGTATATTCCAATTCTTTTGTAACAAACATGTTAATTACATTTACAACAATAAATATTTTTATAAATTGCTCCAGTATCTGGGCACTAGCAGTCTTGATTATTTTTCTCTTAGCTAGAAAATAACCTCTCAGACAAGAAGAAACGCCAATAAAAGGTAGGCTTGGAGCCAAAATTTTAAGGGAAAAAACTGTCCTACTGTCATTAAGCCATGCTGTTCCTATATAATCGGCAAAAGTGAATAATAAAAAAGAAGCTGTAATGCTAAGTATAAGACTAAACATGAATGCTTTTATAAGAACCTTGTTTACAGTTGTGTGTGCCCCTCTTGCTGCCTCTTCCGATACAAGTCTGGTGACTGCAATACTTATACCAGAAGTGGCAAAGGTTGATGCTAATGCAAATATGGAAAAGATGAGCTGATACAAGCCCATACCCTCTGCACCGATTTTATTTGAAATATATACTCTAAATGTTAAATTAATTGTCCTTAATAACAAGGCAGTACCTGTTAAAATAAGTGCGTTGACTACTAAAGCTTTTTTCAAAATTTTATACCTGACTCAAATTTTATATTAATAAAACATATGCAATTTGTTTACAGATAAATACAGAAATATTTTATAAGCATTATATTTACCAACATGAGTAGCTTTGTTTGCATAGTATTCAGGAATACTTTAATATTGGGTGACATTTAACGTGAAATGATTGAAATTAGTTGTAAAAAGTGTTATGCTGTCAACGGTAAAGTCAAAATTAATGTCGTTACTACATATTATTCAATTGCAAAATTACGATTGGGGAGATTATGTATTGAAGAGCTTATTTTAATAGGTTCTTTTTTAGTTATAAAGAAAGGTAATACTATGATAAAAGTTGATAACTTATCCTTCTCATTTCCGCAAAAAGAGCTATATAAAAAGATTTCATTTACGTTAGAAGAAGCACAACATTGCGCTTTTATAGGAACAAGTGGCAGCGGAAAAAGTACACTGGTAGAAATGATAATGGATCCAGAAAGATATATGTTTGATGGTGTGATAGAGATGGACCCAAATTGTAGAATTGGGTATGTAAGTCAGTTCTCACAACTAGACAAAACTAAAGAAACATCAGTTTTTGAATATATTGGAGAAAAATTTATTAAGATACAAAATGAAATAACAGCTATTTGTGCTGGAATGGAAACATCTTCGGATATTGATACTTTACTAGAAAAGTATCAACTAGCTTTAGACGCATTTGATTCAATTGGTGGGGACGATTTTGAAAGCAAAATTAATAAACAACTAAATCTAGCAAACCTAATGAGGCAAAAAGATCTTATGGTATCCGAACTGAGCGGTGGGGAATTCAAACTTATCCAAGTAATGAAGGAAATGCTTAATAGTCCAGACTTACTGATTATGGACGAACCAGATGTATTTTTGGACTTTGAAAACCTAAATGCGCTTAAAAATCTTATTAATTCTCACAATGGAATATTGCTAGTTATTACGCACAACAGATATCTATTGAATCATTGTTTTAACAAAATTGTGCACCTTGAAAACATGGAGCTCCAAGAGTTTAATGGGAGATATATTGATTATAACTTCTCATTACTTCAAACTAAAATTGAGTTACAAGAACTCACTATTGCTGATGATGAAGAAATTGAGAGAAACGAGATCTTAATCATTAAACTTAGGAAAATTACAACTTATAATTCTGAAGCTTCTAGAGGGAACGCGCTAAAAGCTAGAGTTAAAGTTCACGAAAGATTAGAATCGCGTAAAATTAAAGCGCCATTTGTAGATATTAAGCAACCACATATCAGTTTAGATACTGATAATGTAATCGAAGACACCATTGCTTTAAAAGTCAAGGATTACAGCGTTGCCTTTGAGGCGTTGCTTTTAAAAAATGTTAACTTTGAGATAAAATCTACTGATAAAGTAGCCCTTATCGGTTCAAACGGTACCGGCAAAACGACATTACTACGAGAAATCTTTAAAAATAATCATGATTCTATTGAAATAAATGGTGACGTTAAAGTGGCATATTTATCTCAGCTTCAAGACGAAGTGCTAAATGAGTCTAATACGATACTTGAAGAGTTCTTCGATGCTGGGTTTAAAACTTATCAAGAGATTAAATCATATATTTCAAACTATGGTTTTGAAGGAGAAATCGTTAATCAAAAGATAGGATCTTTATCTGGTGGAGAAAAAAATATGATTCAATTGGCTAAAGTTTCTGCCAGTAAAGCAAACCTGTTGCTTCTTGATGAACCGACAAGTCATTTAGACACCTATTCACAAATAGCACTAGAAAAAGCCATTAAAAACTATAAAGGTGCGATTCTAATGATTTCTCATGATTTCTATACTATCGTAAACTGTATGGATTATGTTTTAATCATTGAAGATAAAACAATTAGAAAAATGAAAATGCAAAAATTTAAAAAGATGATTTATGCTAGTCATTTTGATAGAGACTTTTTAGAAATTGAACAAAAGAAAAAATCAGTTGAAACAAAAATAGAATTGGCTCTAAAAAATACTGATTTTGTACGTGCAAAAGTATTGTCTGAAGAGCTAGAAGAGCTGATTAAGTTACTTTAAATCGTATATTCTTAACCGCAATAAGTATAATACCCTCACCGTTTACAGATTAAATTATAAAAATTTGAATGAATCACGGTGTCATACAAATGATCAAAAAACGTTCCAAATAAATAGTATAAGTTGTGGTAAACTAATAATGAGTTGAATATGAAAGGAATTGTGGAAATTATGAGTAAAATACTTAAATATGGTATGGTTGGTGGTGGTCAGGGTGCATTTATCGGAGTTGCTCATCGAAGAGCTATAGGGTTAGATGGGAAAGCAAGATTGGTAGCAGGATGCTTTTCACGCTCATACAGCAATACACTGACAACAGGGGAAGAATTAGGATTAGAAAAAGATCGTCTTTATGAGACCTATGAAGAAATGGCAAGGGCTGAATCTTCTAGAGTTGATGGGATTGATTTCGTAGTAATTGTTACGCCGAATTATGCACATTATGGTGCATGTAAGGCTTTTTTAGAGGCAGGTATCCATGTTTCCTGTGACAAACCACTAACCGTTAGTTTAGATCAGGCATTGGATTTGGAAAAGCTTGCAAAGCAAAGAAATCTTCAATTTATGGTAACCTATGCATATTCGGGGCATGTAACTTCGATGAATATCAAAGCTATGATTGCATCGGGCGAAATCGGTGAAGTGCGAACCGTTATGGGAGAATATCCACAGGGTTGGCTAGCATTTGAAGATGTATCTGGAAATAAGCAGAGTGAATGGAGAATTAATCCAGCGTTAGCCGGGAAAACAAATGCACTAGGCGATATTGGTACTCATATTGAAAATGCTGTTTACCGTATGACTGGACTAAAAATTAAAAAAGTACTTGCAAAAATGGAAAAAGTAGTTCCAAATAGAAAATTGGATGATAATTCAGTTGTTTTAGTAGAATATGAAAATGGTGCATCAGGTGTTTATTGGGCATCACAGATTGCAATTGGTCATGATAATGGACTAAGAGTCCGTATTTATGGATCTAAAGGCTCTATTCTGTGGTTTCAAGAACAACCAGAAGTTATTCATATGGCAAAAGAAGATGGTACCTTGATTGAATTACATCGTGGACATAGTACAATTAAAAATTATGCCGCGAAGTATGAAAGATTACCAGCAGGACATACAGAAGGTTTGCTTGAAGCTATTGCAAATTTGTATTCAAATTATATTGACTGCATTAATGCCCAGAAAGAAGGAACATTCAATGTAGATATGGTTGAATATCCTACGGTAGTGGATGGGGTAGATGGTGTTAGATTTGTGGAAGCATGCCTAAAGAGCTCTGAAAATGGAAACATATGGACAGAATTTTAAATTAATTTTAATTGATAGGAGGAGATTACTATGGCAAGACCAGTAACGATTTTTACAGGACAATGGGCGGATTTATCGTTGGAAGAAATTTGTAAAACAGCTAAGGACATGGGGTATGATGGATTAGAAATAGCTACTTGGGGACATCTTGATTGTCATAAAGCAGCAAACGATCCTAGCTACGTTAAGGAAATTAAGGATACGTTAAGCAGATATGGACTAGAATGTATAGCGTTAGGTGCTCATTTAGCAGGTCAGTGTGTTGGGGATTTATGGGATACTAGGTTAGATGGTTTTGTACCTGTAGAATATGCAGGTAATCCAGTAGAAATAAGGCATTGGGCAATTGAAGAAATGAAGGATACTGCAAAAGCCGCAAAGGCGATGGGTTGTACTGTTGTAACAGGTTTCATGGGATCTGCAATTTGGAAATACTGGTATTCATTCCCGCAGACGTCTGAAGTAATGATTGAGAATGCATATAAAGAACAGGTTGAGCTTTGGACACCAATTTTTGACGTATTTGACGAATGTGGTGTAAAATTTGCACTAGAAGTACACCCTACTGAAATCGCATTTGATTATTATACGACACAAAGATTATTAAAAGTTTTTGACAATCGTCCAACACTAGGACTTAATTTTGACCCTAGTCATTTGATTTGGCAAGGTGTTAATCCAACGATTTTCTTACAAGATTTTATCGATAGAGTATATCATGTCCATATGAAAGATACCGCAGTTAATCTTGACGGAAGAAGTAGTATTCTTGGTTCACATTTGACCTTTGGGGATATGCGAAGAGGATGGAATTTTGTTTCTCTTGGTCATGGAGATGTAGACTTTGATAAAATTATACGTGTATTAAATAGTGCTAATTATCAAGGACCTCTTTCAGTAGAATGGGAAGATAGTGGTATGGATAGAGTGTTTGGTGCAACAGAAGCTTGTGAATTTGTGAAAAAAATTAACTTCAATAAATCCGATGTTGCATTTGATAATGCATTAAAAAGTGAATAACTCAATGCTGGGAAAAATCAGGTGTGGATAGGAATCTACTCAATTAATTGAGTAGATTCCTATCTAATTTATGCAGTAAATATGATTATAGGTCGTACATCTTAGTCTATAAGTTTATGACTGATAGTTATAGGATTACTTCAGAGTCATCTTATAAAATAAAGTTACAATAAAAATTAATTAAAAAACGGAGGTATTTACCATGTTTAAAAGAATCGGTCACACAGCTTTTACTGTTGAGAATATGGAGAATTCATTGCACTTCTACTGTGATGTTCTCGGAATAAAAAAAGTATTTGAATTAAAAGAACCTAATACAGGCGCACCTTGGATTGTTTATCTCAAGGTGACAGATGGACAGTTTATCGAATTGTTTTATGGAGGAAATAAGAAAAATCAATGGGATTCTAGCACAATTGGATATAACCATATTTGTCTAGAAGTAGAGAATATTCAAGAGATTGCAAACAGCATTAAAAGCAAAGGAGCTACATTGGATAGCGAACCAAAGCAGGGGATTGACTTCAACTGGCAATGTTGGATCAGTGACCCTGATGGTAACAGGATTGAGTTCATGCAGCTAGATCCGAAATCACCGCACATGAATTGCTAAAAGGAGCTTAGAATATATATATATGATTTTACAGAAAGTGAGGTTTCAATTAGATGATTCCAAAGCTTATAAAGATAAAACAGAATTTCCACGGTCAGTACATTGAAGACATAGAAAGCAAGATAAGTAGTGAGATCAAGGGATCAGGAGTGAAGTTTGCAAAAGATTCCAATATCGCAATTGCAGTCGGGAGCAGGGGGATTGCCAATATACATCGGATTGTAAAAGCTACTGTGGAAAACTTGCAAGCTCTTGGAGCAAAGCCTTTCATAGTACCAGCGATGGGGAGCCATGGCGGAGCTACCGCCGAGGGACAAAAAGAAGTACTGGAAGGGTATGGTATTACGGAAGAATATATCGGCGCGCCGATTAAGTCCTCAATGCAGGTTGTAGAAATTCCACAAGACCATTTGTGCCACAAAGTTTATATGGACCGATTTGCTTCGGAAGCGGACGGTATCATTGTAATAAATCGTATTAAAGTTCATACCGACTTTCACGGAAAAACGGAAAGTGGGCTTCTGAAGATGTGTGTAATCGGGCTTGGAAAACATAAGCAAGCGCTGGAAATGCACAGGTATGGCATATTTGGCTTGAGAGAACTGATTCCAATAGCTGCAAAACATGTACTACAGCATAGTAAGATCTTGTTAGGAATCGGAATCGTGGAAAATGCCTATGACCAAACTGCGGTGATCAAAGCAATAAGACCTGAAGTAATGGAAGAGGAAGAAGTGAAGCTGCTAGATATCTGCAGGAGAAATATGCCCAAACTTCCAGTGGATAAGCTAGACCTATTAATTGTTGACGAAATGGGCAAGGATATTACCGGTGTGGGCATTGACCCAAATATTACCGGAAGGATAAGAATTAGAAATGAAAAAGAACCGGAGACGCCTGACATAACAAATATAGTTGTAACGGATCTGACCGAAGCTTCCCATGGAAATGCATTGGGCATGGGCCTTGCGGATTTTATAACCAAAAGACTTTATGATAAAATAAACTTCAAAGCAACTTACGAGAATGTATTGACGAGTACCTTTCTTGAAAGGGGTAAAATGCCTATTGTTGCTGATACAGACAAAAGAGCTGTGGAATATGCGCTTAGAACCTGTGGTCCAATAATTCTTGAAAGCTCTAGAGTGATAAGGATAAAAAATACTCTTCATCTGGGAGAAATTTATGTTTCGCAGTGTGTTTACGAGGAAATAAAAGACCTTGATTACATTGAGGTTATTGGCGAGTTTGAAGAAATGTTTAATGAGCAGGGTCAACTTAAAGATTTTAAACTGGAGATGCATTAGATGAAATTGTTGGTGATTGCGGATGATTTTACCGGGGCTATGGATACGGGTGTGCAGTTTTCAAAAAATGGAATCGCTACACTTGTGAGTACCCGGACTGAATTGAATTTAGATCAGATACAACAGAACATTCAGGTATTGGTGGTTGATACGGAAAGCAGGCATTTAAAACCTGATAAGGCTTATGAGATTGTGTACGACCTTACAAACAGAGCCAGGGAATATGGGATACAACATGTGTATAAAAAGACAGATTCCACGCTTAGAGGAAATATCGGTGCGGAACTAAAAGCAGTAATGGATGCATGGGATGGTATGCCAGTAATGTATGTTCCTGCATATCCAAAGACAGGGAGAACCACTTTTCATTCTAAACAGTTTGTGGACGGTATCCCGCTTCATGAAACTATTTATTCAAAGGATCTGCTGAATCCTATAAAAACATGTTGCATTTCCGAAATCATATTGAAACAAGCGGATGTTAAGACAGTGGCTGCCACTATAGGGGGCAAATTAACAGTCAATCTTGAAGATAAAGATACGGTTTACATATTTGATGGACAGGTAGAGGAAGACTTGACAAACACAGGCAATATCTTAAAAGCTAGAAACAAGCTGTCGATTACTGCCGGTTGTGCCGGATTCGCAGAGCGGTTATCGAATTTAATTGACTTTGAGGGAAAAAGTGGTGTAGAACAAATTAAATCAGAAAATATTCTTGTGGTTTGCGGGAGTATCAACGAAGCATCGATGCATCAGATCAGGTTTGGTGAAAAACATGGTTTTGAAAGCATATTACTTACTTCGGAGCAGAAAAGTAATAAAGGATATTGGGAGACGTTTAAAGGAAAAGCGTTGACGGAAGAAGTCGTCAGAAAAATAGCAGCAAATGGCAAGGTTATCATAAAAACAGTCAGTGATGTGGATGAGATTGATGTAGTGACTAGTTCACAAAAAATTGCTGATAGCATAGGGGAGTTGACCAATCAGATTCTTTCCTATGGTATAGCGTGTACACTGGTTGTATTTGGAGGAGATACAGCAATCCATGTAATGGATGCGATAGAATGCTCTGGGCTAAAACCATTGGAAGAAATTGTTCCTGGTGTGGCTGTATCTAAAGCTGTATGTAAATATGGTGAAATGACACTGATCAGTAAGGCAGGAGGATTTGGTGAAAAAGACGTGCTACTCAAAATACAAAATTATTTGAAGGGGAAGGTAGATCCATGCTAATAGGAATAACGATGGGAGATGCAAGTGGTGTAGGTCCTGAAGTGGCTTTAAAGGCATTCAGAGATGGAGAAATACGTAATCATTTTGTTCTCGTAGGTGATTATGAAATAATTGAATACTGTAACAGCTTACTTGGATATAATGTGCCATTAAAGAGAATCAACGACATAGCTGAAGTGTCTCAAGGGTATTTTAATGTGCTCGATATGAAACTTCTAAAGAAAGAGCAGCTCAGAATTGGGCATATATCCAGGGAATCCGGGTATGCAGCCCGGAGTTATGTAGAATATGCGGTTAGGCTTGCACTCGAAGGGAAAATTCATGCTTTAGTTACGCTCCCGATGAATAAGGAATCAACACGATTAAGCGATCCAAATTTTTCTGGGCATACTGAACTGATTGCAAATATTTGTGGAGAGGATAACTACACGATGATGCTTGCAAGCGAAAAACTTACGGTAACCCATGTAAGTACGCATATATCTATGCAAGAGGCAGTCATGAAGGTGAAAAAGGACAGGGTTTACAATGTTATAAAGCTGACCTACGATGCGCTAAAAAGTTATATCACTGATCCAAGGATTGCTGTTGCTGGTCTTAATGCACATGCAGGTGAAAATGGATCTTTTGGCAAAGAGGACATTATGGAAATAAAACCGGCAGTTGAAAAAGCAAGAGATGAAGGAATGAATGTAGAGGGACCTATAGCACCTGACACAGTATTCATAAAGGCTTGTAAAAAACAGTTTGATGCAGTAGTTTGCATGTATCATGACCAGGGGCATATTCCAATGAAACTATTGGATTTTGATAGAGGAGTGAATGTGACTCTTGGTCTCAAGGTGATCCGTACATCTGTTGACCATGGAACTGCTTTTGATATAGCTTATAAAGGTATTGCATCTACTTTTAGTTTTATTCAGGCTTTTAAATTGGCAGAAAAGATGATTGGGAACAAGAAAATATGAGATTGATGCAAGTAAGCTTCCAAAAGAAATTTCGGTTATAATAAAATATTAAATTGAAATTAGGAGGAACTATTTATGTCTGACATTTTCGATTACAAAAATGAAGAACTGAGTTTTAAAGAGCGGGCGAAAGATCTCGTCTCTAGAATGACTTTGGAAGAAAAAGTTTCACAGACGGTGTACACTTCTCCTGCGATACCAAGTCTTGGAATACCATCCTACAATTGGTGGAACGAAGCTTTGCATGGCGTAGCAAGAGCAGGGGTTGCGACCATGTTTCCGCAGGCGATAGGAATGGCAGCGACTTTTAACGATGAATTGATCTACAATGTAGCTGATATTATTTCTACAGAAGGTAGAGCAAAGTATCATGAATTTCAAAGACAAAATGACCATGGTATATATAAGGGTTTGACGTTCTGGGCACCTAATATAAATATCTTCAGAGACCCAAGATGGGGAAGAGGACACGAGACCTACGGTGAGGATCCCTATTTGACAGGAAGACTTGGCGTTGCATTTATAAAGGGCATTCAGGGAAAGGACAAAAAATATCTTAAAGGGGCTGCCTGTGCAAAACATTTTGCAGTCCACAGCGGTCCGGAACATGACAGGCATAGTTTTAATGCAGTTGTATCAAAAAAAGATTTACGTGAAACATACCTTCCTGCATTTAAAGAGGCTGTAAAAGAAGCGGGAGTGGAAGTAGTCATGGGTGCCTACAACAGGACAAACGGAGAACCCTGTTGTGGAAGCAAGGTCCTTTTACAAGATATATTAAGGGAAGAATGGGGCTTCGATGGACATGTAGTATCAGATTGTTGGGCTATCAAGGATTTCCATGATACGCATTTGGTTACAAAGACAGCACCTGAATCTGCAGCACTGGCATTAAACAACGGATGTGACCTGAACTGCGGAAATATGTACTTAAATCTGCTCATAGCATATCAACAAGGATTGGTAACTGAAGAAGCGATAGATAGGGCAGTAACTAGGCTGATGACAACTCGAATGAGGCTAGGTATGTTTGACAGCCCTGAAAATGTACCTTATGCAAGCATTCCTTATGATAAAAACGATTGCAAGGAACACAATGATTTTGCCCTTGAAATATCCAAGAAGTCTTTAGTGCTGCTCAAAAATGAAAACAATCTTCTCCCACTGGATAAAAGCAAAATAAGAACCATTGCAGTGATCGGACCAAATGCTGACAGTCGTGATGCACTCACAGGGAATTACATCGGCACTGCTTCGCAAATGGTGACAGTACTTGAAGGAATACGTGGGATGATTGAAGCTGATACAAGGGTATATTTTGCAGAAGGGTGTCATTTGTATAAGGAAAGTACTGAAAAAAGGGGTGTTCCTAAAGACAGGTTTGCAGAAGCTTTGTCTGCAGCGCTAATGTCAGATGTTGTAGTGATGTGCTTAGGTCTTAATGCAAATATTGAAGGTGAAGAGATCCATATGTCAAGTGAAACTGAGCTATTAAGAGGCGATAAAAAAGACTTGAATCTTCCAGGACTTCAGCAAGAACTTCTTGAAGCAGTATCTAAAACAGGCAAACCCATTATCTTGGTTCTCCTTTCAGGAAGTGCATTTGCGGTTAAATGGGCAGATGATAACATACCAGTAATATTACAAGCCTGGTATCCTGGAGCACAAGGTGGAAATGCAGTAGCATCTTTGATTTTCGGAGAATACAGTCCGTCAGGAAAACTTCCTGTAACATTCTATAAAACAACAGAGGAACTCCCTGATTTTAAAGATTATACATTAAAAAACAAAACCTATAGATATATGGAGAATGAAGCACTTTACCCGTTTGGATTTGGTTTAAGCTATGCCAAATTTGAATATGGCAGTTTAAAGCTCAGCAAAGGTAAAATTAATGCAGGCGAAAATATTGAATGTAGTATAAAAGTTAAAAATGTAGGTAAATATGAATCTGAAGAAACTGTACAGTTGTATCTAAAAGATGTGGAAGCAAGTGTTGTAATACCAAAATGGGAACTTAAGGGAATGAGAAAGGTTAATTTGAAACCTGGACACGAAATAGAGGCCAGATTTATATTGTCACCCAGACAAATGGCTTTGATAAACGAGGAGGGGCAACCTATTCTTGAGCCAGGTAAATTTGAAGTATACTTGGGTGGAAGTCAGCCAGATAAAAGAAGTCAAGAACTGACAGGCACCAAGGTTATGAAAGGGACATTTGAAGTGACAGGTAATAGCCTGGAGCTTGAATATTGATTAAGTTAAAAATTAGGTTAATTGAAAAAGTAAATCTTGATGAAATATTAAATTTAGGAATGCATTACTAAATAAGGATGAGATACCCAGTACAAATCAGCATGATAGTTCCAAAAGAAAAGAAGTTCCGATTTTTGGGAACTTCTTTTCTTTTGGAAAATTTCATTAAATACAGTGCCAACACATATTTAGATGGCTCGGATTATTTTTTAAGGACAGGGCACAAGCTGTGCCTCCAGAACCTGCTTCATATACGGAATGGAAGTTGTAGCACCCTTGACCGACACGGTAAGGGAAGAAGCAATAGATGCAACCTTCAAACAGTAGTCAATATCATGTCCTGAGGAATACGCAGCAAGGAAAAACCCGGAAAATGCATCTCCAGCACCTGTCGTGTCAATAACGGGCACGTTATAGATTCCATGCTTGTAGAAATGGTTTTTATCCATGTAAAGTACACCATTTTTGCCAAGTGTCAAAACAATTATGGCAGAAGGAGCTATTTCAAGCATACTTTTCAAAATCTCATTGGGATCAGATTTTCCGGTAAATGCAGTACCCTCAACCTCGTTTAAAATGAAAATTCCGATTTTGTGCAGCTGAAACTTAAAAAAACTATTGTCAAACGGGGATGGGTTAAATACAATTGTAATACCCTTGTCGAAAGCCTTATCGATAATATACTCAATATGATTTATTTCATTTTGCAACAGGATAATATCTCCCTTTGAAAACTGAGACAGTACCTCTTCAATGAATTCCTTTGAGTTACAGTTATTGGCACCTGGAAATAAAACGATGCAGTTTTGGCCTTTTGAGTCAACCTGAATGATGGTATGACCGGTGGGAGCATTGCAAAATCCCATGTAGTCGGAGTGAATAGCGTACCCGGCCAAAAGCTGGGTTATTTCATCCTTGTCCTCAAAGAATGCCTGACCTGCCATATATACGTCTGAGCCAGCTTTTGCAAGCGCGACACATTGATTTAGCCCTTTGCCACCCCAAAACGTATCGAGACTTTTACTACTAATCGTCTCGCCAGGAGTAACAATATGGTCAACACTGTATACATAATCTTTGTTTATGGAACCAAAATCAAGTATTTTCATTTTTTTCACGCTCCTTGTATTTTCCGGTACTTTTTCTGATTATAAGCTCAGGTTCGAAGAAAATGTTCTGCTTAGAAATATTTTTATTTTCGATTTCAATAATAGCTCTTCGGACAGCTTCACAACCTATTTCATAAGCAGGTTGCCGAACCGTGGTAAGGGGTACATCCAGCAGTTCTGAAAAATAAATATCGTCAAATCCTATAACAGAAATATCATTAGGTATTTGTAGCCCCGCCTGATGAAGCATTCGGATAGCGCCAAAAGCCATCATGTCGTTAAAAGCAAATATCGCAGTTACCGGAGTTTTAATAATCTTTTTAACTGCATCATACCCACCTGAGTGAAGATAATTTCCTTCATAAACATAATCTTCGCACACATCGATACCAAAATCTTTGAATGCCCAACGGAAGCCTTCCATACGTTCTTCGGTACTACGAAGACCAATAGCTCCAGTAATGCAGGCGATTTTCCTGTGACCAAGAGACAATAGGTGGGAAGTGGCTATGTAAGCCCCCTTCTTATTGTTCAATTTTACAGAGCTGCAGTTGAAGGCTGGGTCATAACGATCTACAAGAACAATGGGTATACTAATATCAGAGATGATTTTCTGATATAACCTGCGTTTTTCATTATCAATATCAGAAGCCATTGCAATGATTATGGCGTCCACACCTCGAGAATAAAGAATATTGAGGCTACTTATATCACGTTCGGTTTTATCACTGGTATTACTGAAAATAATATTCCGGTCGTGTTTATGTGCCTCATCATCAATCCCTAGAGCGAGCTCAGCAAAGAAATGGTTGCTTATATCAGGAATGATCAGCCCAATGGTTTTTGTCTCGCGTTTTGCTAAACCGACGGCTAACTGGTTAGGATGATAATTCAGTTTCTCGGTTATTTCAAATATGATTTTTTTTGTTTTCTCAGAGATTTTATTGGGCTTGTTGTTTAAGACAAGTGAAACGGTCGTAATCGAAAGCCCGGTTTCTCTGGCAATATCTTTTAATGTTACCCTCATAATTATACCTCGAATCAAGATAAAACATTTTACTAAATTAACAATAAAACATTTACTTAAAATTGTCAAGAAGTTAAAAGCGAAAAATAGTACAAATTTGCTTGATAGATAGATATGAAAATATATATAATATGAACAAATTTATCTTAAAAATAGCGTTAAACTGTCTTGGTAAAAGTAATATATGGATTTATACTGGTTGTAGTAAATCGCTTTACTTAAATTATTAGGATGTGATAAATTGAAAGAAGATAGACTACTAAATCCTGATATATGCCATGTGGTAGCCGCGTTATGTCATACACAATATTTAGTTATTGCAGACCCCGGATTACCAATTCCTGAAAATGTTCGTGTAATTGATATCTCAATAAAAAAAGGGATTCCTTCTTTTATTGATGTATTGACTGCAGTTAAGGAAGAGTTCGTAATTGAATCTTATATTTATGCTTTGGAAATGGAAGCTGCCAATCGCTGTTTGTTTGATGAAATGAATGATCTACTTAAAGAATTGCCATCAAAGAAGATTTCTCATAATGATTTTAAAGGACTGTTGCCCAATGCGAGCGCAATTATCAGGACAGGGGAATGCATATTATGCTTGTTGGCGGTCAGTATTTGTGGAACTGATGTTCATATAACTGCTGTACCTCCAGGGTATATAGCAAAACCCAATACCGTCTTAGGACATGAGTTTGTCGGTGAGGTCATTAAAAAAGGCTCCGCTGTATCCCACCTTGAAATTGGTGACAGGGTTGTGGTTAATCCAAATGATTATTGTGGTGTTTGCGTGTATTGTCGCAAAAACATGCCCAATGAGTGTCAGAATATAATTCCTCTGGGCATTGAATATGATGGAGCTTTTGCAAAATACTGCATGGTTTCTTCAAAAGTAGCTTACAAGATTTCAAAAGATGTACCTATTGAAATAGCCGCTTGTACCGAGCCACTTGCCTGTGCCATTAATGGGTTGAACAAGGTCAATATGAAACCAGGGGAAAATGCTGTAATCATAGGGTGTGGTCCGATTGGTATCATGATTGCAATGTTTGCTAAAGCATCCGGAATCAGCAACATCTACCTGCTTGAAACGATTCCATATAGAATTGATTTTACTAGGTCACTTGATATCGGTCGCGTTATAGATGTGAAAAATGAAAGTGCAAAAGACATAATCTATGCGGATACCGAAATTGGGACGGACTATGTTTTTGATGTAACTGGATCTCAGATTATTCCGTCAATCGACTTGGTTCGCAAGGGCGGAAAGGTCGTGCTGTTTGGTGTCAACAAGAAGTCCGTAAGCCAGATTGCACAGTGTGAGGTTACCACAAAAGAAATTTCAGTTTTGGGTACTTGGCTAGCAAATGCTACCTTCCCTGAAGCTATAAAAGTCCTTGAAAAGAAAGCTATATTATACAAATAATATAAGTTTTAAATTAACGGAGGGAAAGAAAACGAAGAGAAGAATTACGATGGTTCTAGCAGTTGTTCTTTCAGTTACATTTCTATTTGCGGCTTGTACATCTAATCCGGTGACTGAGACATCTCAGACTGCAACTAGTAGTATCTCATCCCAAGCGTCTTCCTCACAGGTTAGCACTCCAGTTGAGTTGACAATGTTGGGACATCAATCACGTAGCGTAATTGGCGAGTCAGCCTTTGCCACTGGTTTCTTTGCTGCACTTGATAAGTTTACCGCCGATAATCCTAATATTAAGGTAACTTATGAGGGTCTTGATCAGACCGCGTATCAGACAAAGATTACTGCGCTTGGTGCTGCCGACGATATGCCAGATTTGTTTATGTTAAAAGGTTCTTGGGTTAGTAACTTCGTTGACAATGGTTGGGCGATTGATGTTACAGCTGATCTTGACGCAGATGCTACATGGAAAGACGCCTATATAAAAGGTGGCTTTGATTCTGTAACACGTGATGGAAAGATTTATGGCATTCCACAGGAAAGTATGACTACCTCGCTTGTATACTATAATTCAAAAATGTGGGCTGATATAGGCTACAGTGAATTTCCAACAAAATGGTCAGATCTTCAAGAAGCTGCGAAGAAGTTCAAGGCTAAGGGAACAACCGCTTTCGTTATGGGAAACAAAGCTAATTGGCCTGCAGAGTCATGTTGGCTTAGCACATTGGGTGACCGCGTAACGGGCACAGACTGGACTAATTCCATTATAAATAAAAAAGGTGCAAAGTTTACAGACCCTGATTTTGTGAGCGCTCTTAAGACATTCCAGGATTTTGCTAAACTTGGTGCATTCAATGTAAATATTAACTCCATTGATGACACTGAGCAAAAAACAGTATACTTTAAGAAAGACGCTGCTGCCATCGTTAATGGCACTTGGTTTATTTCTGATATGTCAAGTGCTCCCGCCGATGTAAAAGCTGATACAAAGATTGCATTACTTCCATCAGTGGAAGGTGGAAAAGGTGACGCAAAAGCTGCTTCGGGTGGTCCAGCATGGTTCCTTTCTTTGAGTAGCAAGGTTACAGACGACAAACACAAGGTTCCAGCACTATATAATCAGTACAAAGAATTAATGCAGAGTGTAGCGGCCACACCTATCTATGACGCATCTATGGAAAGTGCCGTAATAGAGGCAATGAATGTTGGCCTTCAGGAACTTCTGATCAATAAGAAGACACCTGAACAGTTAGCCGCAGAAATCCAAAAAGAACAGGACATTGTAGACGCCAAGTAAAAAACTCAGTAAAATTCTGTTGTGTGATTTTAAGTGGGGTGCGGTTATAGGCATACCTATACCCGTACCCCATTTTTACCTCTTAAGAGAGAAGGTGTAAAATTGAAGAAAAGTGCATTGCACCCAAAGAGCGGGACCATTTTAGCTTATATGCTACCTACATTTCTTATTTATACGTTCGTAGTTATCGTACCTATTATAAGTGCTATTCGGCTGAGCTTCTATAATTGGTCCGGAGGCAAGAAAATTACCTATATCGGTTTGAATAATTATGTAGCTTTGCTTAAAGACAATGTATTCTGGCAGTCCTTTAGAAACAACATTACCATTACGGTGCTTTGCTTCATAGGACAGATTGGATTAGCTTTTATATTAGCATCATTCCTTCAAACTCGTATGATTAAATGGAAAAGCTTCCACCGTATTGTTGCATATTTTCCGGCCACGATTTCAGCCGTTGTTGTTGGTTTTGTCTGGTCATTTGTTTATAACTATGATTATGGATTAATTAATACAGTTCTCGGAATTTTGAATTTGAGTAAATGGGCTAAGCCTTGGCTGGACAATCCGGATAGCATTATGTATGCTGTAAGTATACATATTATCTGGCAGTACATCGGTTTCTATATGGTTATCATATTGGCGGCTATGGCATCAATTGAAAAAAGCATATATGAAATGGCAGAAATTGATGGTGCTAGTGGTTTTCAAAAGGCAATTAGTATTACGCTACCTATGATAAAGAATACTTTAGCAGTTACTGTTATGCTCTGTATATCAGGCAATATGAAGATATTTGACCATATTTATACCATGACAGGTGGCGGACCGGGTAACAGTTCAATGGTAATGGCTCTTGATGTATATAAGACAACATTTATTAAAAGCCAATATGGCTATGCAAGTGCAATGTCCGTTGGAATACTTGTTTTAAGCATGTTATTGATATTTATCACTAGAATTCCCACGATGTCGTGGAGGAAGGAAAGTGATGATTGATGAATAAAAATGAAACTCGAACAAATCAAGTAAAGTTTGAAACGACAAACAAGGTACGTACACTCACTGCAACTATAATCAGTAATTTTATATTAATTTTATTTTCTTTTACTTGCGTGTTTCCTATTATTTGGGTTCTTTATTCCTCGTTTAAAACGCAGGCTGAATTTATGTTGAATCCAGTTGGATTGCCTTCAAGACTTAATTTTGCAAATTATTTTCAGGTACTTACACAGACGAATATGGACTTATACATGCTAAACAGTTTCAGAAATACGGTACTTGCCGTTTTGGGAATTTTGTTGCTCTCCTTTATTTCTTGTTACTTTTTATCCAGATTTCGTTTCAAGGGAAGAAATTTCTTGTATAATTACTTTGTGATTGGTATGCTTATCCCACTTCATGCATTGCTTGTACCACTTTATATTCAATTTAAGAACAGCCATCTTTCAAACCACTGGTATACGCTACTTTTCCCGTATATAGCATTCGGATTACCAATTGCAATTGTATTGGTAGAAAGCTATATTGCAAGCATCCCAAGGGAGCTAGAGGAAGCTGCAGCAATCGATGGAAGTAGTTTCTCGAGGACTCTATTTGGAATTGTTTTACCGGTTACCACCCCCAATTCTAGCTACGGTAGCTATCATCCAGTTTTTTAGTGTTTGGAATGAATTCTCGTTTGCACTTATTTTGGTAAGTAAGGATACATTGAGAACTGTGCTAGTTGGACTTGCAGCTTTTAAATCAGCTTTCACTGTTGATTACCCAAGGATGATGGCTGGAATTATGTTCACAATGCTTCCTGTTATGATTTTGTATTTCATATTTAGTAAACGTATTATTGAAGGAATGACTAGCGGTGCAGTTAAAGGCTGAAAGCAGCCATTAAATTATATTGATAGGGGGAATTTACATGTATAAAGCATTGGCACCAGATTGTATTGGACATCCGATTCCATTCAAGGAATCAGCAGCTATTGCTGCAAAGCATGGTTTTGAGGGGATATGGTTTAACCTTCCACGAGATAGTAAAACAGATATCTCTGAAACCAAAGAATTGCTTGGGAAGTATAATCTGAAGGCTGCTGGGTTTGCCCTTCCAGTGGAATATCGATTGGATGACGCAACTTACGATGAGGGTATAAAAGGATTAGAGGCCTATATCCGTTATGCAAAGGAAGTAGGTATGAACCGCTGTATAACTTGGATTTACCCATTTAGTGACACTATGAATTACCAAGAAAATTTTGAGTTTCATCGTAAAAGGTTGACAGTATCCGCAGAAATTCTTAAAGAGTATGAAATGAGTCTAGGTTTGGAATTTCTCGGTCCACCTAAGCTTCGCAAAGGAGTTAAATTTGAGTTTATTCACAACCTTGATCAAATGATGGAGCTTTGTAATGCTATAGGCACTAATAACGTCGGACTGCTCTTAGATGTATGGCATTGGGATTTAGCTGGACAGACATATGCGGATTTTAAAAAGTTGCCAAATGAAAAATCGGTTGTACTGGCTCATATAATGGATGCACCTGCGGGAGTACCAGTTGATGAGCAAGAAGACCTTGTACGTTGTTTACCAGGTTCGACCGGCGTTTTAAAGATACAAGATTTCTTTAAAGGATTGCAGGATATTGGTTATACTGGACCAGTTGTAGCCGAGCCCTTTGCTAAGGAGCTAGGTGAAATGTCTTTTGAGGACGCTGTTATCGCTGTTAAGACGTCTGTTGATAAAGTATGGCCTAAATAATATTATTTTGAGAGGAATTATTTATGAAAACACTTGTTCTACAAAACAAAAAAGCATGGTTAGAGGATGTACCAGATCCAACTCCAAAGGGTGAATGGGTTGTCGTAAAGATCGAATCCACACCTATTTGCGGAAGCGATAAAAACGGCTTTCTGTCACAAACACCAGTTAGAAATTCCGGTCATGAGGGTTCTGGCGTGGTTGTTGCTACTGACGGTTCCAGTCTTTTGAAAGAAGGCGATCGTGTAATATTAAACCCGCTTTCTGGATGCGGAGTATGTTCACTTTGTCGCTCGGGAAATTATATATATTGTCAAAATAAACCACCTTTTAATTCACACTTTGCACAATATGTGTTGGTACAGGATTTTGTATGTTCCATACTTCCAGAAGATATCTCTTTTGATGTAGGTTCATTGGCTTGCTGTGCGTTGGGTCCTGCTTTTAATTCGTTGAAAAGACTCAATGTAAAGGGATTTGATACTGTGCTAATAACCGGTTTAGGGCCAGTTGGAATGGGGGCTGTTACTATAGCTAAATTCCTTGGCGCAAAAGTAATTGCACTTGATAGCGTCCCTTTCCGCAAGGATATGGCTACACAGTTCGGGGCAGACGTTGTTCTCGATCCAACCGATCCTGATATAAAGGAAAAGATTATGATTGCTAAAGGTCCTGCTCCACTCATCAAAGCGATTGACGCTTCAGGAAATCCTTTAGCAGAGCGCCTGTGCATTGATGTTATGGAGCCAGGTGGTTCGGTTGCTTTTATTGGAGAAAATCATAATGAGATTGCTATCAGACCAAGCGAAGATTTCATCCGCAAGGGACTTACATTAATAGGAGCTTGGCATTTAAATCTAAACGACCGTGAGGAAGTATATTCTATTCTTAGACGTTCTCCAGTCGTTGAAAAAATTATTACTGATATTTATGGTTTCACAGATGTTCAGAAGGCATTTGAAAAGTTCGTGGGTGGAGATGCCTGCAAAGTCATACTTAAACCATGGCAATAAAGTAAGGTACAGAAAATATATTCTGGAAAACAAGGGATATTGTTTAAACAGACACTTTTCCTAGACTCAAAAAAGAGCGGCTTACCGCTCTTTTTTGAGTTATAGATACCAATGAAAGCCTTTATGCATTCATATTTCTCAAGTCTTGCACTCTTTCTGTATATACACAAAAATGGCGATTGATTTTTTTAATACATTTAGTGTATCTTTTATATTCTTCATCATATCTTTTTTGTTATTACTTCTCCTTTTTCTCGACCTCCTTAATATTATTGTACAATCACGAGGTTGTGTCCGTCAAAGTCAGCATAACTAAGAGGTTCTCTCTGTTCACAATGTTTATATTTAAACTAGGTTAAGATAAATCGATAAAATCTGTTGCACTAAATAGTATCATATGATATTATAGTAATATCATATGATACTATTTAGTAATGAGATAAAAGATTAGTCATTAATTCGTTCCATACATAATAGGTAAATTTGTTAATGAGAAACCAAGTGAAATGATCACTATCAAAATGGTTTATTCAGGCTGTAAATATGACATTCAGAAAGTAGTGTTTCTAAATGTATGCTGTTCTATAAAGCGACTTTGAATATAAGTATCTTTCCAATCAGCATAAGTTCAAATAAAGTAAAATTAACTATTTTAAGGGGGAAGTTTTTATGGAAACATTTAAGAAAAGTTTATGTCTAGCTGTAGTAATGCTAATGGTAATATCTGTAGTAGCTTGTGGTTCTCAGCCTGCCGAAAGTACTAGTTCAACAGTGGCAGCATCATCTGTAACATCATCTGCTTCTGACAGTTCGAAACTAGAAGATATTACTTTAAATGTTGACTTCATGTTCAACATGACAGAAGGTACAACAGACGCAAAAGGTATCGCAGTTGCTAAGTCAATTGAACGCATGAAGGTTGACCATCCAAACATAACAGTCGAGATGAATACTGTTTCTCACGATGATTATCAGACATCATTATTAACATTGGCTGCTTCAAATTCATTACCAGATGTTTTTAACATCAAGGGTTCATGGTTGAAAAACTTTGTTACTAATAAACAAGTTGGCTCATTGGATGAATATTTAAAAAATGACCCAGATTGGAAAAGCCAATTCATACCTGACGCATTAAACGACGTTACATATCAGGGATCGATTTATGGCGCACCTTTCCAAATGCTAACTTGTGGTAACATCTTCTACAACAAGGCTATTTTTGCAGAAGCTGGCTATAGTGAATTTCCAAAGACCTGGGACGAGTATATTGATTGCTTAACAAAAATTAAGGGATTGGGATATACTCCGATTTCTATGGGTAATAAAGGGCTGTGGGTTGCTAACTCGTGTTATTTTGGTACATTGGGTGACCGTACTGCTACTGATTCTTGGTTTAAGGGTATAATGGCCAACAGTGGAGCAAAATTCACAGATCCAGACATACTTCTTGCAGTTGAAAAACTTCAGCAGCTTGAAAAAATTGGGGCTTTCAATACTGATATGAATAGTATAGACAACGCTCAGCAGCGCAAGTCATACTATAATGGCAAATCTGCAAGCTTCTTTGAAGGAAACTGGGCAATCTCAGATATGATAGTCAATTGTCCAAAAGAAGTTCTTGATAATACCGAAATCGCTCTACTTCCAACAATACCTGGAAGTAAGGGAGCTGGAGATCGTGTTGCTGGTGGTTCTGCTTGGGGAAATGCTTATGCTGCAAGCCTAGAAGGCGCAAAGCGTGATGCGGCAGTATTATTCTTAAAGTATACTACTGACAACACCTACGGTGCAGATTTACTTGATGCTGGGGATTTTCCTGGAGTAAAAGTTGCTGATTATGATCTCAGTAAACTGAATCCTTTTGTTAACAAATATTATAATCTAAGGAATACATGGACAATGGCTCCTCAATTTGACTGCCAGTTTGACACAAGTGTAATTGACGCAATGAATGTAGGTTTCCAAAATATATTAACAAATCAGATCACACCAAAGCAGTGGGGCGAAAGTGTGCAAGCTGAATATGAAAAATCAGTAAATTAGTAGTTAATCAATCTATTATGAAATATTATAAGACCGGTATTAAGGCAGCCGGATTGAGTCGGCTGCCTTAAATATAATATTCTTTACCATATTTATAATGAAAGGAGGGGACAACTTGAAAAAAGATTTTTCAAAACCCAAAAGTTGGATGTTGTACTCCTATCTTGCACCAAGTGTATTACTCTTCGTTTCCTTTTCAATCGTCCCAATGGCAATGGCCGTATATTACTCCTTTTTTAACTGGTCAGGGGGACCGATGAAGAAATTTGTTGGTTTAAACAACTATCTTCTGCTTATTAAGGATAATACCTTTTGGAAATCATGTCTTAACAATATTTTCATTGCATCGTCATGTGTAGTTTTTCAGTTGGGTATTGCATTTATAATATCTGCATTGCTTTGTTCAAAACTTTTGAAATTTAAAGAATTCCATAGAGCAATCATATTTTTCCCTGTGGTATTGTCAGCTGTAGTTGTAGGTTTTCTGTTTCGCATGATATATAGCAGCGACAACGGACTGCTGAACTTCTTTTTAAGTAATTTGGGACTATCATCCTTTATTCAGCCGTGGTTGGATAACCCCAAAATAGCTTTGATTTTCGTCACAGTACCCATTGTATGGCAATGGATTGGCATGTATGTAGTCATTTATATGACATCAATTAAGAGCATTCCTGATGAGATATATGAAAGCTGTGCAATCGATGGCGCAACTGGATTTCGTCAAGCTATATATATAACTTTCCCCATGATAATGGATACGATAAAGGTTTCAGTTGTTCTTGCCATTTCAGGTTCCATGAAGATATTTGAACACATATATGTAATGACTGGTGGTGGTCCAGGTACCTCCACAATGGTTATGGCACAATACTCTTATAAAAGTTCATTTATTATGAATAAGATGGGCTATGGTTCTACTATTGCCGTTGGAATTCTGTGTGTGAGTCTAAGTTTTATACTTATAAGCCAATTACTGTTTGAAAGGGGGAAGAGACGATATGAATAAAAAAAGAGGTATAATCGGAAAGATATTGAATTTTTTGCTGACAACAGTAATTAATGTTCCTGTTATGCTGTTGACTCTATTTTGCATGTTTCCAGTAGTATGGATGCTGTATTCCTCCGTTAAATCAGAAAAAGAATTTGCCTTAAGTATTATCTCGTTTCCAAAAACATTTGTTATACAGAATTACACTAACGCCATCAAGATAGGTCAAATGAACATTTGTTTATCAAACAGTGTCAAGGCCAGCATTTTGACAGTAATAATTGTATTAGTATTAGGCTTTATCACAGGTCTCATTTTCGGAAGATATGATTTTAAATTCAAGAAGCCTTTATACATAATGTTTTTGTCAGGTATGCTCATCCCGGTTTACAGCCTTTTGGTCCCAGTATTTATTGAGATGAAGACTTTGAATTTAAATGACAATATATATGCTATCTCTTTAATTTATGGAGCTTGTGGACTTCCCCTGGCGATTTTCCTAATAACTAGTTATGTTTCAGCAATTCCAAAAGAGATTGAAGAAGCTGCAATAATTGATGGGGCAAGCTTCAATGCTATTATATTCAAGATAATGATGCCAATCTGTATACCCATACTTGGGACAGTTCTGATTCTTTCCTTTTTAAATGCATGGAACGAGTTCCCGTTTGCATTGGTTCTGCTTGGCAAAAATACAAAGACAATACCGATTGGTCTCACATATTTCACCGGAATGTACAGTGTGAAATATACTCAGCTTCTGGCCGGGCTGAGTATTGCAACGTTACCAGTCGTTATAATATATTTTGTTTGCTACAAGAAAATAATTGCAGGTATGGTTGCAGGGTCAGTCAAAGGTTAAATTAAAATTTTTTTTATGGAGGTATTAATATGTTAACAAAACAACAAATTCAGAAGGCAAGACTTTGGTCTCGTGAGAAGATGAAGAGTGCAGGACTGGTACTTAGGGATGATGAACTTGATAATATCGAAATAGCCGATTTCAACCTTGGTGATCTTGACAATATGGGACTTTACATGATGGTCTATGTCAATACAAGCAGGGTTTGTGCTAAAGAGCTTATTATGAGCCCGAAACAGACCTGCCCAGAGCACTATCACCCTGAAGTGGACGGAACACCTGGTAAAGAGGAAACTTTTCGTTGCCGGTGGGGAAAGGTTTTGTTGTATGTACCAGGAGAGAAAACTTTAAATCCCAAATGCAAGCCTCCGGTTGGAAGAGAAAAATACTATACAAGCATGCATGAAATTGAATTAAATCCTGGTGACCAATATACAATGATGCCAGGCACTCCCCATTGGTTTCAGGCAGGGGATGAGGGCGCAATTATTTCTGAATTTTCGACGCAGAGCAGAGACAAGTATGACGTATTCACAGATACTGATATAACTAGATTAACAATACTTAAGAATTGAGGTGATTTTAAGTTGAAGAAGCTATCCTTAAATGGTAATTGGGAACTTTCATTTGCAGACCAGCGTTCCGGAAAAAATGAGTGTATCGCAGCCACAGTCCCAGGTGATGTTCACGTAGATATGATGAAGGCGGGACTTCTGGAAGAACCATTATATGGTAATAATCTGGAAAAAAGCATATTCATCGAGGAAATGGATTTTGTATATGAACGTGATATATTTATTTGCGAAAATTTTATGCAACAGGTAACTGAGCTTGTATTTTATGGCCTTGACATGTGCGCTGATATTTATCTCAACGGAGAAAAGATAAGAAGCTCCAATAATACGCACATAACTGTGAGGACAGACGTTACAGGAAAGCTGAAAGTTGGAAAGAATAGACTTAAGGTGCGTATCGATAGCGGTTTAAGGCAGGTGGGCGACAGGGATCCAGCACCGTATGCCTATGATGAAGCGCAGCCGGAAGAAGATCACAGAAGGGTGTTTATACGGAAACCACAGTTTACTTTTCGCTGGGACAATATCCCACATCTGCTTCCTTGTGGTATTTATAGAGATGTAGAGGTGCAGACTTTTCAGAGTGCTATGGTCAAGGATGTTTATCTTACCAATGAGCTGTATCTGAGCAGTGCACATGTTACTACAGAGTCTGAAATTAGTTGTTTCAAGGCTGGAAAATACACTTTGTCCGCTTTACTGACACATAAGAAAACCCGTATAACAAAAGTAATTGAAATTCAATTAAAAGAGGGTATCAATAAGATAAAGCTTACCCTTGATGTTCCCAATCCATGTCTGTGGTGGCCGAACGGCTATGGCGACCAGCCTTTGTATGACTTTGCTCTTTGCATATCACAAAAAGGGGCCGAACTTGACACTTGGAACACACGTCACGGAATACGTGTTGTTAAGATAATCCAAGACTCTCTTGGCGATGAAGGTGAATCGTTCATAGTTGTTGTAAATGGTAAAAAGATATTTTGCAAGGGTTCCGACTGGGTACCAGTCGATGCCCTTTCTACTAGGGTCACGGATGAGAAATATATCCAATTGATAGACCGTGCAGTGGAGTGTAACCATAACATGTTCCGCGTATGGGGCGGTGGCATGTATGAAAATGATATATTCTACGACCTATGTGACAGTCATGGCATACTATTGTGGCACGATTTCATGTTTGCCTGTTCATATTATCCCGATGAGGATAATGAATTCGTAGATAATTGTTTGGAAGAATTTGAATGTGCAATTAGGCGACTTCGTAACCATTCAAGTCTGGCACTCTGGTGTGGAAATAACGAGATGCAGTGGATTGACTGGCAACAGGTAAATCGTTTACCCGTAGTGCATGGATTCAACTTAGTTGAAAAAATCTTACCTGAAAAGGTACATGAGCTTGATCCTGCTAGGTACTTTCACATGAGCAGTCCTTACGGTTCCCCCGAGGATTCGAACAAAGATCCCAACAGTGACCTTCGAGGTGACTCTCATATCTGGCTGCCTGATGGAAAAGCACCCGAATATGGTGTGGGAGGTATAGGCCTAATTGACTATACCGGCTTTGCAAAACGCAGTCCCAAATTTGCATCTGAATATGGTATCCTAGCGCCTCCAACACTTGCCTCCATCAGAAAGTATACACCTGAAGACCAGTTATTTGTTGGATCGCAGACTTGGGATGTTCATAATGATACCTGGGATAAAGGCAGTATGGATAAACGGCTTGAACTGTATTACCATAAACGCGATGAAAAAATGTCTTTCCAGGAAACAATAGATGCTCTACAGATGCTTCAGGGAGAGGCTTACA
>Ga0209430_1000436_pt1 | contig 43308 bp, 52 predicted proteins | sample BarGraIncub1133A_FD_184504 | JGI IMG/M metagenome (GOLD analysis project Ga0209430, IMG submission 184504) | Arctic peat soil microbial communities from Barrow, Alaska - Barrow Graham LP Incubations 11-33A (SPAdes) (version 2) | ecosystem: Environmental > Terrestrial > Soil > Wetlands > Peat... | reverse complement strand
GAAGCTAATTTTTATTATAAAGATAATTCTAATAGCAATATTGTACAGTTATATTAATATTTATTATTTATACCATTAATTTCAAATTCGAGTTTACTGACTAAACTACTATTGACAAATCCAATTTGGATATAAATAAAACGCATGTTTGACTAAAAAAACGAGATTTGAATGATCTCAACACAAAAAAATAAGGAGGAATTCATAATGATTTTGAGAGATATACTAGAATTGGTAAGCAAGGAGAAAAGGAACAAAGAGAGAGCAAAAGCAGCACAGAAGTTTGCTATAGGAATGAGCGCCGCAGCAGCAGCAACCGGTATAGCAGCAGGTATAGTAGCAGGAATTCTTCTTGCTCCAAAGTCTGGCAAGGAAACACGTGAAGAATTGAAAAATAAAGCTGCAAACACTTTAGAAACCATAAAGGATAAAGTTCAGAAGAATGCCGAAAAGGTTAAGGATTCCGCTGATCAGGTAGTGCAGGAAGTATTTAATACCATCAAAGGTGTTAATGAAAAAACAGAAGATGTAAAAGAAGACATTCATAACGGTTACGAAGAAATCACACAGGATATCAATGAAACTGCTGAAAATATTTCAGATGAACTTAATAAATAGGTGAAATGAGGAACACACTAAGGTAATAAATTTATTATTATATTGAGTTAAGATGGGCAAATATATAATAAATAGTGTACTTGAATAAAAGTTGAGAATAAAGAGAAGTGTTTATGATAAACTAAAATTGACACCCTGATGAAAAGATATAAAATAACTAAAATAAAGTGGAGGAATATTAAATGGAAGAGAACAATTTTAAGAAGGAAAATCAAGGAAACCCGAAAGTTGGTAAAATCATATATTATATTTTAGGTGTTTTAGAAACTTTATTTGCATTTAGGTTTGTTTTTAAAATACTTGGAGCAAATACTGAAAGCACCTTTGTAGGTATCATATATTCTATCACTAATATATTTTTAGCTCCTTTTGTTGGCATATTTAGAAAAGCTGTAACAAAGGGAATAGAAACACAGTCAGTTTTAGAACCAACCCTTATTATCGCTATGATTGTTTATGCTGCACTAGCTTGGGGTATTGTTAGGTTAATTGAGATTATCAGCAATCATAAGGACTCTGAAACTTGATGAAAATAATTCAAGGAGCTTAATCTCTCAAAGAGTTAGACTAGCTGAAACTTTGTAGCAGGTCTAACAAGAATATGGTATAAATCTAGCAGAATAAAAATGCTAGATTTTTTTGCTTTTCTACTACTTAACGTGACTTTTATCTCGCAAACGGTGAAGACTAGCGCATATGGAGATGTGAAAGGCTTCAAATTACTTCAATTATGAAATCTCACCGCACATGAAGACAGTAGCACTGCTACACCAGTGGTAAGAAGTTGATATGAAAGGGTTTGAAGGGTATATAATTATATTTTTGTATATGGTAATATAGATGTATGGTCGTGTAGAGGAATATGAAAATTTACCTTTAAACGGCAATGGTGATTGTTAGTGAGAATGTAAAATAAAAAAATAGGGTTAAGGAGATAAATCATGGACGGAAAAAACCGTATAAATATACAACAAGGTACACATGTTATGATTGTACAAAAACAGGATCAACGTACTGGAAAGCTAACTGAAGGAAAGGTTGAGAGTATTCTTACAAATTCCTCAATCCATCCACATGGCATAAAGGTTCGCCTTGTTGGTGGAATAGTGGGTCGTGTACAGCAAATACTGCCTTAAGCCAAATGAAGTTTGTAAGATAAACTCCTTTTTATAGAAATCGAATTAGACTTTTAAACATAAAATACGTACTTATATACAGCTATATACAATGGGCTAGGGTTTATGATTTGAAATCATTAAATGGTCAAATTAGTGCTCACAAAAGCAAGAAAAACATACGGTTTTTTAACTTGTAATAGAAAGGGAATCGCTATGGTAATAAATGATTTTCATGTAAAAATTTCTTTAGAAGAAACTGTGAAATTATTGGATAGTGCAATTGTAGGCGGTAGCATCACAGGTGAAAGAATAGATTATCATGTTGTTAGTGGGGAAAACGGGTGTTCCTGTATTGTAGTAGTGTACGAAAAATATTATTATAGAGCGGGAAATCGTCTAACCTTGACAGTAAGTATAGATAATATGGAGAATAAGACACGGGTCCATGCAGTAGGCGGTGGCGGTGGGGAAGGCCTATTTAGATTTGACTGGGGTGCAGGTGAGAACTTTACAAATGCCCCAGCAGATATTTTAAAAAACTATATTATAATGTGAGATTTTAAGTGCAATGAGGAGAGAAATCATGGGTATTTTGAGCGGAATATTTGGTCCAAGTAAAAAGGAAATCTGGCAGTTATTAAGTGAGCAAATAGGTAGTGAATTTGTGGAGGGCAGTTTTTTAAAGAAAGATAAGGTTGTTGCACACATTAAGCAATGGAGTGTAACACTTGATACATATGCTGTTAGTGATGGTAAGACCAGCACCACATATACAAGGATGAGAGCGCCCTATGTAAATAAGGATAATATCAGATTTAAGATTTACAGAAGCGGAATATTCACGGGAATTGGTGCGGCTCTGGGAATGCAGGATATCGAAATCGGATTTCCTGAGTTTGATCAAGATTTTGTGATTAAAGGTGAAAATGAACAAAAGCTGAAAGAACTGCTCGCAAATACACGAATTCGTGAATTAATGCAATTACAGCCACGTTTTCGCCTAGAAGTAAAGGATGACGAGGGATGGTTTGGCGCAAGCTTCCCAGACGGAGTTGATGAGCTGTATTTTAGTGTACCCGGTGTAATAAGGGAATTAGGACAGTTAAAAGGGCTATTTGAGCTATTTGCTGAAGTCTTGAATCAATTGTGTATCATTGGCTCGGCATATGAAAGTAATCCTGGTGTTGAACTTGTTTAGAGTGCTTGGATATGAATTTTACAGAAAAAATGAAACCTATAAGAATAAAACAAATAAATTTCTAAAGGTGATTAACTTAAAAATTTGTGGATAAGTGTAGAAAGAGGTGTGTCATTATGTGGTCAAGAAAAGAGCTCAAAGATAGGGCCAAAGCAGTTTTAAGAATTAATTATTGGAAAGCCTTTTTAATCAGTTTAGTCATAGTAATAGCAGGTGGCTATAGCAGAAGTGGTGGAAGTAGCGTAATTAGAGGAGGTAGAGGTGGTTATAATAGTGGCTCAAATGATTGGATAGTGCCTAATACAGTATCTGATAGATTTTTATTATTATCAATATTAGTTATAGCAATTATTGTAATTGCCGTTTTCATATTTGCTATTTCATTTCGCATTTTTCTAGGATATTCATTAGAGGTTGGAGGAAGAAGATATTTCATCAAATCTGCCCAACATGATGACAATAGAAGTTGCTTCAGTTTTGCTTTTCTTGGAGAAAACTATAAAGGAATAGTTCTTACAATGCTGTTAAAAGGTGTTCAGAACTTCTTGTGGTACTTACTTCTTATAATACCTGGAATTGTAAAATCATACTCATATAGAATGGTACCGTACATATTAGCTGATAATCCAAACATCGGATATAAAAGAGCAATTGCACTTAGTGAAAATATGACTGATGGACATAAATTTGATATATTTGTATTAGATTTATCGTTTATTGGCTGGTATTTGCTTGGATTGTTGGCCTTAGTAGTAGGTACTTTGTTTTTAATGCCTTATGAAAATGCTACTAATGCAGAGCTATATTTGTCACTTCGAGAAAGTGCTATAAGTATTGGTTTTACAAGTCAGGAAGAGCTATTGTTAAGTAGAGGAACCGATAGTTTATATGGCAAATAGAAATAAGTCTTGACATATAATAAGTTTAAACCAACAAATCTATAACGACTTGTTGGTTTAACTGATATAAAAAAGGAGATCTAATTATGAAAAAGAGAGCTTTTATATTAATTATTGTAGTTGTTTTAATCTCATTTACACTGACTGGATGTGTTCCCGGAGATGGTACTTACACAGCTGCAAAGCCAGCTGGTTTCTTTTGGGGTATCTGGCATGGATGGATTGCTCCATTTTCACTGATTATGGGATTATTTAAGAAAAATATACGAGTCTATGAAATTATCAATACAGGCTGGTGGTATGACTTTGGTTTCTACATTGCTATTATTAGTGGCTTTGGTGGGTTGTCTTTGTTTCGAAAGAAGAGTTCAAATAGGAATAAGGAATAGTCTGCTCACGGGTGAGATCAAAATTCAAAAGAAGAATGTATACCTTTGAAAAGACGATTAGTGTATTTTGGTTTATCAAGTTTATGCTTTATAGTTTGTGTTTTAATTGTGAAATTGTTCAGCAATAATCAGTTCATTAGAGGATTCATAGGAGACATTATTGTTGTTTCAGTGATATATTATTTTATCGAAATTTTCCATAACTTTCATGCTCTAAAACTTGCAATTTTTACTCTGCTGGTAGCTTTTGCTACAGAATTCTTACAGTATCTGGAGCTGACAACTTTTTTTGGTCTTGAACACAATACAATTGCTAGACTAATACTTGGGTCAGTTTTTGACCCATTTGATTTAATTGCTTAGACTATTGGGGCTATCTTGGTTTACATTATTGACACTAGGCTAGTAAGAAAGAGCTATGAAGAAAAATGATTTAAATAAAATAACGGATAGGAGTCATCTTAAATGAATTTTAAATTAGTTAAGCCATTACCAGAAATGGAACAAGCCTATTTGAGTTATATATGCGAATGGGAGGATCTGAAAGATGAAATTGTGCCTTATGCTTCTAGACATGAAGGAGTAAGCTACAACGATATACTTGACAGATGGAGGCGTGATGCAACAGATATTTCTTATGAAAAAGGCTTCGTGCCAGCTACATTATATTTTTTAGTGGACGAATCAAATAAAATTTATGGAGCATTACATATTCGGCATGAGCTTAATGAGTATTTGCATAATTACGGTGGACATATTGGATATGGGATAAGATTTTCTGAGCGTAGAAAAGGATATGCAACAGAAATGCTAGCATTAGCGTTACCTATAGCAAAAGGTTTTGGAATAGACAAAGCATTGGTTACGTGCGATAGAAATAATATTGCATCTGCAAAAACAATTATTAGTAATGGAGGAGTTCTTGAAAACGAAGTTAAAGATGGAGAAAAAATTACTCAGAGGTATTGGATAAGCTTATAGGTGGGTTTTGATGGAAAAGAAACATATTATATTTAAGGAGACTAACTATGATATTATCTGGAAAAGAAATTAAAAAACACTTGGGAACGGATTTAAATATTATTCCGTTCGATGAAAAATTGCTGAACCCTAACAGCTATAATCTAAGGCTACATAATGAGCTATTAGTCTATGAGAATTCTTTGCTTGATATGAAGAAAGAAAATTTGACGAGCAAGATTGAGATACCTGAAGAAGGATTAATTCTAGAACCCAATAAATTATATCTTGGAAGAACTGTTGAGTACACACAAACAGAAAATTATGTTCCTATGCTAGAAGGTAGGTCATCAATTGGCCGATTGGGACTATTTATTCATGTAACAGCAGGTTTTGGAGATGTAGGCTTTAAAGGTTATTGGACACTTGAAATGTTTTGCGTTCAGCCAGTTAAGATTTATGCTAATGTTGAAATATGCCAGATATATTACCATACACTAGAAGGTGAATATGATAAGTACTCAAGTGGAAAATATCAGAATAACAAAGGCATACAGCCAAGTTTATTATTTAAAGATTTTGAAAATAGATAGTACTTTCAGACGCGACAGCTGCAATGTTCTTAACTGTTGATACTTTATTCAAGAAGCATAGTAATAAGGGAAGACTAATTCTTCCTAATACCACTAGAAGTTATATTGGCGAGGTGTAGAAACATGGATCCAATTGATAAAGAATTAAAAGAAATATTGTACCAGAGTGGTGCAAATTTAGTTGGCTTTGCAAACTTGAAATCTGTAATTGAAGACGGAAATATGAATTTTGGAGTATCTGTAGCAGTAGTAATATCTAAAAAGGTTATCAAGTCCATACATAATGGGCCAAATATAGACTACTACAATGAATACCACAGAATTAATGAGCTTCTAAATAATATAGTTACTATCGGAGCAGAGTTTTTGGTAAGTAGGGGGTACAAAGCATGTGCTCAAACAACCGATTTTGTCAAAGAATTTGGCAACTATAGAACTTCTTTACCTCACAAAACAGTTGCAACAAGAGCTGGAATTGGTTGGATTGGCAAGAGTGCATTACTTGTTACAAAGGAATATGGTTCGGCTGTACGAATTTCTTCCCTGATAACAGATGCTGAGTTACAGTGCGCTGAACCAATAAATAAATCATATTGTGACATTTGTATTGCTTGTACAAAGGCATGCCCTGCAAAAGCTATCTCAGGAGAGTTATGGAATGTAAACAAGGATAGGGATTCCTTTTATAACCCGCTTGATTGCCGAAAGATGGCGAGAGATTTATCTTCTCAAAATATTAATAAAGACATCACTTTATGTGGTAAATGTATTGAAATATGCCCTTTCACACGGAAGTACTTATCAAGAGCTCTAGTGTAAGCAAGTGGATGATATTGCAATCAAAGAGTTAGCGTCACTGTAAAGCAACCGCGCAAACATATTTGAGAATATATTTTCTAATTTATACCTGTAATGTGAATGAAATGCGTTTTATAGGCATTATTTGTCCATGGGATATACCATGCATCGTGTGAGTGTTCAGCGATAACTGGCTCATATCTATCTTTTGAACTATTATATATCATGTTTACTATAATGGCAGAATGCTCGATTTTAGAAGTTGGAGACCATTCATATTGTACAAAATCTCCATAAGTAAGAGACTGCCCCATTTCTTTAGTATAGTCAGAATCACTTGTTATTACTTTTTCAGTGCCTTTTGGACCATATTCGTTGGTTTTATAATTTCCAAGTATAGTATAATTAAAACCTCTAGCTGTAGCCCATGTCCAAGAATAACTGGCAGCTGCGGTTTTTGAAGAACCATTATTATCATAATACCATTGATATGATCCGATTTTATCGTTGCTTGCACCACCAGCTTTCAGACATTGGGAAATGAAATTTGTGCAATCACCACCTTCCCATTTTTGGTCACCTAGATTTATACATGCTGTCGAATAAGTATCCCAATAAGTGTAAGCCCAATTATTTGCACTATCTCTGTTATAGCTAGCAGTAACTTTAGGCAAACTTTGATTTGCTTCATTTTTACCAGGTGCAAAAATGCTTTTGATTCTATTCTTGTTATGAGATTCAGAGAATGCCAGAGTAAGTTTTGCCGGTTCACTCTGCTTTGATCTAGATATTGATTCCTTAGCTTCTTTTTCTAACTTTTCAATGGTGTGGGACAATCTGGTATAATCTTCTTTGAGTGACTCATCTGAATGTCCACGGCTGGTCATATATTGATCCATAATTATTTTCCATTTATTATTTTCTTTACTTAACTTAAATATATGCTTTTCGGATTTCATACCAACAATAGGTTTACCAAGTGCATTTGAGGCATTCCAGTAGATAGCTGTTTTAAGAATAGCTTCAACTGTTGCAGTATCATTTTCTACATTAGAGCTAATAATTTTTACTTGAGGTGTTACTTTTTCAATAACGTAGTCATGAGATGCATATGCTATTAAATATTCTTGTAAAAGATTCTGCTTGGTAAACATCATGTATTTTTGAGAATCACGAGATTTCTTTGAATAAAATTTATCTATGTCATTTATGTTTTTAGAAACAATGGTTTTCATTTTAGCACAAAGGAATTCTTTGACGAATTGTTCGGGGCTTTTAGAATTATTTGGCTCTGCTGAAGCTAAACTGATACTTAGAATGGTTAAATTCAAAATAATAAAGAAAGTAACTAATTTTTTTTTCATTAATTTGACCTCCAATTTATTTAAATCTTACTTTAATATAGTTTTTGATTCTTTGATAGAATGTATAACATTTAAATTTTAGAAAAAAAGTAATTTTACACTAAAATCACTTAGTTAAATATACTTCCACAAAAAAGAATGTTATGCCACAGGTATAAATGCAAATATTTATGAAAATAATTAATAATATGGATAAATGAATAATTTTAAGGAGTTTAGGTATTATGAATGATTCTGAAAGCTGCAAGGGAAATAGAAATTATATATTTGAAATTCTTATACTTGCTCTAATTTGCACAATTGCAGTTCTTACTTTCCAATGCATAAAAATAAATGATGTAGTAGCAAATTACAAAGAAAAATATAACGATCAAAATGTAGAAGCAATGCTGATACTGAAATCAAATCAATCTCTAACTTCAAATAGCAATACATACAAAGTTCAAAGTGATAAATTGAATAAGCAAAACTCTGAGCTCAAAAATCAAAATGCTCAAATAAAAAAGCAAATTGAGAGTTTGAAAAAGCAAAACAATCAATTAGAGGCAAGCAGAAATGATTTGAGCGGTGATAATCTTGAACTGCAAAAATCACTAAAAAAGGCAGCATCTGTGGGCCTTACACCTCAATCCTATAAAATATATGATGGTGTATCCTTAGAAGCTAGTAACAAAAAAGGAAAATACTTAGGACAATTTTTAGGCACAGCATATACGCCATCAGAAGAAGAATGTGGTAATGACAAGGGAATAACTAGCTCTGGACAACCTATAATTCCAGGTGTATCAATAGCAATAGATAATAGCCATTGGCCATATGGTACTGTGTTCTACATAAAAGGACTTGGATTTACCGTTGCTATGGATACAGGAAGTGCAATTAAAGGTCAAAAAAGATTTGATTTTGCAGTTTTAGATAAGGCCTTTGCAAATGAACTTGGGAAGCAATATTACGACGTATACCTAGTTAAAATGGGTAACGGCAAGATTGATGAATCTATTTTGTCTTAATCAACGTATTTTTGAATAAATTAATCGATTTGAGGAAATATTGACAATTTTCGTATAATGTAATATAATTACGATATAAATTTAATTTAATAATTTATCGCTAAATTATAGTCACCACGACTATAAGCGGGGGAACCATTTATTGGGGTGAGTCCTGAGTATTCAGGTAGGGTTAGTCTCTTGCAACCCGAATCCGGCAGCTAACCTCGTAAGCGTTGGAGAGAAAATGAATTTGTTCTTTATATTTTCATCCAATGCTACAGTTTATTACTGTAGTATTTTTAATTTACTGTCCATTCATTTTCTTCACGTTTATTAATTTTATTTAAATTTTATTCGTCACTTTTATTAAAAGGAGGGACTTTTTGTGATTAAAGTTTGTATTTCAGGATTAGGTCGTATGGGAAAGGAAATTGCTAAATCAATTTTGAATCAAAAAGAGATTCACCTTGTTTCAGTCATTTGCAGTCCAAATAGTAAATCTAAAAACGAGGATTTAGGGCAGATTCTAGGGATTGATAATACTGGTATAATTGTCAGTAGTTCCGACAATTTGGAACAGGTTATTTTCAAAAATAAGCCAGATGTTGTAATTGACTTCTCGAATTCGAAGGCTGCTCTAAAAAATGCAATAGTATTTTCAAAATACAGAGTTAATATTGTCATTGGAACTACTGGTTTTTCAGCATATGAACTAAAAAAGATATTTGTAATATCCAGAAAGTACAAGAACGGAATAGTGTATGCTCCTAACATCACACTAGGCGTAAACGTAATGATGCTTTTGACAAACTTAACTTCTAGTCTTCTGAGCAATTATGACTTCCAGATTACTGAAGTACACCATAAAAATAAGCTAGATTCACCATCCGGAACGGCTAAGAAAATTGCATGTGAAATACAAAATGGACTTAAAAATAAAGGAATCAATATTTCTAATTCTGAAATACCTATTAATTCGGTTAGAGCAGGAGGGGTAGTCGGAAGGCATGAAGTAATGATTGTTGGAGAGGATGATAAGATAGAAATAAGCCATGAGTCTTTCTCTAGAAAAGCATTTGCTCAAGGTGCTATAAAGGCTACTCAATTCATACACAAAAAATCAGGTTATTATGAAATGAGGGATGTACTTGATTTAGAAAAGGTACTCAAAACATATATTGAAAATAATGACAAATCGAAAAAACGGGGGACGTACTTAAAGAAACTTGACGCAGACATTGTATAAATTCAAAAAACAAGAACACGGAATATTCCGTGTTCTTGTTTTTTCATCTTATGACTAGAGTTCAGAAAACTTCATCTGAACTAAGTCTTCTTTAACTTCTTATAGATTAGTTTTATGAGGTTATAGATAAAGAGAACACTTTCAATGGCTACAAGAACAAATACAATTATAACTAAATCCCGGTTTTCATCAAATATCCTATTAATCTTTGATTTATAATCCTCTGGCGCAACTATTACTTTATCTGAATATAGATTCACGTCTATGACAGTGTCATCGTTTAATGTATAATTTAATACACCTGCAATAGTATCTTTATTAATAGGAAGAATCAACTTCTCATTTGCAGTAAAGCTAATGCTTTTTATATAGCTTTCACCTATAGGATAAGTATAGTAAACATCCATTTTACTAATTAAATTAACATCAATATCTTCAATTGTAATACTTCGCAAAGGAATATCTTTAGACACTAAAATACCATTATTATAGCAAGAAAATCCATAATCAAATAACTGGGTAGTTTGTGTTAGCGTATTTCTTTCATTTTTATCAAATACCACTGCTATTATCCGTCTACCATCTTTGGTTGCGGTGGTAACCGAAGTAGTACCTTGCTGAGGGGTTGTCCCAATTTTACCACCATCAACACCAGTATAACTCCAAAATAATTTATTCTGATTAGCGAGAACAGATGAATCCTTTCCATTAATCCAGGCTATGCCTTTAGCAGCAAATACAGAATTAAAAATCGGATTTGAAATTGCGATTTTAACAAGCTTAGCTATGTCTCTAGTAGATGTAAATTGTCTTTTTTCATACAGACCTGTGGGATTTACAAAAAAAGTATCATTCAACATCAGCTCTTTAGCTTTGTCATTCATGTACCCAACAAATTTATTGACATCACCATCACCAACATATTCAGCTAAAGCCATAGCAGGATCATTTGCTTGGGATAGCATAATAGCATATAGTAAGTCCTCCACACTATAGAGATTTCCAACTACAAGATTTAATGATAAACCATTTGCACTAGCAGCGTTTTTACTTATAGTAACCTTAGCATTCAACTGAGTTTTCTCGATGACTATCAAAGCTGTCATGAGCTTACACATAATTGAAGAAGAAAAAAGACTATCTGCATCTTTTTCATATAATACCTGTCCTCTAATTGTATCCATCAAAATGGCAGAACTAGCGGAAAGATTCTCTTCAGGCGTCCAAGCATATACTGGAAGGGTATTTAATATTAACAAAAAAATTATTATAAAAAAGCTTAATTTTTGATGCTTTTTATTCATGGAATCTCCTAACGAGCCTTACAATGTAAGAGGTAAATATCTTTATATACAATAATAATTTAATAAATAATAATTAACAAGGAAAATCACATTATTTATATATTAAAAATCAATTACATAAATTTACAAACGATTTTGGTAATAATATTTGCTGATAAATTCCAATTTTATATGTTTTGCTAAATAGTTGGTATATTTATACTCATTATTTAACAAAATACTCTTAATTAGTATCACAAATTGATAGACTATGAAGGAGCAGCACATTGGGATTTCTAAATTCTATTGGGAAATATATTTTTTATAAAGAACAAAAGGGAAAGGAAGGCTTTGTACTCAAAGAGAACAAGGCTATAAACTGTGAAACAGCACAAAACATAGCATCTCTGGACGTATTTGATAAGAAAGAATTAGAGGGCGCATTCGTAGGTTGTACAGTGAACGATGACATTTTAAAAAACAACATATCTAGCGATATTGAGCTAAATAAGAAAATAATGATGACAACTTATGATATGCCAAAAAATACTGATCTGCTTTATCGAGAATTCAATATAACTGTGAAAGATAAAGTCTTAAGGTCATTTATTGTTTTTATTGATGGTATGACTGATAGAACGGTTATTAGCAATAACATTCTTCAACCGCTAATGCTGCTTTCAAATCTTGAGATTAAAGAGAAGCCCGTTGATGTAGGTGAATTTATATTTAATAGGTTGATTCCATATAATCAGATAAAAAAAGTACAGAAGTACACAGAGGTTATAAGTAATGTGAATTTTGGCGGTTGTGTGATATTTGTTGAAGGCTTGGAATATGCCTTTATGGCAGATACAAAATTCTGGGATCACAGAGGGGTCAATGCACCCAAATCAGAAACTGTTATTCGTGGTCCGCAAGAGGCTTTCAATGAACAAATTAGAGCTAATACAGCTTTACTGAGGAAGATTTTAAAAGATAAGGATTTGATGATTGAAGGCGTGACTATAGGCAAAAGGAGCAATACTCCGTGCGCTGTAATGTATATAAAAGATATCGCAAATGATTCATTAGTTCGCGAAGTATTAAAAAGAGTTAAAAGTATAAAGGTGGATTACATTTTTGATTCTGGTGAGTTGGAACAGCTTATAGAGGACAATACATTTATGGCTGCACCACAAATATTAGCAACTGAGCGGCCAGATAAGGTTGCAATGATGCTTGCTCAAGGCAATGTAGCTGTTGCATTAGATGGAAGTCCATTTGTACTAGTAATGCCAGCAACCATAACGGAATTTCTGCATACCACTGAAGATTCAAATATTAGGTTTCCATATGTTACGTTTATACGTATGATAAGGATTATAGGTATAGCAATTGCACTTTTGTTACCTGGAATATATATTGCAATTACAACTTTTCATCAAGAGATGATCCCTACCAATCTATTGTTTGCTATTGAAGCCGCAAGGGAGAATGTACCGTTTCCATGTGTTGTTGAAATTTTGATAATGGAGCTTTCCTTTGAACTGATAAGAGAAGCTGGAATAAGGGTACCAGGGGCAATTGGATCAACCATTGGAATAGTTGGAGGCCTTATTTTAGGACAGGCCGCTGTAATGGCAAACATAGTCAGCCCAGTTATGATAATAATTGTAGCAATAACTGCACTTGGTTCTTTTTCTGTACCCAGCTTCTCAATGTCTTTTTCCATAAGGCTGATACGTTTTGCATACATTATTCTGGGAGCAGTAGCAGGCTTTCTTGGAATAGCGTTGGGGTTAGTGCTGAATTCATTGCTATTAGCATCATCAAAATCATTTGGTGTTCCTTTCCTAACTCCTTTCGGACCTGTTACTAAGGATAAATATGCAGACAAGCTCGTAAGGCAACCTATATGGAAACAGGAAAAAAGACCAGATTATTTAAATACAAAGGATATTAAAAGCCAACCCAAGATAAGTAGAGGTTGGTCTGTCAAAGATTCGAATGAAAAGGATGAAGATTAGCTAGAAGATAGCAATTTCATCACATTATGTGGCTGCACATTGTGGCTCATGGAGGTTAAAGTGAAGAATAAAATCGAATTTGGATCATGGGAAGCAACGGCCTTAATGATAAATCTAGTATTTGCTCAAGTAATGTTGATTTTTCCAAAAGATATGGTACATTTTGGAGGAAGCGCAGGCTGGATGATTTCCATTATTATAACTCTAATTACATTAATCTATTTTACAATTGTAGTAAAGCTATATAAAAATATTGGTAGCTTAGATTTGATAGACATTTCTGCCAGTGTTGGTGGAAGAATATTTAAAGTTGTAGTTGGTCTATTGATTACAGTTTTTTTGACACTAGTTGTTTCTATTAATTTAGGTGCGTTTGCACAAACTTTTAAAATTATATCTTTAGATAAATCTCCACTGGAATATGTAGGAGTTCTATTTTTGATAGGCATGTTAGCAGCAGCTTACTATGGAATAGAAGTCGTCGCAAGAATAAATGCATTTTTAGTACCAATAGTAATTGTAGGATTTATATTGATAACATTAGGTGCTATCCCTGAGTTCGAAACAAATAATTTGTTTCCTATACTAGGAGATGGATATGCATCAATAGCAAAAGGAAGTATTCTAAAACTTTCAGTATTTTCATCAATTATAATACTCTTTTTCATGGTTCCGTTTTTCAAAAAGCAATATCTAAAAAAAGTGGGATATTCATCGATAATTATATCCGGTTTGCTTCTTCTTTGGTCTACGCTAAGCTTTATTCTGGTATTTCCATATGAGATTGCAATTGATAAAAAAGTACCTATCTTTCAATTGGCTAGACGTATAGAAATTGGGAATTATTTGCAAAGAATTGAATCTGTTTTTGTATTGATTAGTGCGATAAGTGCGTTTTTGTTTTTAGGCGTAATATTTACTTTTATAATATATATATTTTCCAAGACATTAGATTTGAAACGATCAAAGCCAATGATTTTACCGATGGCTGTTATAGTATTCTCTCTTGCACTTATATCAAAAAGGTTGAATATTGAACTGATAGGTAGTAATGCGCTAAATCTTATATGGCTTACTGGAATGGCGTTACCTTTAGTGATTATCATTATGGGAGCTGTTAAGAAGGTTGGAGTAAAAGACAATGGAGGTGTAAAAAATGGACAGAAAAATTAAAGTTATTAGTTTGTTTTTAAGTATTGCAATTTGTGCAGTCACTCTTGTAGGTTGCTACAATAACGGTGAAATAGAAAATTTAGCTTATGTCATTGCAATCGGAATTGACGAAGCAGATTCAAACTCCTTTAATCTAATATTTCAGACTGCAGTGCCGAAATCCATAGCAGGTGGCAGTGGTGGTGGTGGGGAAACTACAGTTATTACATCATTTAAAACAGATAATTTTTTATCTGGTTTAAAAAAAACCGGTGAGTATGTGGGCAGAAAAATAAATCTATCCCATACCAAAATAATTGTTGTCTCTGAAAAAGTAGCTAAAGAGGGAGTGACTGCATTCTTAAATGGATTGCAACAAAACATGGAGATTAGGCCTAATGTTAATGTTATTATTGCAGCTGATGGTGCAAAAAAATATATTGAATCAGTACATCCAAAGCTATCGTCTAGTCCTGCAAAATATTATGATTTACTTTTCAAGTCATATGAAACGGATTTTCTTGTACCAAGTACTCAATTAGAAGATTATCTATATAGGGCGAAAAATTATGGCGCTCAGCCTGTTGCCATATATATGGGTATTGATAAAGATATAAATGAAAGCAGCAAGCCTAGCGCTGATGAAGAGAGTAAAAAAATGATTATAGAAGGTTTGGCTGTTTTTAAGATGGACAAAATGGTTGGAAACCTTGATCCACAGGAGGCAACGTTATTTGCATTACTTACAGGCGCAAATAATAATATAAATATTGAAGTGAAGGATCCACTTGATGATAGATTTAAAGTCTTAGGGAATATAATAAAAGAAAAGTCCTCAATTACCAAAGTGACAGTTAAAAACGGGAAACCGGAAATTGATATAAATTTAAAACTAAAGATTGATGTGAAAGCAGTACAAAGTGATAATGATTATGATGAGCCAGACAAAGCTGCTAAGCTAAAAAAGGCATATGAGGATTATTTGAACGAAGCATTAAAAGCCCTCTTATCAAAGGCAACATATGATTTCAAATCTGATATATTTGGATTTGGCGAGCTTACCAAGCGAAATTTTAATACTATAGAGGAATGGGAGAAGGCAAAGTGGCCTGAAATCTTTCCTCAGTCTGAATACAAGATAAAGATTGATGTTAATATAATTAGACAGGGATAGCTTCAAATAATCTGGCAGTTGCAAAAAGAAAACTAATAACGGGGCAATTCATTTGGTACATGGAGGGTAAATGATTATAAATATAGCAATTTTGCTACTGGTAATATGGATAAGTATATATTCAATTAGTTTTGGAGTATGGACATGGAAAAACAAAAATAAGTTTGGTGGGACGATGGTATTGCTCTTTTCCCTCATATCATTAGTGCTACCAGGGTATATCTTGTTTTTCGTGTAGTTCGAAAAAGGTAAAGGTTTCAATTCTTTTAAGAAGAACTCGTGCACAGGTACCTTTTTAATTTATATTTAATATAAATTAATTGACGTATGCGCATTAAGCACGTATAATATCAAGTATAAACAGTATACTAAAGGGGCTAAAGAAAAATGAATCGAAGAGATTTGATTAAGAAACTGGAAACAAGCGGTTGGAAATTAGTCCGTAACGGAGCTAGCCATGACATATATAGTAACGGCACAATATCCGAACCAGTCCCAAGACATGCTGAGATAAATGAAATAACTGCAAAAGCTATATTAAAAAAAGCAGGAATAAAATAATTCCTGTTTGTCCTGTTTGAAATGATAGTAAAACAAAAAAAGAAGGGAAATGAAACTATGAGAAGAGTATACCCAGTGATAGTGGAACCTGTGGAAAATTTCGGATATGCTGTGTCTGTTCATGATTTAGATATCCATACCCAAGGTAAAGACCTGGCAGAAGCTATTGATATGGCACGTGATGCAATAGGAATGTGGGCATGTTATGAATTGGACGAGGGTAGGACAATACCAGATGCAAGTGATTTGAAAAATATTAAAGCAGAGACTGGGGAAACTTTGGCATTAGTGGATATCGACATAGATGCTTATCGACGTGCTCATGATAATCGAACTGTTAGGAAAAATGTTACACTCCCAAGCTGGCTTAATGAGGTGGCAGAACGAGAGGATATTAACTTTTCCCAAGTACTTCAGGAAGCATTAAAAGAACGTCTGCATGTTCAATCTAGATATATAAATGAGTGAGGGTGTAATTGCTCTCGCTTTTTTACTGCTTTTTAATAAATGATTGACAATTATATATTTATACAAAAAATAAAAGACTTAAATGGTATTTGTACAAATACAATATTAGCAGGGCACATGACTTTACTATTAGTTACAGAAGAGCCAATTTACCAGAGATGAAGTATTAATCTATTACTGTTTAGAATTAATTTATAGAGGATATTCTCATTGGACTATGTATATTCTCGGAGGATTGATATTTCTACTCCTTGATGGAATAAATGAATGTTTTACATGGAAAACTCCTCTTTGGAAACAAGGATTGATAGGAACATTAATTATCTATATTTTAGAGTTTAATACGGGCTGTATAGTCAATTTATTACTTGGATGGAATGTATGGAATTATACTCAACCTTTTAATTTATTAGGTCAGATATGTCCTCAAATGTTCCCCCTGTGGTTTATATTAAGTCTTACAGGGATTATTCTAGCAGATTATGTTAGGTGGAAGCTACTAGGTGAGGATAAGCCAAAATACAAGTTGTTTTAGTAGATATAAGGATATAAGTACTCCCAGATTCCTTGATGGAGCAACATTTGATTTTACTGTTTTTAGTATTGGAGAACCTGCAAACACCTGTACCTTGATATGCCCAAAGTTTTCAAATTATATCATCCTACCATTTTCATCAAAATATATTATAGAGTTATTATTATTGTAAATATCATTGCCATAAACCCAATAACCCTCTTTATCAAATTGAGAAGAAATTTCTCTAGGTGTTCCATTTGCTTTATTAACTTTAATTGAATGCATGCTGGCTAAATCTCTGCGGTTGTAGTATTTGCAAAAATTCTAAAATTGATTTAAGTAGGGTATGGAAAGCGTGCTTTACATAAATGATTAGACGTGATATTATATATGTAAAGTTAACTTTCCAAAAAAATGAAAGGAGATTAGAAAGTGAAAAATAGATTAGAAGAAATTCGGAAGTCAAAAGGAATTCGACAAGAAGAACTTGCAGCCATTTTAGAAGTATCAAGGCAAACCATTGGTTCTCTTGAAAACGGACGATATAATCCATCAATTATTTTGGCATTTAAAATTGCACGGTACTTTGAAATGAGCATTGAAGAAATCTTTATTTATGAGGAGGAAGAATTATGTTAAAGAAAAAAGCTTTTTACGTTTTTACTATGCTAGTTGGAATCTGCTTAATTGGTGTAAGTTTGTTTCTAAGAAGTGAAGAACTGAAGTCTATTTCTGGGGTCTTTATAGGGGTCGGTGCTGGATTATTTGGTACGAGTATTGCTAATTTATTCATGAAGAATTTTGAGAAGAAAAACCCAGGTATTATGAAACAAAACGAAATTGATTTTAAAGATGAAAGAAATGTAATTATTCGCAACAGAGCAAAAGCAAAGGCTGCTGATATTACACAGTGGCTAATTATGGATGTTGCATATATAACAATTTTGATAAATGCAGCATTGTGGGTAACCCTTGTCACCGTATGCGTGTATCTGATTTATAAAGTTTTAGGAATATATTTCATGAACAAATTCCAAAAGGAAATGTAGTCACGCCAAATGAGCATATCCGTGGATAAACTAATATACACTTTACCCGATTCTTGGAGAATATCAAAGCACCGTAGATTGTAAGCAATATCATAGCATATTCATTGATATGATAAGAGAGATGATGGCAACTCATAATTATTCTTTAGAGGATACCGTTTTGGTTCTCAAAGATTTACTGTACAAAACAAATCTAGAGATGCAGAAGGAAGAAAAATAAAACAATGGAAAAATCAAAATTTAAGGTAGATTATATGAATAATAAAATTATGGAGGTTGTGAGTGAGTGCGAGCATAAAACGTTGGCAATATGGGCTACTGACTGTGCAGAACATGTGCTAGCATACTTTGAAGAAAAGTATCCCTATGACCGCAATCCGCGAAATGCTATTGAAGCAGGACGTGCTTGGGTTAGTGGTGAATTAAAGATGACAGATGCTCGTAAAGCTGCATTTGCGTCTCATACCTCTGCGAGAGAAGTTTCAGATGATTCAGCTACGGCTGTTGCTCGCGCTTGCGGACATGCTGCCGCGACTGCACATGTGGCAACTCATGCTCCTCACGCAGCTGCATATGCGGCAAAAGCAGTTGGCTATGCGAAAAAAGACATTAACGAAGAACGTGATTGGCAATATAATCATTTGGTAGAGTTATTTAATAGTCGAAATGTTTAATAGTAGAAAAATGAGCATAATCCGCAGATAAGGTGATACACATTATTGATATTTTACGAATACATCTTCAAAGGGGGAAAAATGGAACAGGCACTAAATTTTAGAACATTACAAGGACAAGTGGATTATTATAAAGCATACGAGGAAACATTAAAACTATGGGATGTTGAATATAGCGAAAAGTATATACAAACATCATATGGAAAATCACATTGCATAATATGTGGAGATAGAAGTAACCCACCACTTGTATTCCAGAGATTACAAATGCTAAAATTATTAAGTTCTTGGAGAAAAACATGTAGACTTGGAGTATAAGCATAATTTATATTAGTACACGTAATTCAGCATGTAGGAAAAAGATAGTAATTCGTTGAATCATTATCAATGGTGCATAGAGTTGAAAGAGTTAAGGTAAGTAATCGGCAGCACAGACGTCGCAAATTTAAAGAAATACAGGTTAATCGTGTTGAATCAAGGCATGATTTAAACAATGCTGCTTCTGGTAAAGTAATGGAAAAATGTGGTCTGATTAAAGAAGGAGTGAAGCGACAAGGAGATAAAAATAATACAGGAATCTGTGATTCGGTTTTTTATGGTTTGGTTAAATAGGATTGGCAACAAACTATTTAAAAATTAAAAATTTAACATTTAACATAAACTTAATTGATACATGCACATTATGGGTATATAATAAAAGTGTAATATGAAAGAAGGTGAAAAATTGAATAAGGAATCAGTTCTAATAACGTCAGATGTTATTCAGGAATGTCTATGTGAATCATTTGATATTGCTGAAAAGAAAACTCCCTCACATAGCAGAATTAAAGAATCATCGAAATAGCCTCCTAGTACAGGGCTTTTTTTTTGTCCTAAAATTATAATTTTAATTCTCTCACAACAATATTATGTATTAGCATAATCATTTAAAACTGTTGATTTATAAAAAATAATTGGTTATAATAAAGTTATACTTTACATTTAACGGAGTGACTATATGTATATAAATAGAGATTTAGAAACAATTGTATTAAGGACAAGCCAAACATTTCCTGTTGTGCTTTTAACAGGGCCTCGTCAAGTTGGTAAAACAACACTGCTTGAAAAGTTAGCTGAGAACGGACGCAAATATGTAACACTTGATAATCCAATGGTTAGAGATGTTGCTGTGAATGACCCTGCACTTTTTATACAAAGATATGCACCACCTGTTATCATTGATGAGATACAATATGCGCCTGAACTCCTGCCCTATATTAAAATGTATGTTGATGAACACAAAAACAAAGGAGATTTTTGGCTAACAGGTTCTCAGATGTTTCATTTGATGAAAAATGTAAGTGAAAGTCTTGCTGGGCGTGTTGGTGTTATTACTATGCTGGGATTATCAAGTAGTGAAATTAAGGGATACAAAAGCACACCTTATAAAACAGATTCTGTGATTTTATACGATAAACTAAACAAAGTAAAAAAGCAGGATTTGAAAGAAGTATACAATAGAATTTTTAAAGGCTCGATGCCAGCATTATATGAAAATGAACAAGACATAGAGATGTATTATTCTTCATATGTGAACACGTATTTGCAGAGGGATATCAAAGATTTATCGCAGGTAGGTGATGAGCTTGCATTTATGCGTTTCATGACTTGCTGTGCGGCAAGAACAAGCCAGATGGTGAATTATGCAGATATGGCAAAAGATGTTGGTATTAGTCCCCCAACGGCCAAACAATGGCTATCTATTTTGGTATCATCAGGTATAATAACCTTAATAGAGCCATACTTTAATAATTTATTGAAACGAATAATCAAATCGCCAAATATGTATTTTTTAGATACAGGTCTGTGTGCATATCTTACTCGCTGGACAAGTAGCGAAACATTAGAAGTGTCAGCTATGTCTGGTGCGTTTTTTGAAACCTATGTTGTTAGTGAGATTATTAAGAGCTATTATAATGCAGGTAAACGTCCCCCCATATTTTATTATAGGGATACTGATAATAAAGAGATTGACTTAATAATAGAACAAGATAACATACTTTACCCAATTGAAATCAAAAAAAGCGGAAATCCCAAAAAAGATGCAATAAGACATTTTGGAGTGCTTGAAAAAACGGGTAAAGAGGTTGGAACTGGAAATGTAATTTGTTTTTGCAGTGATGTTATGCCTATTGATAGGAAAAATTATTTTGTACCTGTATGGTTGATTTAATAGGAAAATACTCAAACATTTAGAGAGTAGACTTTACCACCGTCAAAGAGTTTGGAAAAATGCGAGCTATTTCCCATATCAGCATAAATAGAAGTTTGAAAAATTTCCTAAAAAAACTTTTAAAAGTTTAGTAATCTAATAAAAAATATCTATATAAAGTTAGTGATTTATATTCCGCTAAAATTCCGTTTTTTCATAAGAATAGCCACTTACAAGAAACCTCGTAAGTGGCTATTTCACTGGCAGGGGAGACAGGGCTCGAACCTGCAACCTGCGGTTTTGGAGACCGTAACTCTACCAGTTGCGCTACTCCCCTAAGACGAATATTAGTATACAATACACTTTGCATTGTTGTCAATGGCTAAACTAAAAATATGAGTAAAATAGTTTATGCTTGAAAAAAATGCTTATTAAAAGTAGAATAATAAAAGTAGAATGATTGTTAGAATGTCTAAAAGAGCTAAGAGGTATTATGAAATTTAAGGATAACGTTTTTATATTGTTTTTTATATTTGCATTGTTTGGAATTCTAGTCACTATCCAGATTAGGAGTACTGTTGGTATGCAACGTGCGTCTGCTGAAACGCTTGATATGGGTAGACTAAAGGGTCAATTGGATACGAGAATTAAAGCTGGAGAGGACTATAAGTCTCAGATAGCAAAGTTGGAGAATGATAAGGAAGCTTTTTTAAAAGCATCTTCTATTAATGTTGCAAATGTTATTTCAAAAAGTGAGCTTGATAATTTGAAGCTTATTTCTGGTCTATCTGATGTAACAGGAGATGGAGTAATAATAACGTTGAACGATGCAGAAAAATTTGATTCAGATAGAGTTATGGATTTTATTATACATGATTCGGATATCTTAAATGTTGTGAATCAGCTCAAGATTGCTGGAGCCCAAGCCATTTCAATTAATAATGAAAGAATAATTGCTACAAGTGAGCAGCTTTGCTCAGGACCTACTATAAAAATAAATAACAATAGATACGCAGTACCTTATGAAATAAAGGCTATAGGGGATTCAGCGGCACTATATGCTACTATGAAGGATAACGATATTGTGAAAGAGATGATAGAGTTAAAAAAGCGTGTAACATTAACGCAAGAGAAAGATATTGTAATACCAAAATTTTTAAATAATATTAATGGTCTGACTTCAAGACTGGAGGTAATAGATAATGAAAGCAAAAAAGATAAGTAGAAATATATCAATATCGATTGTCTGCGTAATTCTTGGACTTGCGCTTTCTTGGCAGTTTCAAAGCATTAGAAACGACGCAAAGGTGTTGAACTTGGAGAGCCAAAAGAAGGATGATCTAATTGTAAAAATCCTTAATGAGCAAAAGAACAACGAAAACTTGAGAGTTAAGCTCGGTGAATTACAAGTCCAATTAGGAAAATTTGAAAGTGCAAGAGGTAATTCAGATGAAAACCTGAAGCTGTTGGCTGATGAAATCCAAAAGCTGAAGACTGTAGCAGGACTAACAAATGTAAAAGGCCGGGGAGTTTTAGTAACTTTTAAAAAAGAGGATTCGCTAAATGTTGAGGACGATGATCTATTATTCGTACTTAATGAGCTCAGAGCAACTGATGCACAGGCTTTAGCAATAAACGAACAAAGAATTATAGACACCAGTGAAGTCAGAGTTGCTGGAGGTTATATTATGGTCAATGGAAGACATGTTGTTCCACCGTATGTTGTAAAGGCTATAGTTGACCCTGATAATGCAGTAAATGCTTTGAATATGATTGGCGGTGCTTTAGAAAGGATTAGACTGTTCATAGATGTGAAGGTTGAAAAATCTGATGATATTGAAATTCCGAAAATAAGTGAGGAACTAATAAGAATAGATAAGTTAAAACAGATAGAAAATAAATAAATTTTACTTAAAAGCCTTGTATTGTGTTTTTTAACACTTTACAAGGCTTTTTGTTGTTCTCAAATGTGAATAAACTTTATATAAATATATATGAGAAAAATTATTCTTAGTAATAAATATTAATTGGGATAATTTTAGATCAACATTACTTTAATATTTAAGATAATGGGGGTATTCAAATTGAAAATAAAGAAAGTAATTACCATATTTGTTTTACTGTTGCTATTAGCCACTGTTGTAGAATGCTTTGTCATTCGCAAGAATAATTCTACAATGAATTCAAATCTCTCTGATATGGGTGGAGTATATAGTGCCAGCAGCAGAAATATCGACTATTCTACAGAGCTTACAGGAAGATTGATTGAAGAAATGAATTCTTCGTTTACTTCACAGCAGAGCATATTTCCATATGCACAGAAGAGATGCTGGGGGCTTTTGAGACAACCAAATAATCAAACCCCAAAGCCAGATCCTGGGGCAAATGAAGTATTAACTAGGTATGGAGGTATGTTTGTTGGTGATGTTACTAAAAAAACAATATATTTAACCTTTGATGAAGGTTATGAAAATGGATTCACAAGCAAAATACTTGATACGTTAAGGGACAATAACGTTAAGGCCGCATTTTTTATAACTGGACCATATCTAAAGGAACATCAAGACCTGGTTAGGAGAATGGTAGAGGAGGGACATACCGTTGGAAATCATACAATTCATCACCCTAGCTTACCAGAAAAGAGCGACTCTGAAATAGAGGAGGAAGTCCTAGGGTTAGAGAGAGCTTTTACAGAAAAATTTGGAGCTAAAATGAAGTTCTTAAGGCCACCAAAAGGTGAGTATAGTGAAAAAAGTCTGAGCATTACCAACAAGCTTGGTTACACTAATATGTTTTGGAGCTTTGCATATGATGACTGGCATAGAGATAAGATAAGGGGTCCTGAGTATGCTTATAAAATGGTTATAAATAACCTGCATAATGGTGAAATTATGCTGCTGCACGCAGTATCAAAGGATAATGCAGATGCCTTGGATATGATAATAAAAGGAGTTAGAGAAAGCGGATATGAATTTGGTGATGTAGAGACATTAGCTAATTAGCGAGATTAGAGGTTATAATATGGTGCGAAAAAAAGACTTGGTTAGTAAACGTAAACGGGATTTGAGCAAAAAAAAAGATTTTAAAGCTGCTCCGAAACAGAACCTGAGAGAAAGATTTACTGAAATGCTTGAGCTGCCGAAAGAAATAGTTTTAAATATGCCAAAGTTGACTATGTTAGGAAATGGTGACCTTATTATTGAAAACTATAAGGGCATTGTTGAGTATGATGAAGGTGTAATTCGCGTAAACACAACAGCAGGAATTATTAAAGTTAATGGTGTAGACATATATATAAAAGAGATTACATCAGAGAACATAATGATTTATGGTAATATTTTGTTGCTAGAATTTCTGAAATAGAGGCTTCTAATACAATGCGACAATTCATTTGCACTTTAGAAAAGTATAAGTGCAACTAGACTTATGCTGGCGCCTGTGGCTTGCACTTTAGAAAAGTATAAGTGCAACTAGGTTTCCGTCTGCGCCATAGGCTTGGCACAAACCAAGTTTTCTATAGCACAAACCAAGTTTTCTATAGCACATTGGGGACGTGGAGGTTAAAATGTTAATTTTGAGGTTATGGAATTATATTAGAGGATATGTTATTATTATTGTTGAAGGATATTTTTTGGGAAAATTTATTAATGTATGTACCCATAGACAGATAAGATTGTGGAATGTTAAATGGCAGAAAAACATCAAAGTTATAATGAGTATTAGCATTAAAGATTTTAAAACGCTGAGACCCATTGCAAAGAAAACACGATGTCGAGTACATATTATTAAGAAAAAGGGACTTCCTTTTACATTAAATAGGTACAAGAACCGAAAAGCTTTTGTTATTGGTTCGGGTATTTGTGTAATAGCATTTTTCCTTATATCATCTTTTATTTGGGATGTATCAGTTACTGGAAATAGCAAGGTTTCCACAGAAGTTATAATGGAGAGGTTATGTGAGAATGGTATTAAGCTAGGTGCTTTGAAATATAATATAAATCCTGATGCAATTGTTGACAACATGATGCTTGAGATGAACGATTTGGCAAGAATTAGTATTTCTCTTCGTGGAACAAAGATTCTTGTTATTGTAGATGAAAGAGTTAAACCGCCTGATTTGATAAATAAGAATATTTCTTGCGATTTAGTTGCTTTGAAGGATGGTGTAATTTCTTCCATTGTTGCTAAGGCAGGGCTTGAAATGGTCAAAGTAGGGAATACTGTTACAAAGGGCCAGTTGTTAATTACAGGAACAATTGAAAACGTGAAAATCAAGGATGCAATGCCTTTAATGGTTCATTCTATTGGTATCGTGAAAGCAAGGACCTGGTATGAAGCCAGTGCACAAGTGGAGCAAAAACTTGTGAAGGCTCAAAGAACTGGCTTGCAAAAAGATATGTATTCCATTGTTTTTTTTACCAAAAAATTCAAATTATTTCATAGCAAAATTCCATATAATAATTCTGAACATATAGAAACTAAAAAGAAGCTATCTATTGGAGTAAATTTAGTTTTACCTATTGAAATGATAGTAGATCAGTATTATGAATATGAGTTGGAGCAAAAAGAGATTGATATTGATACCGCAAAGAAAAATGCTTCAGACAAGGCTTTTGCTTTAGCACAGGAACAGATACCACAAAATGCAGAGATAGTCAAAAATAGTATTTCTATTGTGCAGAACGAAAAAGGTGTTTATACAGCTACAGTTTTAGTAGAGTGTATTGAGGACATCGGGGTTACACAACAGATAGAAGGAAGGTAACACTTGACAGAGATAATTGAAAAGAGCATCGATTTTTATAGTATAGAGTATGCAATGAATATTTTTGGAAACTATGATGACAATATCAAGATCATAGAGGAAGCCTTTAATGTAAAGGTTCTGACAAGAGGCACTTTAATAGCAATAAGTGGAGAAGCTGAAAATGTAAAAAAAGCCGAAATAATTGTCACTAAACTCTTAGATATTGCTAAGCAGGGTGAGACAATTACTAGACAAAATGTCCTATATTTAGTTAGCCTTACTAATGAGAAGCAAATAGAAAAAGCTGATGAGATATTGACTGACTATGTGTGTCTTACAGCAAAAGGAAAACAAATTAAGTATAAGACTCATGGACAGAAGCTGTACGTAGAGGCAATGAAAAAGAATGATATAGTTTTTGGGATAGGTCCTGCAGGTACAGGCAAGACTTTTTTGGCTGTAGCTATGGCGGTTACAGCTTTTAAAAATAAAGAAGTGGATAGAATTGTTCTCACTAGGCCGGCCGTAGAAGCAGGCGAGAAGTTAGGATTTCTGCCTGGAGATTTGCAAAACAAGGTTGACCCTTATCTAAGGCCACTATACGATGGACTTTATGAGATTATGGGGGCAGACATTTATGTGAAATATCTTGAGCGAGGCATGATAGAAATAGCACCTCTTGCTTATATGAGGGGTAGGACTTTGGATAATGCTTTTATCATTTTAGATGAGGGCCAGAATACTACACCAGAGCAGATGAAGATGTTTTTAACTAGAATTGGTTTTAATTCAAAGGTAGTAATAACTGGAGATATCACTCAGATAGACTTACCAAGTGATAAAAAATCAGGGCTCAAGGAAGTAACAAATATTCTGACAGGTATTAATGGAATTGAGTTTGTATACCTAACAGAAAAGGATGTAGTGAGGCATGAATTAGTCCAAAAAATTATCATTGCATATAATAAGCATGATTTAAACACAAAAAAGTAGTGCGTATTTTTGGGTTTATTTGATTTCACGTGGGGGATAGCAAATGAAAAAAGTTAAGCGGAGTAATAGCAAAATAAAGAAAATTACTAGGAACTTTACAGTTCAACGTACTTTTCTATTAATAATAACTGTTTTTATTGCATTCATTATAATTGAAACAGGAGCACAACCCCAAAAATATAGGCTAAATACTGGTGATGTTTCAACATATGATATTACTGCGCCTAGAGATTTGGTTAATGAAGTTCTAACCGAAGAAAACAGGGTTTCAGCTGTTGTAAATGTAGCGCCTGCGACAAAAGAAGATACAAAGGCATTTGTAGAGGTTATTTATAAAAAAGAAGACTTCTTCAAAGCTGTTTCAACTGCTAGGGGAAGTATAGATAAAAGAATGAAGCAGCTTGGAATTTCATCACATAGTGAAAGCTACAAACAGCAGCTAACAGAGTCTCAGGAGATAGCAAAAAAGAGTTTAACCGAGGAAGTAAAAAAGCTTTCAATACCACTGACACAGGATCAAATAACTTATCTTGTTTCAAAGGCGACTGATAGTGATTTGGATGCTTTTGAAGTTCTGACAAAGCAGCTCATTTCACAGTCTATGGCGGAAGAGGTTACGGAGAGCAATCTAGCTATTTACATACATAGTTTGCAAAACAGTTATCAAAATGAACAAGGCATAAGTCAGGAATTAAAAAACATTGGTGACCAACTGGTTAAAAGTATCCTAAAGCCTAACCGAATTATTGATGTTGAGGCCACAGCCAAGAAAAAAGAAGAAGCATATAATGATAATGCCAATATTGTTAAAATCAAGAAGGAGTCTAGGATAATAAGCTTTGGTGATATAGTAACAGCGGACAAGCTAAAGCTACTTGAGGAGCTTAATCTACTAGAAACAAAAGGTAAGTACGATTACTTATTTTCTTTGGGTATTTTGGTAACAATATTTTTTATTGCTGGAATAGTTGTTATTTTCTTAAAAAAATATAATAAAAAGATATACAATAGCAGAAAAGAATTACTTTTAATTTATATGATAGTAATAATTATTCTTATTTTAGCTAGATATCTGTTTCCCTTTTATGGAGGGTTACTCATTCCTATTTTTGTGGGAACGATGTTAATTTCCATATTACTAAACCCTGAACTGGCTGTAGTTATTAACTGTGCTCTTACAGTTAGCATTTCTTTGATGTCCAAAGGTGACTATAAATTTTTATATTTGGGACTGGTTTGTGGTGTTATATCTGCATTTCTGGTTACAAAGGCTAATCAGCGCAGTAAGCTATCAATGAATGGCGCTTTGCTTGGTATAATAAATGTTGTGTTTATCATTTTCTTGGATTTCATATATAGAAGTGATTTAACTACGATACTTACAGATAGTATTGTAGTATTTCTTAATGGGTTAGTTTCAATGGTTTTAACTATTGGGTTACTTCCATTTTTTGAAAGTGTATTTGATATTGTGACTCCTTTAAAGCTTCTGGAAATATCAAACTCAAATCACCCTTTGTTGAAGAAGCTGCTTGTAGAAGCACCAGGTACATATCATCACAGCCTAATGGTCGGAAACCTTGCTGAAATAGCAACAGAGGACTTAGGAGGTAATGCTCTTCTTGCTAGAGCAGGGGCATATTTCCATGATGTCGGCAAGCTTAAAAGACCGGACTTCTTTAAAGAAAATCAATTATCTGGAAATCCTCATGATAAAATGACACCAAACCTGAGTGCACTTGTAATTACATCGCATACAAAGGATGGTGTTGATATAGCATCAAAATACAAGTTACCTCTTGTAATTAAAGATATAATAAAGCAACACCACGGAACTACGCTTGTTGCATACTTTTATTACAAGGCATTAAAAGCAGAAGGTGAAGATAACACGAAGCAAGAAAATTATAGATATGAGGGACCAAAGCCACAAACAAAAGAGGCGACAGTTGTTATGCTTGCAGATTCTGTTGAGGCAGCAGTTCGGTCTATGACTGACAGAACAGAGGGCAAAATAAAAGGCTTGATTAGAAAAATCATTAAGGACAAGCTAGAGGATGGGCAGATGGATTTGTGTCAGCTCACACTTGCAGATCTAGATACAATTGCTGATTCCTTTATGAGAGTGCTAAGTGGATATTTTCATGCCCGTGAGCAATATCCTGAAATAAAGGAATATACGAAAAAAGATATTTTTATTGAAGAATATGGAGAAAATATAATAGGACAGGCTATTGAACAAGATGGAGAAAATAAAATAGAACAGACTATTGAAGAAAATGGAGAATGTAATATAGAGCAGGATATTGAAGAAACTCGGAGAGAAGGAGAAACAAGAGTTGATAATAATTGAAAATGAGCAGGTTAAAGTGGCGATTGATGATAATATAAATATACTCATTAAAAAGACAATTGAGCTATGCATGAAATCAGATAAGCTTGAGAAAAAATATGAAGTAAGTGTATTAATTGTGGATGATGATGAAATCAGAAAAATAAATAAGACACACAGGGATATTGATAAGTCAACAGATGTTCTATCATTCCCTATGGTAGAGTTTGTTAATGGTGAATTAATCTCAGATGAAGGCGATTATGACATTGATCTTGATGAGCTAATGTTGGGTGATATTATTATTTCTGCTGAGACAGCAAAAAGGCAGGCAATAGAATACGGACATAGCTTTGAGAGAGAAATAGCCTTTTTGACAGCACATTCGTGTTTTCACCTATTGGGATATGACCATATGGAAGAAGATGAAGAAAAGATTATGATTAAAAAGCAAGAAGATATTTTAAAGGAAATTGGATTGACTAGACAATAACCTTTTATATTCGCTATATAGCGTATGAAGGATGGCTGTTCACTACATTTTGTGACCGCACTACGGATCATGGAGGTTATTATGAAAAATAAAAATATTATTGAGAGCTTTAAAAATGCCTCTCAGGGCGTATGGTACACAGTTGTAAAAGAGAGAAATATGAAAATACATCTAGCTGCTGCTGCCTTCGTCATACTGCTTGCATTGTGGCTTGGAGTCAGTAAAATAGAGCTAACCATCCTTTGCATGACAATAGCTCTGGTAATTTGCTGTGAGCTTATAAACACAGCTATGGAGGTTATGGTTGATATCATAGTTGATGTGTACCACCCAAGGGCAAAGATAATTAAAGATGTATCTTCAGGAGCTGTTTTCGTATCTGCGTTTTTTAGTATAGCTATTGGAGGCATTATTCTATTCGATAAGCTTATACATAAAATAATGGTATTTATAAAGTAGACTTAGTTCAGATGAAGTTTTCTGAACTCTAGTCGCCCTTATTTCGAAACTTGGCGGCACTTATCTCATGCTTTTTGAGGCAGGAGATTAGTAACGCCGTTGAGATAAAGTAGACTTAGTTCAGATGAAATACATATAAAGCTAATTATAGCTCACGGAGGGAAAAATCTATGACGGATAGTGATCTTATTGAGTATGCGCAAAAGGCAATAAAAACAGCTTATGCACCCTACTCAAAGTTTAAGGTGGGAGCTGCTCTCCTGACTAAGACTGGGAATGTTTATACAGGCTGTAATGTAGAAATAGCGTCATTTGGTGCCACTAATTGCGCAGAAAGAACGGCTATCTTCAAGGCTGTATCTGAGGAAGGTAAGATTGATATTGAGAGAATAGCTATTGTCAGTGATGACCAGGATTATATTTATCCATGTGGCATTTGCAGACAGGTAATGGCTGAATTTGCAGATGATGATATGGAGCTCATATGTACTAAGAAAAATGGGGAATACAAGACAATTCGTTTTGGCGATATACTGCCAAATGCATTTAGAAGTTTTTAAAGGAATGACTAAATAATAAAATTTACGGAGGAAAAAACAATGGCATATAAAACAGGATTTGTATCAGTAATAGGTAAACCAAATGTTGGAAAATCTACTCTTTTGAATGCTCTAACAGGTCAGAAAATTGCTATAATTTCTAACAAACCACAGACAACAAGAAATACCATAAGAGGCGTAATAACAAATAATGAGTGCCAACTGATACTTATTGACACACCTGGTATTCACAGGCCTAAAACAAAGCTGGGAGAATACATGGTAAATGTTGCCTCTGAAACAATAAAAGAAGTTGACCTAATTCTTTTTTTGGTGGAGGCCTCAACTCAAGCTGGAACCTTGGACGATAGCATAATAGAACAGTTAAAACAGGTGAAAACACCAGTTATACTTATCTTGAATAAGGTAGACTTAGTTGGCAAGGAAAAGCTGTTTTCAATAATGGAAGCTTACAGTAAATTGATGGATTTCAAAGCCATTATTCCTGTATCAGCATTAAAAAATGATGGAACTGACATCCTTTTAAAAGAGGCATTGAAATATATTCCTGAAGGGCCGAAGCTTTTTCCTGATGATACACTGACTGACCAACCAGAAAAAGTAATAGCAGCTGAGATGATAAGAGAAAAGTTGCTTTTAAATCTTGATGACGAGGTCCCACATGGAGTTGGTGTTGAGGTTATGTCATTTAAAGAGAGAAAAGATGGGCTGATTAGTATTCAGGCGACTATTTACTGTGAAAAGAGCTCTCACAAGGGAATTATAATAGGAAAGCAAGGAGCAATGCTTAAAAAAATTGGAAGCGCAGCAAGATATGAAATTGAAAGGCTTTTGGATACAAAGGTATTTTTAGAGCTTTGGGTAAAGATCAAACCAGACTGGCGAAATAATGACAATATGTTAAAAAGTCTTGGATATAAAAACGAGTAATATAATAAATAGCCCCTTCAAAAATGGAAGTTATTATTTTATTGGTCCTGTATACTCCTGAGCTTTTTGAGGGAAAATACATATAATCAAATTTAGCCGAGGGGGCTGATATTTATGTTATTAGATTTTGTATGGAATGTTTTTAAAACAACTGGTAGCATTGATTCTTATGTACTAATGAAAGAGATTGAGGTAAACTGCAAAGCTGAAAAAACAGAGGTTATTAATGTCATTCAAGAAGAAAATATCAATTTAATAAGATAAAGAGAAAAATAAAATTAACCCCGTGTGCTCAATGTGTCAATTCACTGGGCACATGGGGGACGTGGCGGTTATAATGGGGTATGTAAACTATAAGGGGTTAGTTATAAGGGAAGTAAATACTGGTGAAGCAGATAAGATAATTACAGTACTGACTGCTGAAGAAGGCAAAATATCAATAGCAGCTAAAAATGCTAGACGAGCGAAAAATTCGTTGAGTTCTGGCACTCAGTTGTTTTGTTTTAGTGATTATATGCTTTTTAAAGGCAAGGAACTCTATAATATGTCTAGCTGCGAGGTTATAGAGTCAAATTATGAGATTAGAAATGATATTGTCAAGCTTACGTACTGTTCTCATATATTGGATTTGATAATGGACAATGTGCAAGAGGGGGATTCCTGTGAAAGTGTCCTCCAACTTCTATTAAATACGCTTTATATTATTGCTAAAACAGACCGCTCTTTAGAGCTTATAACCAGAGTATTTGAGCTCCGTCTTATGTCTTTACTTGGATATGAACCCCACGTTACTAGCTGTATAAAATGCTATAAAACTGAAGATGAAAATATGTATTTTGATTTGGATAGCTCTGGACTGGTATGCAGTGAATGTGTAATTCCCAAAGGCAGAGTAATTCGTCTTCTTCCTGGGACAGTAAAGGCTCTAAAATATATAATGTATATAAATCCTCAGAAGCTTTATAATTTCTCACTGTCAGAGGATTCAATTAAAGAGCTGAGTGTAATTTCCAAAAAATACATAAAAGAGCACATTGGTAAGGAATATAATAAACTGGATTATCTAAAATGCTTAGAGTAGAAGGATAAATAGAGCTCCGGGACTCAGCAATACTATTTGCAAAGATGAGCATGGGATAAATAACGAAACGTACTGGGGTGTGAGATATGAGTAATAATATATATTCAGGCATTTCTATGGTGGTTATTGTAATTAATATTGTATTTATAATCACTGCAATCTTTTTTGAAAGGAAAAAACCGGTTCAAGCCTTGAGCTGGGTTTTGACCTTTTTATTATTACCTGTAGTTGGGTTTTTATTATACTTGATTTTTGGTAAAAAATTACATTTTAAAAGAAAAAAATTCCATATGAAATGTGACAAAAATAAACAATATTGTCAAAGCATTTATAATACGTTAGATTACGCATATTATGATGAGTCTTCCTTTAATGAGTTATATAATGAAGCTGTTAAACAATTAATTAAGCTCAATATTAGTACCTCTTATAGTAATTTTACAAATGATAATAAAGTTACAATATTTACAGACGCAGAAGATAAATATCGAGAGCTGTTACAAGATATTGAAGCAGCAAAAACATCAATTCATATTTTATATTTTATAATTCAAAATGATAATATTGGCAAAAAAATTATAAATGCTCTAGCTAAAAGAGCAAAAGAAGGCTTGGAGGTTAGGTTGTTGTTCGATCATGGCTCAAACCTGCTTACCCCTTACAAAGCCTATAAACCAATTATTGATAATGGTGGGGAAGTTTTAAGTTTTTTCTCCAATGCAATTGGTAATTATTTGAGAGCAAACTATAGAAATCACCGTAAAATCGTAGTTATTGATGGAGGGATAGGTTATGTTGGTGGAATGAATATCGGCGACGAATATTTAGGACTTCATAAGAGGATAACTCCCTGGAGGGATACACATCTGAAAATAATGGGGAGCGGTGTACACTCTTTGCAGCTGAGATTTATGGCGGATTGGCTTTACGCATCAAAAAATGATGTACAATTTGGCAACATAAATAAATATTTTATGCCAGTAGAACAAAAGGATAAAGGAGATACCGAAATACAGATAGTAGCTAGTGGCCCCGACACAAATAAGGAAGAGATAAAGCGGGGCTTAATCAAGATGATCAATTTAGCTAAAAAAAGAATACTTATTCAGACACCCTACTTTGTACCAGATAGTTCTTTTTTAGAGGCTCTTCAAAATGCCTCAATGTCAGGTGTTGAGGTAATAATTCAAATACCAACATTACCTGACAAGCGAATTGTTTACAAGGTCACAATGTCTTTTATAGCAGATGTCATTGAATATGGGGTAAAAACATATTTGTACCCAGGATTTTTACATGCAAAAATGATGGTAATTGATGATGATTGCTGCGCAATTGGCTCAGCTAATATTGATATAAGAAGCTTTGCACTAAATTTTGAAATTGATGCCTTTATGTATGGTGAAGAAATATCGCAAAGGTGCGCAAAAATATTCAACAATGATCTAGAACTTTGCACACTAATCACTGAAGAAAAGTTTAAAAATAGAAGTATTTTTTCAAAGATAGAAGAGGACATATACAGGTTACTGTCTCCAATACTGTAGCTAAAAATAGAAACAGTATATTCTTTACACAGATCTATTCTAATGGATTACAGTTATGAGATAAAAATACACATTAGCCATTTGTTAAATGGGCAATGTGTATTTTTTATATATTTTAATTAAGTTTATATGAGATATTTTTTAACTACTGGGATTTTTGAAAGTACTAAATACACGCTAAGGCTCAAAATTAGATTTAACAATGATAAGAGCGGAATAGAAAACAAAGGATTTAATACGGTATCGAATTTAAAAGTTCTGAAAGCTATATTAAAAAAGTCATGCACAAGATAAACACAAAAACTGCCTTTTGATATATAACCAATTATTTGTGTCTTTCTACTCAACTCGTTGTCTGCATTACTATGTAGGTTTTTGGCAAATAAAAACAAGCCCGCAGCCATTGCTGCTACATTTGGGGACATTCCCTCAAGAAACATTGTGTTTACCGCTTGCAAGAATGTTGACACCGCAATAGTACCATATAACGTTGCAGCCAATCCAATGATGCCAAGCGCATAGATAATATAAGTTGTTCGTTTAGTAAGATTATATTTATGAAAGTAATGCCCTAAAACAAAATATCCGATTGCTGAATAAGCCATGCTAATCGAATATTGTACAACAATTCCTTTTAGCAGATTTAAGGGATAGAATTTAATGGCAAAGGGATATATAATTCCGAAAATGATCCAAGCAAATAGAGCATATTCCATTTGATGTTTGATTGCTGCATTAGAAAATACTTTTATAATCGGTACAAGAGCGTAAATAAGGATAATTATATATAGGTAGTATAAATGAAAGTGGGTATTGCATGTGAGGATATTTTTAATTGCAGTTCTAATTATGGCAGAGTCTATTCGGCCAGTATTATGAAAAACCTTAAATACATCGAACATTTCATACATGATAGCCCAAAATACCAGAGCAGTCACAATCCTGGGAAGATATTTTGTAAAAATTCGTTTTATAGAAATTACTTTGTCTGGATTTAGAAATAAAACTCCACTGCACATAAGAAAAACCGGTACACTCCACCTAACAATCGAAGCCCAAAATACTGAGAAATACCAATCAATAGACGCAATGCCAAATTGATACAACGCACTTGAAGATATATGTATTGTAATAACCCCAAATATAGCAATAACCTTTAGTAGGTCTATGTATGCAACTCTACTTTTCATTAGTGAGTTCCTTCCGTTTGCAATATATTAATTACAACCCTTTATTTGTCTTATAATGCCGAAACAAAATTGATTATATCATAATTTGGGTTCTAAATAAAGCTATGGATTTCTTATAATTTTAAAAGCTGAATCAGATATTTTTAGCTTCATATCAATTGCTGATTTTAAAAAGAAAATTGGAATTAGTAATTATAATCTAAAATATGGTTAAAATATAACGTATGTAAATTTCGGACATCAGCATTGATAAAGAGTTTACAAAATAACATTAAAATGATAATATAATTTAATGTTTATGAAAATCATGTAAAGTGATGAGTGAGGAAAGTATGTCAAAAAATAAAAACTTGAGTGTTTTATTATTACTTCTATTTGTTTTTGCAACGGGGCTGATCTTGAGATTAGATGTTTTTTCAAATTATTTGCATAACTTTAAGCTAGTTGGTGATGCGCAGAATTATTATTTAATGTCCCACCAAATAGTGGATAAAGGTATATATGGATATGGACTAGGTAGAATGTCACAAGTATCTAATGCCTATGTAACTCCGATGTATCCATTGTTTTTAAGTACAATATATGGTATTCTTGGCGATAAATTTTTGCAAATCACTGTTGTTCGATTGTTGCAAATCATAGTTTCTGGAGTATTAACTCCATTGGTTTCATATCTTTTAATTAATCAATTGTTCAAAAGAAAGTATATAGCCATACTAACCGCTTTTTTTACTGCGGTTTATCCTACATACGTTCTGTCTTGTATTCAAATTCTAACTGAAGTTCTAGCTCTTTTTACGATGCTATTATATTTGTATTTGTTAGTGCTTGGACTTGAAAAGAGAAGTAAGCTGATAATTATTTTAGCGGGAGTTGCTTTCGCTATACAAATATTAGTTAGACCTGCAATGTTGCCACTTATAATTATACCGTACTGCTTTATGTTTTTTACGTGGTATAAGGATGACAGAAAATCACTTTTATATATGTTTATTTTACATTGTGTTGGATTTGTAATTATTATGATGCCATGGTGGATAAGAAATTATGTAGTATTACACCAAATAATTTTAACTGCAACCAGCTCGGGTAATCCTTTACTTGCAGGAACATATCCAGACTTGAAAGATTTATTTGGAGATACAAATAATGAGATTATGAAAAATTCAGATACGCAAGCAGAATATGGCAAAATGAGAATTATCAAAGGATTTACTAATGAGCCTTTAGTTTACTTAAAGTGGTATACCATTGGGAAGATTCAGGTTATATTTGGTACCCCTTGGTTATATAAAATGAATAAAATCTATATGGAAAGAAGTATTATTGGACAGATATTTTTTGTAGGAGTAGGTTCTATTGGTGTAATAGTTAACAGTATATTTAGTAAAATTCACAGATACATAAACTTATATGCACTTTTGTTTCTTTGTATATACTTAGTGTTTATACCTGTTACCAGATATGCATATCAGCATATGTTTTTCCTCATGCTTGCGGCAGCTTACGTAATTATTTCCAGCATTACATTTTTTATTAAAACTTTAAAGAATAGAAAAGTACTAGATACTCAAAAAGGAGCTTAATTATTATAATGAAGATATTGCTTATCATTCCAGCATATAATGAAGAGAAAAATTTACCATCAGTGCTCACGTCATTAAAACAGAATTGTCCGCAATGTGATATTTTAGTAGTTGATGATTGTTCAAACGATGGAACTAGGAAAGTATGCAAAAATGTTAATGTTAATGTGGTAAGCTTACCTGTAAATTTGGGAATTGGAGGGGCTGTTCAAACTGGATATAAGTATGCCAACTATTTTGGATATGATATTGCTATTCAGGTGGATGGGGATGGACAACATAACTCTGAATACATAAATGAGCTAATAGTGAAAATTTCAGATGGAGTAGATTTATGTATAGGCTCTAGATTTATTGAAAAACAAGGGTTTCAATCCACTGCATTGAGAAGAGTGGGTATAAATTACTTTTCAAAATTAATCAAAATATTGTCTAAAAAACTAATTACCGACCCAACATCAGGATTCAGGGCTTGTAACCGTAAGGTTATTGAATGCTTTGCAAAGGAATATCCAACTGATTATCCAGAGCCTGAGACTGTAGTATTTATTTGTAAAAAAGATTTTTCCATTTGTGAAATACCTGTAATAATGAATGATAGAGCTGAGGGCAAGTCATCGATTACAAAAATTAAATCAATTTATTATCTAATTAAGGTTAGTATTGCAATAATTATCGCTTCAATATCATCTAATAGAGGAGTAAAACATGAATAATATATTACAAGTTATTTTAATATGTTGCAGTATAGTTTTCTTTTTATTTATTTTTCACATGGTTAAAATTAGAAAACTTGAACTAAAATATGCATTGACTTGGATTTTATCAAGTATTATTTTTGTTATAATTGCTATATTCCCTAAAATAGTTTCATTTATTGCAGAAATTTTGTTTATAAAGGAACCAGTTAATGCCCTATTTTTGATAATTATGTTCTTTGTTATTTTCATCATTTTCACATTAACAATTGCCTTATCTAGTGTGGTAAATAAATGTAAAACACTTACTCAGGAACTTGGAATACTCAAAATGCAATTAGATAACAGCGAAAATAACGAAAGGACGGATTGTCATTAGACAGTTTATATCAAAATATTTAAATGCTAAAGTTATCGGACAGGCAACTAGATATGTATTAGTCGGTTTTTCATCAGTTGGTTTGGAATTCTTAATTTTAGGTATTTGCACAGAGCTATTTGGGTTTTGGTACATAATATCTAACTCTATTGCATATATTGTTTCTTTTGTATTTAATTTTTCATTAAATAGGATTTGGGCGTTTAAATCATCTGCAAATCTAAAAAAACAACTATCCCAATATACTATCTTATTTTTAATCAATTTTGTATTATCTAATATTATGATGTTGGTTTTAACAAGTTATATGTTAATGCCATATATGGTATCAAAGGTATTTGCTACTGGTGCTATAGTTTGTTGGAACTTCTTTATATACAGGAAGATAATCTACAATAGCTGAAGGTTTGGTATGTTGCAATAAATATCAACAATTGATTTGAGGTGCCATAATCATGCTTAAAAAAATAACAATGGAAATGATTAAATATTTTAATAAAGATGTTATACGAATAAATCATGCACTTAAGGTACATAGCTTTTGCAGTACAATTAGCAACCTAGAGCAATTGAGTGAAAAGGAGCAGCTGATAGTAAACTTATCAGGCATACTCCATGATATAGGAATCAAAGAAGCAGAAAGAAAATATAATTCCTCCGCAGGACCTTATCAGGAGCAGGAGGGTCCAGCAATAGCAAAGCAGATTATCGAGAAATATACTTTAGACAAAGAAATCCTTGAAAGAGTGTGTTATATTGTGGGACACCACCATAGCTATAGCAAAATAGATGGCAAAGACTTTCAGATATTGGTTGAGGCAGACTTCTTAGTAAATATATATGAGGATGAAATTGGCAAGGCGGAAGTAGCTGGCATTAGAAGTAAATACTTCAAGACTCAGTCTGGACTCGAAATATTACAATACATGTATCAGTAATTTGCCGATATAGATTTAAAGGATACACAAGGTAATGTTAGCTTTAATGATGTTTCATTACACTAGTAAATCTACTTATGCGTTTTTACGACGTTAATAGTGGTAATATATATATATATAGACGACAAAAATATTAAAGATTTAACAAAGGACAAGCTTTATTATTGCGCATAGACTTTCTACTATTAGAGAAGCAGACTTGATACTGGTACTAAATAATGGTCAAATTGTTGAGCAAGGAAGCCATGAACAGCTTCTGAGCATAAGTGGTTTTTACTCGAAACTATATTTTAGTCAATATGAAAATGTGCAGTAGATAATAAGAGGTATTAAACAAAACATTAAAGATTGTTTATGAAGTCTTTTAACGAATTTGAGGTAGGTGAGGATATGGATAAGTTATTTAAAGATTATGAAATGCAAAAAAAGCTACTTGTCGAAGCAATAGTTAAAAAGGATCATATGGAAATATATGAGTCGCTTTCACTAAAGAATGACTTCGTTCTTAAGCTTGGAGAACCACGATATGAGCTTCATGAGCTGGAAATGACCATTGCACGAACAAAGCTAAAGCTTGACATGATGCAGACATGTATTAAGTTTAAAATTCCAATGGACACAGAGTATATTGATAGGCAATTGGGAAAGGAATTTGAAAAGCACTATATTATGCTTAAAAATATGAAAAAAGAAATAGACAATGTGCATAATCTACGTGATGAGAGTAATGTTTCAATTAGTAGTACGCAGGAACTGAAAGAATTGTATCTTTCCATTGCAAGCTATGTACATCCCCAATTGATTGATAGTCTTGATAAAAATGCAAAAAGAGCATGGAAGGCTGCTAGAGTAGCTTATGAGAAAAGAGATGCTGCAAAGCTAAAGAGATTACAAAAAAAGGTGCTGAATGAGTATAAGGATGCTGTCGTAAATGAGGAGAAGCCTGGAATAGACCTTGAAAATACAGTTCTCTCTATGAAGTCAAAGACAGAGGACGTATTGTCAGAAATCGAAGATATAAAAAGGCAATTTCCGTTTAATGAGGCAAAAATACTAGAAGATGAAGCGGCTGTTGCAAAATTTAGAAAAGATATAGACCAGGATATAAAAATAGCTAAAGAGGTACTTGATAAGCTAGAAAAGCAGATACTAGAAAAGCTGCCAACACCAAATGGCTTTTTGAACTAAAGTATTACAGGATTCCCTTAATTCAAAATTTATAAACATGAAAAACAACCTCTACATGGTATTGTCATGTAGAGGTTGTTTCTTACGCAAAAAGATAGTTTATTAGTGCATACCTAAAAAACCTCTTTTCTGCACGCCACTAATAAGTTTATTATAGACTTCTTTTTTTATTTCATCACCAGTATAAAAGTGAAAGTCCTTACTATTATTTTTATGTGTCAACCAATCACATAAAGTTAACAAATCCTGCAAAACTTCATTAATATCATACTCATAATTTGAAAAATCTTTTTTAGCATAACAAATCTGATATCTTTCCATCTGTTCAATATAACATCTGTATAAATCAGTTACCTCAAGATTGCTTCCATGAAAATATTGACTATTAGCCTTAATAAGGGAATTAGCTTGCTCATAGAAGGAAAGGCTTTGCCTTAAAGATGAAATAACATATGAAAGACGTGATGGGTCTTGAATATCCTCATAAAAATCATCTGCTGTAAAACCCGATTCATGATAAGTCGGGATAATCCATCCAAAAGCTCCTTGATGATTTTCGATATCCTTGTGAATACATAATTCAATATTATTCAGCTGTCTATGATTCTGACATAATGTATAAGCATTCCAAAAGGACGAACCCAAAAGAAGGATTGACAATACTGTAATTAACAATTTTACGAGCAATAGGTGTTTGCGCTTTTTTTTACCTTCATCGCTATTCCTGTACAAATAGTTCTGTATTGCCTTCTCCTTTTCTCCAGGTGTCTCAGAATCAAATCTTCCAAAATCAGGTTTGATGTCCATAGCTGGTAACTCAACACTGATAGTTGGAAGAATCAAACGATTTGCCAAATCCTCTATGGTTGAAAAATGTTCATTTTTGACAACCTCCAATAGATGAATAAGTTGCAATGTTTTTTCTTCAGTTTCCATCATCATATAAAATTGAGTCCTTAAAATATTATCAATTTTATCAGGGCAACCCTGCATTTCCAGAATTGATTCAATAGTAAATCCTGTTTTTCGTAATGCAGCTATCCTTAAAAGTCGCGTAACATCTTCTTCACTATATTCATAATAAGTTCTTCCGTTCATTTCTTGAGATACTGGCAATACTAACCCCTTCTCTACATAGAAACGAACGGTTCTTTCTGTTAGTTCGGTTTTTTTACATACGCCTTTTATCTTCATAGTGAAGACACCTCCTTGGTTTCATTTCCAAAGTAAATGTATCATCTTACGTAAGGTAAGTGTCAAGTCTTTTATGAAGATTATATAAATAATCTTGTCGTTTTACTTAAATTCATCTACACCACCTGCAAAATAGCACATTTCAAGTATTCAGTTTCAGGTGATGCCAGTAGAACAGGATGATCCTTGGCTTGTGACCTGTATTCAACCACACGAACCTTCCTTTTTGAGTCGGCAGCAGCATCAAAGAGTATATCCATAAATAGGTCTGAGTCAACATGCTGAGAGCAAGAGCAGGTTATCAGGTAGCCGCCACGCTCAAGTATTTTCATTGCGCGCAAGTTTATCTCTTTGTATCCTCGGATTGCACCCGGCACAGTATTTCTTGCCTTTGTAAAAGCAGGAGGATCAAGAATTATAGTTCCAAAGTGTTCGCCATTGTCATCAAATTCACGCAGAATATCAAAAGTATTTGCTGTTTGAAATTTAACGATGGAATCCAATCCATTTAGTTGAGCATTTTTTGTGGCACATTCAACTGCATGCTCAGATATATCAATTCCCAAAACGCTTTTAGCCCCATATAACCCAGCATGAAGCGCAAAGGAACCGGTATGTGTAAAGCAATCAAGAACCTTTGCATCCTTAACGAAAGGAGCAATAGCAGCCCTGTTCTCTTTTTGATCCAAAAAGAAGCCAGTTTTTTGACCGTTTTCAATATCAACTAGAAATTTAACTCCATTTTCGGTCATTTCCACAAGCGTATCAAAAGACCCTTTTAAAAATCCTTTTTGTTGCTCCAAGCCCTCAAGCAGCCTGACAGGAACGTCATTTCTTTCATATATACCACGGGGTTTAATAATATCATCGAGTATATTTACAATGTCCTTCTTATATCTATCCATTCCAAGGGCAAGGGTCTGAACAACCAAAATATCCGCAAACTTGTCCACCACCAAAGCTGGAAGGAAATCAGATTCTGCAAAAACAACACGACAACTATTGATGTCTGCAACCTGCTTTCTATAATTCCATGCATCGTTGATTCTATTATACAAAAAATCATAGTTCACTTCTTCATGCTCATAAGTCATCATTCTTATTGTAATTTGAGATTTTGGATTGAAAAATCCCCTCCCAAGAAACTTGTTCTTGCTACTATAAACATCTACAACATCTCCTGGCACAATATCACCGTCTGTATGTGATATGTCACTTTTGAATATCCAAGGATGTCCATACTCTATTCTGCTTTCTTTTCCTTTTACTATAAAGGCTGTAGCCATATTAATTATCCTTCCTCAAACTTTTTCTGTTTCCATCTTTGTCAACTATTACAGTATTATCTAACGTCGCTTTAAGATTTGATCTAAAGGATGCAATATATTCTTTTCTCAGTAGTTCTCTCTCGGCTAACTCTGAACATGTAAGCGCCTCTAATTTAGCTTTTTTAGCTAATTCGTTCAGACGGTCAATTTTGTTTCTTTCCATAAAACACGTCCTATCCTATTTCATTATTTACATCTAATTTGTGCAAAATATGCATTTTAATATACACATAAGGTATTATATCAAAAATAATCTCTTTTAAAAAGAATGTATTGTATGTTATTCAGGACAAACGCATCAATTTTTAAATAAAACCTATTGACATCAGATAAAAGCAAAGCTTTTATCTCTTTTTTATGATAAAATGTATTACATACTATGTAATACATTTTATTGTGAGAGGTAGACTAA
>Ga0209430_1000433_pt1 | contig 43537 bp, 40 predicted proteins | sample BarGraIncub1133A_FD_184504 | JGI IMG/M metagenome (GOLD analysis project Ga0209430, IMG submission 184504) | Arctic peat soil microbial communities from Barrow, Alaska - Barrow Graham LP Incubations 11-33A (SPAdes) (version 2) | ecosystem: Environmental > Terrestrial > Soil > Wetlands > Peat... | reverse complement strand
ATCAAATGCAAAAAATACGAGGGAATCAAGACGATCCTTCACACCGTAAACAGCAGAGAGCATCTGTATCCGTGGACTCCTGTAGATGACATGTTCAGTGTCAATGAAATCCACGGGAAACTTCCCAAATGGGAGAAGACCTATCGGTTTGTGCTTGTGAGAAAACCAGCCAAGACCAAAAATCCCAAGCAGGTAACCATCGAAGAAGCACAGCTGGATTACGACTACCAGGTTATTGTGACCAACATCGAGAACCTGTCGGCCCAAGAGATCTTCCACGAATACAATCAGCGCTGTGACATAGATAACAAGATCGACGAACTCAAAGAGGGTTTTTCTTTTGACCAGAACAGTCAGCGCAACAAAAAGTGCAATGAGCGGTTTCTTCTGATCAAAATGCTGGCGTATAACCTGCATAACTGGTTCAAATCTGCCATTCTTCCGCCGGAATTCTCCCGCAGTGAAATCAAGACGGTTCGCAGGAGATTCTATCATCTGGCGGCCAACATCTGTGGAAACGGACGATATCGACACATTCGCTACGTCTGTGACAAGGCTGTCGAGTCTCTTATCACATACGTAATTGACCGATTGCGACGATTTGCTCCGATTCTGACGTGACATCACTTCTAAAACGGACAACCAAGACTCCCACGGAGCAAATGGGTGTATTGAAGTCGCCCCGATCTGTGACATTCGACTCAGATATCCGCTTACGATACTGTTGAGATTCTCTTTTTCACCGTATTCAATTTTCAAGGTGCCGTTTCAAACCTTTTAGATATTAAACAAGGTACAATAGACCAAGTTTTGACAGAATTTTTATCTGCTTGCCGATTTCAGGTTTAATATATTTTCAGTTCACATTAGCAGTGACAGATATATTTATTATAAAAAGAGTTTGAAAGCAAATAGTTTCTAATTTGTATTTTTAGTATAGCATTTAGTTTCTTTTATTTTTGATTGTTTTATTCATTATACGTTATATTACTATATTAACCAATGTTGAAAATCTGGGCTGTCTATTTATCGTTTTTAGCCCATTTTAAGTTTGAAGGTTATGTAAGAACAATAAATTCATTACATTTTAGCATTTATGTATTTGTACTGATTTGTTGACGATATCGTAGTAAAACTTGTCGATATTGTTGTTGTTTACACAATAGAAAGCTCGTATACTAAAACAAATCAATAATTATTGAACTGATTTAAGTGAGTCACAAGATCTCTTAAGGCAGTACGATATTATTAAATCAAAGTGTATCTTGAAATCTATGAGAGAGATTTCGAGAAACAAAAGTCTTTAAATAACACAAAATAAGGAGAGAATGAATTATGGAAATTGGATTAGGATCAATTGTTTACGAATGGGGCGGTATTCCTCTTATTAGACAGGCAAAGTCAATTGCCGAGCATGGGATAAGTTATGTTGATGTTTTAGCATTCGGTCAATATAATCCATCTTTCTATTCCATTGAAATGCAGGAAGGGGTGGCGCGAGAGTTCAAGCAGTATGGGCTTCGCGGCTCAAGTGTTGTAACTTGCGTAGAGGGAAACCTCGCTTCTAGTGATGGAAATGAGAGAGAATTTGCCCTTGAGCAGATGAAAAGAGCAGCAAAGCTTATAAAGAGATTGGGCGGTCAACAGGTTTTAATTGGCGCTGGTTGCGGAAACATAGATTTTAATTTAACCAGAAAAGATGCCTTTAAAAATTCAATTTCGATTCTGAAGGAATACAGTAAGTGGTGTTTAAATGAAAATGTAATTGTTACCATGGAACTCGAGCCGGAACATTTGTATGTTAACAATGGTATTGAATCCATGAAAGAGATTATTGAGCAAATCAATTTGGAAAATGTTTATGCCAATATTGACATTGGGCATCTGAATATTTTACGTGAACCACCTGAAAAACTGGAAATGCTCAAAGGCAAGATATTACATATGCATATTTCAGATAATATGGGTCTTGCACACACAAATAGTGTAATTGGTACCGGCAATTCGGATATTCGTGCTTATATTGTTAAATGCATTGAGCTTGGCATTGACGAAACCGCCAAATCACTTGGTGATGTTGCCGTTGCTGGCATAGAAGTAGGCGAACCGGGTGAATACATTACTGATAGTGATAATAGAGTTCTAAAAAGTGTTGGCAATGTATATTTGCGTGTTCCAGAATTGAGACATGCTTTTTAGCTCTATTGATTTAATTTTTACGGAGGATAAATATGAAGAAATCTACATTTGGAGTTATTGTGGGAACCAGAGGATTTTTTAACCCTATTCTTGCAAAAGATGGCAGGAAGGTTGTCACTGAAAAGCTAACTGCAATGGGTTATGATTATGTCATTTTGGCAGAAAATGAAGCAAAATATGGCTGCGTTGAAACAAGAGAAGATGCTGCAAAATGTGCGGAGCTATTTAAGGCTAATAAGGATAAAATTTCTGGTATCATTATTACTCTTCCGAATTTTGGTGATGAGATAGGTGCAACCGACAGTGTCAAATTGGCAGGATTAGACGTACCGATATTGGTGCACGCTTTCGATGACGAATTAGATAAACTCGATGTGAAGCAGCGCAGAGATTCTTTTTGCGGCAAAATGTCAGTGTGCAATAACCTGTTTCAGTATGGAATCAAGTATACAAATACCACCTATCATACCACTAGCGTTGAAAGTAAGATTTTTGAAGATGACATCCTTAAATTTGATAAGATATGCAAAATATTTAAGGGCCTAAAGGGTGCAAGGATTGCACAATTCGGAACAAGACCAGGTGCTTTTAAAACTGTACGTTATTCAGAGAAACTTTTAGAGAGATCAGGGATCACTGTTGTTCCTGTAGACATGTCAGACATATTTGCAAGGGCATCGCGGGTTAATGACAAAGAGCTAATAAACAAATGCATTACGGATATAAATGCTTACGGAAAAGTAGACTGTACAGGATATGACTGTGATGTAAATTCAGGACTCGAAAAGTCGGCTCGTTTTACCATTGCTGTTGAAGAATGGATGAAAGAGAACGAATGTGTTGCAGGTGCAATTCAATGCTGGGATTCCATACAAATGAATTATCATTGTGCAAGCTGTTTAACAATGAGCATGCTTGGTGAGAGGGGTGTTCCAATTGCATGTGAGACTGACATTAGCGGCGTAATTGCAATGTATGCTCTTGGTCTTGCCAATGAGAGCCCTGCCGGTTATATGGACTGGAACAATAATTTTGGAGATGACCGCGATGTGTGTATATGTTTTCATTGCTCAGCTCATCCAAAGAGCTTTTTAGGGATAAAGCCTACAATAAGCTGTCAGGATGTACTAGGCGCAAGCCTTGGATACAACAATTGTTTTGGTGCCATAAAAGGGCAGGTTCAGGAAGGCAATTTTACGTTTGGAAATATAGCAACCAATGATTTTGAAGGCAATATCAATATGTATGTCGGGGAAGGTCAGTTTGCAAATGAACCTGTTGATATGGCAGGGTCTCCGGCAGTTTGCAGAATTGAGAATTTACAGAACTTAATGAATCATCTTTGCAAAAAAGGATTTGATCATCATATTGCTATGAGCAGAGGCAATTCTGCAGATCTATTGGCAGAAGTATTCGGCAATTACTTTGGATGGAACGTTTACAGACATAGATAATAATTTGTCATTAGCTTGTGCGTTATAGGGCTTAGTGCTTATCGAAAACAGAAATGTCAATTCAATACTTTGTCTGTTTAAAGTTTTTTATTGCACTAAGTCCTGAACCTGCAAAAACTCAGTAATGTTGAATGAAATATAAGTAGAAATTAATTTTGATATTCACGGTTAATTTGAATTTATATGAAATATGTTCTATGACCTTTCAAAAACAATAAATCACCAATGACATTTGATATATTTTAGGAGGATAAATCTGAAAATGTGTAAAAGAAAGAAGCCACCTCGGGACACCTGCTAACGGGCACACGGAAATAGACCATGCGAAATAGATATTGGTTTATGGGATGTATTCCTGACAGCAATTGGAGATTATGTTGATGTAGTATGCCAAGGTGATGATCTCGCAATGCAGGATAGATCAATTATTTTGTCGGATATCTACAACAAGTATATAAAAAAGTATCATCAAAGGATATACAATTTTATCAAGTCTAAAACAAAGGCAAAGATTTTCCATCACAGCTGCGGCTCAGTATATGAATTGATTCCTAGTTTAATTGATGCAGGTATTGATATTTTAAATCCAATTCAGACTAGTGCTAAAAACATGGAACCTGAAAGACTAAAAAAGGAATTTTGAAAGGATCTGACCTTTTGGGGTGGCGTGGATACGCAAAAGTTGTTGCCTTTTGGCAGCACTGCACAGATTGAAAATGAAGTAAAAAGGCTGATGGAAGTATTCGGTAAGGATGGCGGTTATGTTTTTGCACCCGGTCATAACATCCAGGCTCTCGTGCCACCAGAAAATATTTCCGCTATGATGAATTCTGCGACAAAATACAAGAAATATTAGTTTTTTTACCTTATGAAAGTAATCTTCTGTATTACAAAACGATTGCTTCAAAAGATATGATTCTGGAAAGGAAAAAATAGTGAGATGATTTATAATCTTTTTAAAGAGATATTTAAAGACAATGAACGTATTCTTATGAACTGGGGTTCTTTTGAGGTATCCACGTTTTGTTATAAAAGTGGAATACAAGCTCTTAGAGTCAAAAATAGTAAAGGCGAAATTGTAATTTTGCCTTTTCAGGGGATGCAAATTTGGGAGGCAAAGTTTTTTGGAAGAAGTATCAAAATGAATGCTATGCTTAAAGAGCCGGTTCAATCACTTGACTACTTGACCAGCTTTGGTGCATTCTTTGTACATTGTGGGTTTACAAGAATGGGCGTACCAGGCAAGAAGGACAGCCACATTTTACACGGTGAGCTTCATCACGCACCTATGGACAGTGCAAGTCTATCTGTTGGCGAGGATGAGCGTGGCAAATATATAGCTGTTTCAGGAAACTATAGATACACGATAGCTTTTAGTTATGACTGCACTGAGACTCCTGCTGTCAAACTTTATGAAGACGAAAGCAAAGTTGTTGTCTCCTTAAATGTACAAAATCATAAAAACACCCCGATGGAATATATGTATATGGCACATTCAAATTTTTGCTACATACCAAATAGTAAATTTATTTATTCTGCCATAGCTACGAAAGAAAATGTTCATGTGAGAACATCCATCCCTGATCATATGAGTGCATCTACTGAAAATATTGAATTTGCAAATGTGCTTGGTGAGAATCCTGAAAAACATCATGTTCTGGAAGACGGTTTACCATACGATCCTGAAATTGTAATGGATATAGACTATCTCGTAGACGGAGATGGATTTGCCCATAGTATGCTTGTACACCCGAACAACAATGCATGGTACTTAAAACACAGGACAGATCAGTTTGACCACTGCATAAGATGGCTATGCAATACTCCTGATCAACAATCTATTGGACTTGCTTTACCGGCAACCGCAGGGGTAGAAGGCTATTATACTGAAAACGCTAAAGGTAATATAAAAATTCTGGCTGCGAATAGTAACGCTTATTTTGAAGTTGAAGCAGGAATGCTGCTTCCTGATGAGACAAAAGAGATTATTAAAATTATTGATGAAATTATCAAAAAGAATTATTTTTTCCCAGTATAACTCCATACTATATTTCTAGTTTGATAAACCGGTCTATCAGTATTGAGATCAATAACAAGGTATAAAAAGAGTTTGAAGCCGTATTGTTGAAATTATTTGCAATATATACGAAAATAATTATAGAAATCGCTCAAATGCATAGAGATATCTGATAGAACGGTCTATCAGATGTAAATTGCAGTACGTTGAATTTATTAGTAAATAAACTTCAATTCGTTTTTGATAAATAATAAAATTTTGAATTAATATACAAAGCGCATAAAACATAGTGAAATTTTATAAAAATACTATTGACAATCGCTTTCTGCGAGAATAAAGTATTGGTAGAACGTTTTACCACTTTGAATATAAAAACAGACAAGATCTGCACTAATATTATCGGCATAAATATTAAAATATTTTAGAAAAATTTAATAGTGCATTGGAGATTTGAAATGCGTGTAAGAATCAAAGACATTGCCGAAAAGACGGGTTTGTCAGTTTCAACGGTTTCTCTTGTTTTAAGTAAAAAGGAACATAGGATTCCGGATGAAACATGCAAACGTGTGATTGACATAGCTAAAGAGCTGCATTATCGTCCAAACCAAATGGCTGCAAGCCTTGTTACTCAAAGGACTAAAACGATTGGACTTATCATTCCGGATATTACCAATATGTTTTTTGCAGAAATTGCAAAAAGCGCTGAGAACGAGTGCCAAAAGGCTGGATATAGCATTATTCTCTGTAACACCAACGACAATCCGCAAAGCGACATTGATTACGTAAATATGCTGGTAGGGCGTGGAGTTGACGGGATTCTTTTTGCAATGGCTGTAAATGCCACGGTGAACAAAGCAGAAGAGTGTTTTGCAATCTCCCATCAATTTGAAAAACCTATTATTTTGGTAGATCGTGTTGTTCCGGGTCTTAATACCGTTTGTGTGCTTTCCGATAATGAAATGGGAGGTTATATTGCCACACGTCATCTACTGGAGTTGGGACACAAAAAAATCGGATGTATAACCGGGCCAATGGGGGCACAATCTTCCAAACAGCGTTTATTCGGGTATATTCGGGCTTTACAGGAATATGGAGTTGCTTTTGATACTAGTTATATTAAAGAAGGTAATTATCACACCCCGTCAGGCTTCGCACTGTCAAAAGAACTTTTTGAATTAGATGTCACCGCTATTTTTGCCTGTAATGACATGATGGCATACGGAGTATACAAGCAAGCTGCCTCAAATGGGAAAAAAATTCCAGAGGACTTATCTATTGTCGGATTTGACGATCTGCAATTTTCCGAGTTAATGGAGGTACCGCTAACTTCCGTTAGCCAGCCGGCCATCGAGATGGGGCAGAGTGCTGTAGAAATGATGATCGAATGGATCGATCATCCGGATCAGCAGCCTGAAAACATTACATTCAAATCGGAATTAGTAATAAGAAAAAGCACGGCAATGCCGAGCGGAAAGGTGAAAAAAGCAAATTGATATGAAGAAGATTATTAATTTTGGATCTTTGAATATTGACCATGTATATACCGTTGATCACTTTGTGCAGCCGGGCGAGACGACTTCAGCACAGAGTTTTGAACTCCTGCCAGGCGGAAAGGGCCTGAACCAGTCTGTTGCACTTGCAAAATCTGGTGGAGTTGTTCATCATGCAGGGAAAGTTGCAACAGATGGGATATGGCTTATTGATTTACTTGAAAACGCAGGTGTGCAGACCGAGTTGATCGATCGGACGGGTACAAATACCGGCACTGCTTTAATTCAGGTAAACAAATGCGGGCAAAATTGCATTATCATTCATCATGGTGCGAACGCGGAAATTTCCGATGAGTATATTGACTCAACATTGAATCAATTTGGATGTGGTGATTTAATTCTTCTGCAGAACGAAATTAATTCTATCGAGAAAATCATGAACACCGCCTATCAGAAAGGTATGGAGATCGCGTTTAATCCTTCTCCATTCGATGATTCAATTGAAAGACTTCCACTTGAAAAAGTTACATATTTTTTATTAAATGAAATTGAAGGATTTGAATTGACGGGAGAAACGGTCCCTGCGCTTATTGCGGAAAATCTTCTGCGAAAATATCCGGGCGCAAAAATTGTGCTCACTCTGGGAAAATCGGGCGTACTTTACCGAGACGGACAACAGTCAATTACCAATGGCACGTATCAGGTTCCCGTCGTAGATACAACCGCTGCCGGTGACACATTTACCGGATTTTTTCTTAGCCAGGTTGTCGCCGGATGCCCAGTAGTAGAAGCGCTGCGCATTGCGTCCGTTGCCTCCTCAATAGCAGTTTCAAAAAAGGGGGCGGCCATTTCCATTCCAACACTTAAACAGGTGGAAACATCTAATTTGCTGCTGGCGGATTGATTAAAAGAATTATATTGGACATCCAAAACTGAAATTCAAACTTCACTCTAATCTGGAAAGTCACACCAAAGAAAAATATTAAATGAATTCCTGATAATACATTTTTTGGGGATAAATACATTGGAGGTTATGAAAATGAAAAAAACAATGAGAGCTGCTATTTTTGAAGGTAATGGAGTTATTACAATAAAAGAAATTGAGGTTCCCAAAATCCAAAAGGGCGATGACATAATTTTGAAGGTTCTGGTTTGTTCCATATGCGGTACGGACGTGCATGTGCTGTCGGTTCCTCCGGCCTTCGACATGGAACCTGGACATGTGCTTGGTCATGAACTGGTGGGAGAAATTGTCGAAGTAGGCGATCAGGTACGTAATTTTAAGGTTGGGGATCGAGTAGTCGTCAACCCTAATGAATATTGCGGTGTATGTACATACTGCCGTATGAATTTCCCGAATCAGTGTGAAAATATAGTCCCAATGGGCTTAGGCGGAGACGGGGGTTTTTGCGAATATACAAAAGTATCTGAGAAATGCGCTTACAAGATTCCACAAGACATGCCTAATGAGATTGCAGTGTTTGCAGAACCACTGGCATGTGCGGTCAATTGCATCAATAAGATTCGCATCACTCCAGGAGAAAGCGCCACTGTGATCGGTGCAGGCCCTATTGGCTTGCTAATGATCCAATTACTGAAAGCATCCGGTGCCAGTCCCATCATCGTGTCTGAACCTAATCAGCTGAGACGTGAATATGCTATCAAAAGTGGGGCAGACTATGCAATCAATCCAATGGAAACAAACCTTGAAGCCTTTGTCCTTGACAAAACGCGTATCGGAACTGATGTTGCCATCGACGTTGTCGGCTCTCAGATTGTGGATGCCATAAAAGCAATACGTAAGGGAGGAAAGGTTTTATTGTTCGGTATCAATAAGAACGCAAAACCAGTAATCTCACAACGTGAGATTACTGTTAAAGAGGCAATGGTGCTGGGAACATGGCTTGCAAACGCAACATTTCCCAAGACAGTGCGTATTCTCGAAAGTGGAGTCCTGCAATTGGGAGGATTAGTAACTCACACTCTACCGCTCAGTAAACTAGAGGAAGGAATAGACTTGTTACGCAGGGGCGAGGGAATTGAAGTTATTATTGACATGAGCCTATAGAGTGAGTGAGCCTATAGAGTGAGAAAGGTGATTTGGAAGCATTCTCTGGCACACCTGATTTTTGTGCCAGGGACATTAATAAGGACATTGTGTGGTTCCTTGACAAGCGAATTCGAATCAATATAGAAGCGAGGTTAATAGAGAATGTTAGAAAAAGCAGAAAAGAAACGCAATTTTCTAGATTTCATTTCAACGCAGCGAGCATTGGCTCTTTTGATGTTGGTCGTCATCCTTTGTATATCTCTTTCATTTATCTTCCCGGCAACATTTGGAACATACGTGAATTTCGCGTTGATATTGCTGAATATGTCGGCTGAGATAATGATATTGCTGGCAATTACATTAATTCTCATACAAGGCGAAATTGATTTGTCTTTGGGTTCTATCATGGTTCTCGGAGCAATAACATGCGGCAGATTGATGATATACAACAAGCTTCCAACAGTGCTTGCAATCGTTATTTCACTATGCATCTGCATGATTTGCGGCTTGATAAACGGCTTGATCGTTGCGAAGTTAAGGGTTGTATCGTTTATTGGGACACTTGCAACAGGAATGATATTTTTGGGTCTTGCAACGATAATGTCCGGAACAGGATGGACGGATTTTCCGGACGCGACATTCAAAGCGCTCGGGCAGACAAGAATTCTAGGAATACAGTTGCCAGTGTTTTATATGGTTGTCGCTGTTGTTGTTTTTCATTTTCTATTATCCAACACTAGATATTTCAGGCAATATTATTACATAGGCGTAAATCAAAAATCCGCAGAATTATCCGGCATAAATATTGCCAAAGTAAAAATCACATCATTTGTAATGATCGGATTTCTGGCAGGGCTTGGTGGAATCATTACTGCGATGCGGTTCAATTCGGCCATACCAAATGTCGGAGCGGGCGTAGAAATGAGGGCTGTAACGGCAGCCGTTATTGGTGGTGTCAGCTTTACAGGTGGAACAGGAACAATAGCTGGTGCTGCTATGGGTGCGGTATTCATATCTGTGCTGGCCAATGCATTGACCATTGCTGGGATATCTCCTGATCTGCAGTCGTGTGTAATAGGTGTCATACTTATACTCGCAATCGTGTTGGATATTATAGTATCCAAGAAGAAAAAGAAAAAGTAACAGTGAGGTGGAATAATGTCTAAATCTGTATTGCAGGCAAACGGAATAGTTAAAGATTTTCCAGGTGTACGTGCGTTGAAATGCGTAGACTTTGATGTTAATGAAGGCGAAATCCATGCTCTCTGCGGAGAAAACGGCGCGGGTAAATCGACACTTATGCATATTCTAGCAGGTGTTTTTAAGCAGGACAGCGGTGAAATATTCCTAGATGGGAGTTTGATCCATATAACCAACCAAAGACGTGCGAATGAGCAGGGGATATCTATTGTTTATCAGGAACGTTCGTTGATAGGAACCTTGAGCGTTGCGGAAAATATTTTTGCAGGAAGACAGCCGGTAGGAGTATGTTCTATCATAAAGTGGAAACAACTGTATGATGAGACAGACGCGTTGTTGGCGAAATTAGGGATAGATATAGGTTCAAAAACCATAGTCAACAATTTGTCCCCGGCCATGCAGCAAATGGTCGAAATTGCAAAAGCCCTCTCCATCAATCCCAAAGTATTAATACTTGACGAGCCGACGGCAACGATCACCGAAAAAGAAGTAGGCCTTTTATTTTCGCTGCTTCGCAAACTTAAAGAGAATGGCATGGCTATCATATATATCAGTCATCGACTGGTCGAAATATTTCAAATTGCCGATAGAGTCACTGTGTTTAAGGATGGCATGAATGTTGCGACAAGCGAGGTTGCCAATATCAACAACAACTGGATCGTCAACAAGATGGTGGGCAGAGAGCTGCTGTTTGAGAGAGTGGAGCACGATATCAAACAGGAATGTGTCCTTGAGTGCAAAAATTTCAATTCGGACAAATTCAGTGACATCTATTTCAAATTGAATAAAGGCGAAATATTATCATTTGCTGGACTGGCAGGGGCCGGGCGCACGGAAGTTATGCGAGCTGTATTTGGAGCCGATAAAAAAACATCCGGAGAGTTGTATATCAACGGGAAAAAAGTCGTGGTTAAGGACACGAGAGATGTTATTGATCGGGGAATAGGGTATCTCCCTGAGGACAGGAAAGAGCAGGGGTTATTTCTGGAGATGGCTATATCCGATAACATTGCTTCGGCCAGCTTGAAGCCACTTAGCAAAGGATTCAATCTGGATCAGAAAGCAATTAATGTAATTTCCGAGAAATACAGAAAGCAGCTTGGCATTATGACACCCAGTATTCAACAGAAGGTTGTTAATCTGTCTGGAGGAAACCAGCAAAAGGTAGTTTTAGCCAAATGGCTGGCATTAAATCCCAGGATTATGATTGTTGATGAACCGACAAGGGGTGTGGATGTCGGGGCAAAAGCCGAAATTTATCAGATTTTGCGTGAACTTACAAAGACAGGTACCAGCATAATCGTCGTTTCTTCGGATTTACCTGAGGTATTAGCCATAAGCGACAGAATATATGTTATGCACAATGGAAGAATTACCGGAGAAATAAAGGGAAGCGAAGCTACGGAAGAAATCATTATGAAATACGCTTCGGGACTTACTGATTAATGGAGGAAACGAATATGAGCTCGCAAACATGTGAAGTGAAGCCAACAGATCATTCAAGAAAATCAGTCCTTGATTACGTAGCAAAAAAAAGGTGGATTATTCCGTTAGCATTCGTAACACTATATATTATTGTCTTTTCGATTATGTACACCAATATATTCCTTTCTCCCTATAATATTACTTCTTTGCTGCTGGAGTTTTCGATACCTGCAATAATAGTTATTGGTATGGCTATACAGCTTATCGGTGGCGAAATAGACCTTTCGGTTGGATATAATGTGATGTTCTCCAGTATGTTTTCCTCTATTCTTATCGTTGCCGGAGTGCCGCTTATATTGGCAATTCTCATCACTCTGTCCGTAACGAGTCTTTTTGGTCTCATAATTGGGTTGTTGGTGTCAAGAGTGGGAGTCAACTCCTTTATTGGGACATTAGGTTTGGGGTTGTTTTACTATGGTCTGACCCAGTTTCTTTTCTCCACCTTTTACAGCTTTAAAAATGGAGCAGCCGATATCAGGCATTTGCCAAAAGCTTTCACAGATCTAAGCAAACTTGAGTTTTTGGGACTTCAGCTCCCGGTGTACTATGCGGTTGTGTTATTGATAGTATTCTCCGTTCTCATGTCCAAATCGCGGTATTTTAGAAAATATTACTACATTGGCATGAATAAGGAGGCAGCGCAGCTTTCTGGCATCAACGTAAAAGGCATGAAGGCGATGGCGTTTGTATTTAGTTCGCTGTTTGCTAGCTTTGCCGGCATCATTCTTGTTGCACGGATGGGCTCTGCTGCAGCCACATATGGAATTGGTTGGGAACTCAAAGTGATTACAGCATGTGTTATTGGTGGAGTTAGCATGAAAGGCGGCAGAGGAGCGATGGTAGGGGCCATTATTGGAATGTTATTCACGACCTGCCTTAGTAATGGGATGCGGATTGCCGATGTACCGTCAAATATATATAAGATAGCGGAGGGTCTTGTCTTGCTCGGAGCCGTCGTGCTTGATGCGCAAATGTCAAAACGCAAGACGGTGGGATAAAGGTCACTGCACAAAAAGTGAATGCAGGGTATATGATATCGGCCGTATCGTATCCTTACCGGATCTTTGATTGTGTGACGATAAGAAAGAAGAGTTTGGAAAAAGAAGGCTAGAAAAAATGGAGGTTATTATGAAAAAATTAGGAAAAATTTTGAGTTTTCTAGTGATGGCAAGCGTGCTTGCAGGTACCGCTTCCTGCGCAACTGCAGGAAGCTCAGCAACATCCGCGTCCGCAGCAGATTCCGCGTCCGCAGCAGCTTCAACGACAGCGGCGGCCAGTGGAAAAAAGGAAGTATATTCTTGGTGTTGCCAATACAACTCATTGCCTTTGTTTGTAAATAATGACTATATTGGCATGGATTTGATTGCAAAAGAGCTGAATGTTGAAGTCAGAAAAGTCGGACCGCAGGAAGTGGATCTTCCCGCATTTCAGGCAGCTATTGAGCAGGAAATTGCTAAAAAACCTGACGGCATGATGGTCGTTGGCTGGGATGCCTCTCTGGCAACAGGTATAAATAAGGCAATGGCTGCCGGTATTCCGGTCGTGACCGTTGATGCAGACGTTCCTGATTCAGATAGACTTTGCTTTGTTGGAACTGACTGGTATGACCTGGGCGTAGAGCAGGCAAAGGCAGTTGCACCCTATCTTGAAGGAAAAACCGGAACAGCTATTTGTGTAGGTTTACCAGGCGCAGACAACAGTGTACTTGCATTAAACGGATATACAGCCACATTAGCAAAATTAGCTCCAACCATAACAGTAGATCAGAAAATATATGATTCAGGTTCAAACGCACAGCAGGTTGCGTCGACAGTTGCAAATGCTATTCAAGGTGATAGCACATTGCTTGCTGTTGCCGGTTTTGATTCATCTGGTGGCCCTGGCATTTCACAGGCAATAAAGGAAGCTGGAAAAATCGGAAAGATATACGGAACCTGTGTGGATGCTGAAGCAGAACACTTACAGGGAGTAAAGGACGGAGCTTTAGTTGCGGCAGTTGGTCAGAAGCGTCATTTCTTCACCTATTATGGCGTTAAAATGCTATATGATTACAATCACAATGGCATTAAGTTTACTGCAGATGATAAAGCTGCAGGTATTTCCCCCATTCCGACAAGAGTCACGACAGGATTTATCGTTGCCACTCCTGAAAATGTCGATCTCCTGATCGCAGCAGCCGCGGCCAAAGCGAAATAGTATTCAAAAGAACCTTTTCTGATATGGTCAAGTAGTATTCAGGCGCCCGCAAGTACGGGCGCCTGATAACGAAAAAGGAGGAAAATTCTTGAGAAAAATTGCACTTTCATTACTTATAGTTTTAATGCTTTTATTGACATTCGGGTGCGCTGAACGTCAAAAAGACGAAACGAAGGTTATGCCATCTGGAACAGATTATTCACAAGAATTAAGTACAGCAACACCTGAGGGTCTTGCCAAGGAATCAAGTATCATTTATCAGAATATGCTTAATCAGAATGTTACCGTTGAGGAAGGCTTTAATCAATTACTTGCACTGTCAAGTGAGCAGGCATCCAGCAGTATGCTGGAGTATAAAGACGAGTTCAAGAAGCAAATTAATCAAACAATAGATTATTTTGAACAACAAGATGATTCGATTACCGGAATTGATTTTACTGAAACTGACTACAAAGATGAAAATTCAGCATCTATTCAACGTATTCAGAAACAGAAAAGTGGAAATAAATACTACTTCAAACAAGATTTTGTGAAGGAAAACGATGTTTGGAAAATAAAGGGTGACAATATCACTAATGATTTCACTATTATGAAGAAAATATTGTTCTGGTATATATAAGAAATTTTAGCACCAATAAAATAATACAAGAAATATTCAATTTGACACTTTTTGTAAAGAATTAGTGTTTATACAACTGTATATTTGTGAAAGGGAAAAGAAATATGAAATATTCATGCTGTATTGAGATGATTTTTACAGAGTTTGACTTTGTGGAGCGTATCTATAAGGCGAAAGAAGCCGGATTTGATGCGGTCGAGTTCTGGTGTTGGGAGAACAAGGATCTTGAGGCCGTAAAGAAAGCACTTGACGACACGGGTTTGGAACTTGCGATATTTCAAGGAAATATAGAAGGACGCATGGTTGACCCGAAAGATATTGATATTTATGTCGAGGGCGTCCTTCGTTCAGTGCTAACGGCAAAACAAATGGGAGCAAAAAATCTGTTTCTCATGTCAGACATCATGAAAGAGGATCGTTCTGTTCTAGAAGCACCGTATCCACTTTCTGATGCACAAAAAATGGAAAGCACCAAAGCCGTGCTTCGGAGACTGATTCCTGTGGCCGAGGAAAATGGAATCACTTTTGTTGTAGAACCTCTAAATACAAAGGTGGATCACCGTGGATATTCGCTGTGTCACAGCCAACCTGCGTTTGAGATGATTCGGGAAATAGGAAGCAAAAACGTTAAAGTGCTATATGATGCATATCACATGCAAATTATGGAAGGCAATATTATTAATACCTTGAAATCTGGAATTGATGCTATTGGGTATTTTCATGTAGCAGACGTACCAGGACGATTTGAGCCGGGTACGGGTGAACTTAACTACAAGAACATTATCAAAGCCCTTTCCAGTTTTGGATACGATGGGAAAGTAGGATTCGAGTTTGAACCCCAAAACGGCTCGAGTATGGAAACAGTAAAACGAGTATTTGATCAAATAAAGTAGATTTGGAGGAATTATTCATGACAGACGAAACAAAAAAGAAATTTTACAAAGATATGCTGCGATTAAGACGTTTCGAAGAAAATGTGCAGGATCTATTTGCAAAGATGAAGATCTTGGGGTCAGTACATCTGTACATTGGTGAAGAAGCAATTGCGGTAGGAGCTTGTGCTGCCATCAACAAAGACGATTATCTTGCGTCAACTCATCGTGGACACGGACATATGTTGGCCAAAGGAGCAGATGCGGGAAGAATGTTTGCTGAGCTCTTCGGTAAAGAAACGGGTTATAACAAAGCAAAAGGAGGATCGATGCACCTCGCTGCCCCGGATATCGGAATTATGGGGGCCAATGGTATTGTAGGGGGTGGTATTCCTCTGGCCACCGGAGCGGGCTTAAGTGCCCAAAAACTAAAAAATGGCAAAGTTGTTCTTTGTTTTTTTGGAGACGGTGCAACAAGTCAAGGGACTTTCCATGAATCTCTTAATATCGCTGCCTCCTATAATCTTCCTGTCGTATATATTTGCGAAAACAACCTATACGCTGGAGGCGTAAAACAGTGCTTTGATGGTGAATGCAAAAATGAGGGAATGGACTATCCAAGAAAAATTAAAGACATTGCGGATCGTGCATCTGGTTACGGAATGCCTGGTGTAATCGTGGATGGAAATGATGTAGAGGTAGTGTATAAAGCCGTAAATACGGCAGTAAAGCGTGCTCGCAAAGGCGATGGACCTTCACTTATAGAGTGCAAAACATATCGCTGGCGCACTCACTATGAGGTCGAACCTGATACCTATCGCCCACAGGAAGAGGTCGCGCGCTGGAAAGAAAAATGTCCAATTACCTGTTATGCCGACAAGCTTCTTGGACAGGGTATTATTACACAACAAGAACTCCTTGATATCGCCGAGCAAGTTGAAGACGAGATGAATGCGGCAATCGAGTTCGCGGAAAAAAGCCCTGAGCCTGAACTTTCGGAAGCACTACAAGATGTATATGCAGATTAATTTGCAGAGGAGGAAATAATTATGAGTAAAAAATCTATGTCTGCAGCCATAGCCATGGCGCAGAGAGAAGAGATGATACGCGATAAAACAGTTTATATTTTGGGGCTTGATGTGGGAGCTTATGGTGGAGCTTTTGGGTGTACGCGCGGTCTCTGGAAAGAATTTGGGAAAGAACGTGTTATGGATATGCCTATTGCAGAGGCAGGCTATGTTGGTGCGGCGGTTGGATCTGCAGCTACGGGCATGAGACCTATCGCAGAGCTTCAGTTTTCTGATTGGATTACTATTGCTTCGGATATGTTGGTTAACCAAGCGGCCAACATGAGGTATACTTTTGGCGGATCGTTGTCTGTCCCAATGGTTTTGCGTGCACCTGTGGGAGGTTATCTTTCAGCCGCTTCGCAACACTCACATATGTTTGAATCCTGGTTTGCCTTTGTTCCCGGTCTGAAGGTGGTTATGCCAGCGACGCCGGCGGATGCAAAAGGTTTACTTAAGTCTGCGATTCGGGATAACGGCCCGGTCATTTTCTTTGAACATAAAAAACTTTACGACATTACCGGCGAAGTACCGGATGATCCAGAATATCTTGTTCCTTTGGGTAAAGCAAGGATCGCACGAACAGGCAAGGATGTAACGATCGCTACCTACTCCTACATGGTGAATTTTGCATTAGAGGCAGCGGAAAAACTTGCAGCTGATGGTATTGATGTTGAAGTGATCGACTTGAGAACGATTAAGCCCATGGATACTGATACCATAATAGAGTCTGTGAAAAAGACAAACAGACTCTGTTGTTTGCAGGAGACATGGCTGACGTGTTCGGTCGCTTCTCAGATTTCTGCTGTTGTAGCAGAGCAGGCGTTTGATTATCTGGATGCGCCCATCAAACGGATCGGCGCATTAGATGCACCTAACCCTTTTAGTGCAAAACTCGAAACATATATTCTCCCTTCTGTGGAGAAGATCATTCAAGAAATAAAAAGCATGTTTTGATAAAAGGGAGGCAAGTTTGCACCTTGCCGTTCTTTTAGGCAGGAGGAATTGGTATGTCTATAATTGTTCGTATGCCCAAAAGCGGCTATACCATGCGAGAAGGTATCATTGGGAAGATTCACGTTGAACAGGGCGTTGCTGTAAAAAAAGATGACATAATAATGGAGTATGAGACAGACAAAATATCTGGGGAGATCACTGCCGAGGCGGATGGAACCATAATCAAACTATATGCAAAGGAAGGCGAAACCTATGAGGTGCTCGCTCCGTTATGTGTAATTGGTGTTAGAGGAGAAACATTCGAAGGTGATGATTCACCGGCTGAACCTGTTCTTAGGGAAGAAATTCCTGCCTCAGCAACAATACACAAAGAACAGGCGCCTCCCTTGGTGGAGACTGCAGTTGCGTCTATGATCGATGGACGTATCTTGGCAACACCTTATGCAAAAAAGCTAGGGAAAGATAATGATATTGATCTCTGGGGACTCGCCGGTACCGGCCCAAATGGTCGTATCCAGAAAAAAGACGTACTTGCGGCATCAGTTGCATTGCGCATATTCGCCTCGCCGCTTGCAAAGAAGATTGCAGGTGAACAGAATCTTAATCTGAAAAACATCATCGGAACGGGTCCGCGCGGGCGCATCGAAAAAGATGATGTACTTGCTGCACTAAGTGCAGATTCCTCCGTTGAGCAGGTTCTGTCAAAGATAACAAATTTGCCGACTATCAGGAGGCGGGAGAAGCTGTCCTCCATGCGGAAAGTCATTGCAAACCGGTTGTCACAAAGCAAACAGACCATTCCACATGTATATTTTAAAAGCGATGTGGATGCGACGGGCTTACTTGAAATGAAAAACAGGTTAGCGGTGGCTTCTCAAAAGAAACTGAACAGGAAGATTTCACTAAATGACATAATACTTCTGGGTACTGCCCGTGCGCTTGCTGAGTTTGATATCTTCAGCGCACAGCTCGATGGAAATGAGATCATATATGCCGATGTTGTTAACCTCGGTTTCGCCGTGAGTCTTGAAAAAGGTCTGATTGTACCAGTGATCAGAAATGCAGAAAAACTGTCTCTTAGTGAAGCCGCGGTTCAAGCTTCCACACTTGCTGAAAAGGCAAGAAACGGGAAGTTGCTGCCCGAGGACATTGAGGGAGCTACGTTCACAGTCAGCAATTTGGGGGCTCTTGGCATTGATGAATTCACTGCAATTATTAACCCGCCCGAATCGGGGATTCTTGCGGTAGGTACAGTATCAGATAAAGTAGTTGTTATTGCTGGACAGATTGTTATACGGCCCATGTTGACTCTTACGCTTTCGGTCGACCACAGGATCATTGACGGAGCGGTTGCAGCAGCTTTTCTCAAGCGAGTAAAAGAGATCCTCGAAGACGCATATTCGCTGCTTCTGTAAAACTTTAAGATTGGAGAATAAAGTATGTTTGGATTACTGAACGGGAAAAAAGCAATGGTTACCGGAGGTGCTCAGGGAATCGGAAAAGCTGTAGCCTTGATCTATGCCGAAAATGGCGCAGACGTAGCGATCTGCGACCTCAATGAAGTACTGGCAGAACAAACCGCTGCAGAGATCACTGGTATTACTGGACAAAATTGTTTTGCCATAAAGATGGACGTTTCAAAGAAAGAAAGCGTTGAGTCCGGCGTGAAGAGCATTGTTGAAAAGATGGGGCGCATCGATGTGTTCTGTAATGCGGCAGGTATTCTCATTGAGGCTCTTCTGCTTGAAATGAGGGAGGATCTGTGGGATAAGGTTTTCGCCGTTAACGTAAAGGGCACATTTTTGCTTAATCAAGCTGTCGGGCGAGTCATGAAAGAGCAAAATGGCGGCAAGATCGTCAATATTTCATCCTGTTCTGCCAAAAAGCCCACATGGAAGGAAGCTGCATACTGCGCCTCTAAGGCGGCAATCATTGGTCTGGTACGCGTTGCAGCACTGGAATTGGGTCAATATGGCATAAACGTCAACTCAGTGCTTCCAGGTGCGACCGATACCGAAATGGTAAGAAAAGCTTTTCTCACCAGCCCTGAAATTGAACAGGAATGGATTGAAAAGACAGCTCTCAAACGACTGGGAAAACCTATTGATCAGGCGCGGGCTGTGCTATTTCTTTCATCGGAACTTGCAGATCATATTACGGGCGAATCGCTTGTGGTCAGCGCAGGTGAAGTGATGACCCAGTAGGCGGAGGATACCTTATGAACAGAGTAGACTTGTCCGATTACGTGGAAAAATGTCTTAGGCTTCGGACATATATGAAAAGAAACGGCTATGAATTTGCGGTTATGGCCAGGCGGGACAACTTTGCATGGATTACAGGCGGTGGGGACAATAAAATCTTCCGCAGCAGTGACATGGGGTTTGGTATCCTCGTCATAGGAATCAATTCAATTCAGTTCATTGCACAGTCCATGGATTCGGACCGCATTTTAGATGAAGAGTTACAGGGATTGGACATCGAGTCAGTCGAACTGAAATGGTATGAACCCTCTCGAGAAGAAACGGCTATGCGGCTTACAAGAGGAGGTAAGGTTGTTTCAGATATTCCATTGCCCGGCGCCGACTTCAAAATGTATGATTTTGTCAGACTGCATTTTCCGTTGACAGATATTGATATACAAAAATACCGCAAAGTTGGAGCACTGTGCGACAGATTACTCAGTAATGTGGCAGAACAGATCCATCCAGGCATGACAGAGCATGAGATCGAAGCAAGAATCCTCTATGAATATGGCAAAGAAAACATGACGCCAAAGGTTCTATTGGTGGGAAGTGACGATCGGATCGCAAAATACCGACATCCCGCTTCTTCCCCCAAAAAGGTTGAGAAGCTTGTCCTGATTCATGCCGCAGCTGACAAATGGGGATTGCACGCTAACATCACTCGCATGGTTTATTTTGGAGATAGTCTGCCAGAAGAGCTGAAAGAAAATTATAATCTGCTGAACCTGTGCGAAGCGCAGGCGATGGAGATGTGCCGTCCGGGCGTTCACTTTCAAGATATTGTCAATGAACGCAGAAAAATTTTTGCTGAACACGGTTGCCTTGGTGAGTCTGACCTGCACTATCCAGGCGCTACAGCTGGCTATTTTATTGGAACGGCGCAGCCAATTCTTGACAACGAAATAATTGTCGATCGCATGGCATTTGACTGGTTTATTACCGTTAAGGGTGCAAAGGTCGAAGAACTCTCGGTAAGCGGTCCAAACGGTGGAGAGCTGCTTTCTTCCTCTGTAGAAGGATTGTGGCCGACCAAATCGTATCGTTGGAAGGACAACAGCTATAATCTTCCATTAATCATGATGAAATAAGGATGGTATCAGAACATGAAAAAGACGACATTACTTAATGATGAAATTAGCTATGCCGTGGCTAGAATGGGACACACAGACACACTTGTCATTTGTGATGCCGGCTTACCCATTCCGAAAGGACCGGAGAGAATAGACTTGGCCGTTTCAAAGGGAATTCCTTCGTTTTTGTCTGTTCTTGAATCCATATTGAGTGAGCTGGAGGTGCAAAAAATTATTATAGCCAGCGAAATGGAAAAGGGGAATTCCTCACTATATGACAAAATTGTCTCTGAATTTTCAGGCAGGGGAATCGAAATCATAGAAGTATCTCATGCTCATTTTAAGGAACTGACAAAATCAGCGTTTGCAGTGGTACGTACAGGGGAATTCAGTCCGTTCGCTAACATAATTTTAGAAGCAGGGGTTACTTTTTAAGCGGCATTGTTAGCCTTTAACAGAAAAGTATTCTAAGGTTTGCTATCAGAAATGGAATGCAATAGTTTATAAATCACTCAAAATATAAGAAATTGAGGAACTGTATTAGAATGCAGGAAAGGGGAACTTTCATGATCTATGATGTAGCAGTAATTGGGGGAGGCCCTGGAGGATATGTTGCTGCAATAAAAGCAGCCCAAAAGGGACTGAAAACAATACTATTTGAAAAAGAGAAGCTTGGAGGAGTTTGCCTGAATAAGGGCTGTATTCCTACTAAAGCATTGCTAAAATCAGCTTCTATATATAATAATGCAAAGAATTCTAAGCAATTTGGAATTCTTTGTGAAAATATTTCGTTCGACTGGTCATCAGTCATGAAAAATAAAAGGAGCATCGTCGACAGATTGGTTGGCGGCGTTGATATGCTCCTAAATGCAAATAAGGTTGAAATCGTTCACTCAGAAGCTGTACTCATTGACGCAAAAACGATTTTATCAAACAATCAAAAATATAAGGCAAAAAACATTGTTTTGGCAACAGGTTCAGAGCCTGTATTGCCTCCAATTATTGGTATAGATAACAAAATGGTAATCACAAGTGATCAAATTCTTCAGCTGTCTAAGCTGCCGGAAAAGTTAGTAATTGTCGGTGGCGGAGTGATAGGAATTGAATTCGCATTTTTACTTAAAGCCTTCGACGTAAATGTGACTATCATTGAAATGATGGAAAGCATATTAATCAATGCCGATCAAGATGTTGTTAAATCTGTTTCTAAGGATTTTAATAAATTAGGCATATCAATAATTGCAGCAGCTAAGGTTAAAAGAATTCAGGAAAAATCCGTTGTTTATCAAAAAAATGGAAAAGAATTCTCAATAGAAGCAGATCTGGTGCTGATATCTACTGGACGAAAGCCAACAGTCAACATACCAATGTTGGATAAATTGGGCATTATACATAATAGAGGTATTATCCAGACAGATGAGAAAATGCAAACAAATATTTCGGACATTTATGCAATTGGAGATATTAACGGTAAATCTATGTTAGCGCACACAGCTAGCGAAGAAGGCATTATAGCGATAGAAAACATCTGCGGAGAAGAAGTATATATGGATTATAAAACGATTCCGCAATGCGTATATATTGAACCTGAAGTTGCTTGGGTTGGGTTAACAGAACAAGAAGCAATAAAAAATGGACATGATGTAAAAATCGGAACATTTCCTATGTCTGCGAACGGGAAATCACTTATTGAAGGAAAAACAACGGGATTTGTAAAAATTATAGCTGATAATAAATATGGTCAGATTCTTGGTGTACACCTGTATTGTACACACGCTACTGATATGATTGCCGAAGTTGTTCTCGCAATGAAAACCGAGTGTTGTATTGATGACATAGCACAATGTGTTCATGCACATCCTACCGTTTCAGAAGGTTTAATGGAAGCTGCAAATGCAGTTTTTGGAAAAGCGATTCATAAAATATAATGGCTGAATTTGTCTGGAGTGAGGCAAAACAATGAATTTAACAAATAGAGTTGCAATAGTTACAGGAGCGAGCCGGGGCATTGGAAAAGAAATTGCATTAGCTCTCGCAAAAGAAGGGTGCAATCTCGTTGTTTGCTCAAGAAATTCAGAACAATTAATTAAACTGAAAGCCGAAGCAGAGGCATTTGGAATTCAGTGTGAAGTAGTGTCAACAGATCTGAGACATCTGGACAATATCAAAAAAGTTATAGAAATTGCTGTAGAAAAATTTTCAAAAATTGACATATTAATCAATAACGCAGGTACAATAATAAAAGATGGAATATTTGGGGTTACGGAAGAAGACTGGGATTTAATAATGGATATTAATCTCAAGGCTCAATTCTTTCTTTCTCAATGCACTTTAAAAGAAATGAGAAAGAATAAAGAAGGATACATTATTAATATATCATCAACAGTAGCTTTTGGTGCTAAACCGGAAGTTACCAGTTATAGCATTTCTAAAGGCGCAATAATTGGATTGTCTGAAGCGCTGTATCAGGAAGCCAAAAAATATAACGTTAAAGTAAGTACTGTGTACCCGGGAGTCACTGACACAGAAATGCTGCGAAGCCAAGATATGCCATGTGATTCAACTCAGTGGATGTTACCTGAAGATATTGCAGAATGTGTACTTTTTCTTCTGAAAACGAGCAGAAGAATGGTCGTAAAAAATATTGTACCATGGTCAACTGGATATGACCAAATATAAGTATCTACAAAGACAAATGAGGTGTCATTATGAAAGCTATATTATTGGATGGGAAAAGAAATGTAAAGATTATCGAAAAACCAATACCAAAATTAGTGGAAGGATATATATTAGTTAAAGTAATGGCTGCTGGAATTTGTGGAACTGATATTGAAATGTTATATAACAATTCAAATCCAACGGATATTACACCAGGTCATGAGATATCAGGGATTATTGAAAATGCAAATAATTGCATGAATTTTAGAGTTGGGGACAGGGTTTTTTTAAATTGCCATATCACTTGCAATGCGTGTGACTACTGTCGATCAGGTGATTATATCTTTTGTAAGGAACTAAGTGTCATTGGGTTCAATGTTGATGGCGGCATGACTGAATATATCGCAGTACCTGAAACAAATTTGAGAAAGCTCCCGGATGACCTTTCATATGAACAGGGTGTGCTGATTACAGATGCACTGGGTACTCCCTACCATGCTGTAAAAAAAGCAGAAATCAAAAAGGGAGAAATAGTATGTGTTTCAGGAGCTGGACCACTTGGAATCCTATGTATTCTTACTGCAGTGCATTTTGGTGCAGTTGTCATTGCAATAGATATTGTTGAGGAACGTTTGCAAATGGCGCAAAAATTTGGAGCTGCCTATATCATTAATGGTATGAATGATTTCAAGGAAAAAATAAATGAAATTACTAATGGTAAGGGTGTTGATAAAGTGATTGATTGTTCCGGATCAGCTAAAGCTATTTTAGCTGATCTTGACATTTTGAAGAATAGAGGAGTAATGGTGCAGGTAGGTGTTTGCAGAAAAATTACAATGGATTTATTTGAAACACTTATTAGTAAAGAAATAGTATTAAGAGGGTCAAGAAATTTCAATGATACTGAAATTCCAGAGATGATTGAATTGATTAGAAAAACAAAAGGGATTGAAGAATTAATTTCGCATAGATTTTTATTAAGCGAAGCTGAATTAGCCTTCAAACTAGCGGAGGAAAAAAAAGGCGTAAAAATAGTATTTATACCTGAGTCGAGCATATAGCGATGGAAATGAAAAGAAAACCGGAGTGGCTAAAAGTCAAAGTTAATACAGATGACATCGCTGAGATGGAAAAATTATTAAGCGCATTATCATTGCACACAGTGTGTGTGGGTGCAGCATGCCCTAACATTGGGGAGTGCTTTAAAAATAAGACGGCGACATTTATGATACTTGGTGAAAATTGCACGAGAAATTGTCGGTTTTGTCAAGTTGCAAAAGGAAAAGTAGAGCCGCCGAACTCAGAGGAACCTGAAAATGTTGCAAAAGCGGCAAAACACTTGGCATTAAAACACATTGTTGTTACAAGCGTTACGCGTGATGATTTGGACGACGGTGGAGCTGGATTTTTTTCAGAAACTATTCATCAATTAAGAAAATATTTACCTGAAAGTTCAGTCGAAGTTTTGATACCAGATTTTAACGGGAATTTTGCATCGCTTAAAACAGTTTTGGATGCAAAACCAGATATTTTGAATCATAACATAGAAACAGTCCCAGAGTTATATGATGAAGTCCGGCCAATGGCAATATATATAAGATCATTGGAACTTTTAAGAAGAGTAAAAGAATACAATAATTGTATTTACACCAAAACAGGAATAATGGTAGGGCTGGGAGAAACAAAGAAACAAGTATTACGTGTCATGGATGATTTGATTCAAGTCGGCTGCGATGTGTTAACCATAGGTCAGTACCTTCGGCCGAGCAAAGAACACATTCCCATTTATGAATATATAATACCAGATCAATTCGAAGAATATCGGGTGATAGGATTGGAAAAAGGATTTAAATATGTAGCCAGTGGACCTTTGGTGCGAAGTTCATACAACGCAGCCGAAGGAATGAAGATCTTAAGGAGGAGTTAAATATAGTGATCTATTTAGAAAGTAGTAGTTGTGATGCTAATTTTAACTTCGCTTTAGAAACCTACGCTATGAATACATTAAATATTGCAGAAGAATATTTTATTTTTTGGAGAACACAGCCGACTTTAATGATTGGACAATATCAGAATGCACTGCAGGAAATAAATATTGCATTTGCAAAAAAGAATAATATTAATATTGTCAGACGAGTAACGGGTGGCGGAACCATATACACGGACATGGAAGGTTGGCAGTTTTCTTTTATCTATAAAAATACACAGGCTAAAAATATTGACTTTCACACACATACTGCACCGATTATTAATGCGCTTCAATCCATTGGTATTGATGCATACCAAAGTGGTCGGAATGATCTTTTAATTGACGGAAAGAAATTTTCTGGAAATGCACAGCAGATAAGAGGAAATCAATTACTTCATCATGGATCTCTGTTATTTAACACAAACATTGACAATTTAGTTAAGGCATTATGTGTCGATGATGAGAAGATAATTTCAAAGGGCATAAAGTCTGTCAGACAAAGAGTGACCAATATTGCCGACTATATAGATTCTGAAATGTCCAGTACTGAATTTCGCGATCTGATGTTGAAATTTTTGCTGCAAGATATGGAAACATATACTTTAACCAAAGAAGATATCAGAAGAATTAATCAAATAAAAGAATCTCAGTTTGATAGTTGGGAATGGAATTTCGGGAAAACACCAGCGTTTAACATATCGAAAGAAGGCAGATTTGATGGAGGTAAGCTTGTTGTACATTCTTTTGTAAAGGACGGCATAATTGAAGATATTCATTTTTATGGTGATTTTTTTGCAAATGATGATATTAACATTTTGAGGAATATTTTGATAGGATGCAGATACGAATTCGCAGATATTGAAAAAATACTATTAGAAAAACAAGCAGTTGATTTTTTCTGCAGTATATCGCTCGAGAATATATTGGGATTAATAATTTAATAGTCTATATAATGCAAGTTAATCATAAGGAGGAGAAAAGTAATGATAAGCAGAGAACGGGTAATCACAGCACTCAACCACAAACAACCGGACAAGACCCCCATCAGCCTTGGTTCAACAATTGTTGATGGTCTGACCAGCCGTGCGAAGGATGCCCTAGAAGATTATCTTGGTTTGCCGCGCACAAAATACCTTATAACGCATAAACCAATGGGAACGGTAGAAACACCGAAGAATTTAATAGAAAGATATGAGCTTGATTTTGTGACGGTTCGTTTAAAGGCACCATGGAACAATCCTGCTCACATTAATCCTGATGGCTCCTATTATGATGATTATGGATGCTTGATGGTGCCTTGCGAATACTATTTTGACAACATGAATCGACCGCTTGAAGGTGAGTTGGAAATCGAGGACATTTTGAAAAAAGCAACCTGGCCGGATGCTTATGCGCCGGGAAGAACAGATGGTCTCAAAATGGAAGCGAAAGCACTTGCAGCAAGTGGAAAAGCAGTGGTTGCAGATATCATGTGCGGAGGGCCTTTTGAACAGGCGCTGTGGCTGCGCGGTTGGGAGGATTTTTTGTGCGATCTGTATACCGATCCCAAACTTGCTGAAGCACTTCTTGATAAGATTACAGAAGTTGACATTGGTCTGTGGGATGTATTTTTGAGCGAAGTCGGTGAACATGTGGATGTCGTTTGTCAGGGTGACGATCTTGGTATGCAGGATCGCTCAATCATTTCACCAGAAATGTATCGTAAATATATAAAAAAATATCATAAGAGGATGTATGATTTCATCAAGACGAAAACGAAAGCAAAAATCTTCCATCACTCCTGTGGATCTGTCCATGAGCTTTTACCGGATATGATTGAAGCGGGCATTGATATTCTGAATCCGGTACAGATTCGAGCAGCAAATATGGAACCGGAACGGTTGAAGAAGGACTTTGGTGATTCACTTACATTCTGGGGCGGACTTGATACTCAACACATGCTGCCATTTGGATCCGTTGAGGAGGTTGAAGCACAGGCACGCCACCTGATTGATGTGCTAGGGGATGGCGGAGGATATGTCTTTGCTCCCGGACATAATGTACAGGCACTTGTACCACCAAAGAATATAGATGCAATGATGATGGCGGCAGTCAAATACAGATAACGAATAATTTCCACTTGCGGGTCATGCAAAAATAATGAGATACATTCGGTTTAGCTTCTTGATGACTCAATAGTCCCTAATACAAGTAAGGAGAGAAAGAATGAAAAGAATATTATGTTACGGGGATTCCAACACCTGGGGATTTAATCCAATTACATTTTCTGAAAACTATAGTTACTATGTCAGATATACAGAAAATGTTCGATGGACGTCAATACTACAAAAAATGCTTGGTGGTGATTATACGGTAATTGAAGAAGGGTTGGGAGGGAGGACGACTGTTCTTGACGATCCTATTAGTCAGCAGCAATTAAATGGGAAAAAATATTTACTTCCGTGCCTCGGAAGTCATGCTCCAATTGACTTAGTTGTAATAATGTTAGGAATTAATGATCTGAAAAACTATTATCAGATGTCTGCACATGCTATCTCAGCAGGCATTGAATTATTGGTCAAAATTATTCAATCAACAAATTTTGGTGTAAATGGGAAAAGCCCTGAAATTTTAATACTTTCTCCTGCATTAATAACTAATGATATCGCTCATTCATGCATAAATTTTGAATTTGATGTTCCAGAAGCAATAGAACGATGTAAGGAATTGCCCGAATTATACCAAAATGTGGCTCAAAGAAATTCATGCCATTTCTTAAACTGTGATGATTATGTTGAATTGAGTCCAATTGATTTTGTTCATTACACAGAATTAGGCCATGAAAGATTAGCTAAAGGTATCTATGATAAGATAATAGCTATATACTCGAAAGACTAATGACGATACTTGCGAAAGACAACCTATGTTACAAAATGGGAAAACAGTACCGTGCTGTTGGGTTGGCATAATAAATTCGAATTTATTCAAAAAAGGAGAAAGCGAAAATGGATTTGCAGGAATTGTGTCTGGCAGTAGAGCAGGGAAAAGGAAAAAGAGTTAAAGAACTGGTAAATCAGGCGGTCGAAGAGGGAATGTCCGTAAAGACGATACTCGACGACGGACTCGTCCAGGCGATGAGTATTGTAGGAGAGAAATTCCGTACCAATCAGATATATGTTCCCGAAATGCTGGTAGCAGCCCGTGCGATGGCCATGGGACTTGCGATTCTTGAGCCGCTTCTTACGGCAACTGGTGTAAAGCCTGTCGGCAAAGTCGTAATTGGAACCGTACGAGGAGATCTGCACGACATCGGCAAAAACTTAGTAGCGATGATGATGAAGGGAATGGGCGCGACTGTCTATGACCTTGGAGTGGATGTACCGGATCATACGTATGTGGAAAAAGCAGAAGAAGTTGGAGCGGACATTGTGTGTCTTTCTGCGCTTCTGACAACGACCATGCCGGCGATAGGCGATGTCATAAAGGACTTTGAGAAATCAGGGGTTCGCGACAAATACTATATTATGGTCGGAGGAGCTCCGGTCAGTCAGATGTTTGCAGAGCAGGTCGGTGCAAATGCGTATTCGGCCAATGCCAGTGAGGCAGCGGATGTTGCCAAGGTCTACTTGCTTTCCCTGGCATGATAAGAAAAAATGTTCTTTAATGCTATAAAGATGCAATTGCAGATAAAAGTATAAAGCATAACTCTTACGTAATCAAAAGGACGTGCTAAAATGAACGGTAAAGAAAGAATTCAGGCAACACTTGAGCACAGAAAAACTGATCGAGCTGCACTGGCATATGAAGCTACTTTTGAAGTCACAAAGGAGCTTGTAAAATATTTTGGAATTGACAAACTAAGTGGTCTGCCCATATCTCAGGTTGGAACATTTCAATCACCTATCGGAGAAAAGGAAGTTGGAATTGATCAGGAGATTGAGTTGCAAAGAAGGCTGGGCGTGGATTTGGTGAAGGTCGCCTGTCCAACGAATTCGAAAAAGACAATTGGCAATTGGTTTGGTATGCCGCTTATCTCACGTAAAGATGATGGGAAGATTATCGGTGCCTGGGAAATTGGCTTTACGGAATTCAAATACCCATACGGAACATATATAGAAATCGACAACTACCCACCTTGCTGACGCAGAGACAGTAGAGGAGCTAATCAATCATCCGGTACCATCTCTTGATCTGTTTGATTATGACTCTCTTCTGGATATTCTTCCAAAATACTCTAAATTCTATGTTTTATTGAATATGAATGGCTGCTTTGATTTTGCAAGATTTATGAGGGGAACGGAGCAATTTCTTGTGGATTTGGTATTGGAACCGGAGAAAGCAGAATTTTGCTGGATAAAGTCAATGATTTTGCCATCGCCTATTTGCACAAGTGCATGGAGAAATGCACCGGCTTAATTGATGGAGTATATTGTGGAGATGATTTTGGAACACAGCGAGGTTTGTTGATTAGCCCTGAGATGTGGCGTCAATATATTAAACCAAGGTATAAAAATCTGATCGAAGTCGTGCATAACTATGGGCTAAAATATTTTCACCACTCTTGCGGAGGTGTCAGGCCCATCATTCCGGATATGATCGAAATCGGTGTTGATGTATTGAATCCCATTCAACCGCTTGCAGTCGGTATGGAACCCAGAGAACTGGCAGATGATTTCGGGAAGAAAATAACCTTCTACGGTGCAATTGATGAACAGGATACACTTCCTTTTAAAAAACCAGAGGATGTAAGGCAGGAAGTGTTCAATTGATTACATACATTTGGAAAATATGGTGGATATATCGTTGCCCCATCTCACGGCTTTCAGCCGGATACCCCGATAGAAAATATTATTGCAATGTACGAAGCAGTGCTGGGGTACATACCTCAATAGTATTAAATTCGAAAAGTCACTAAAGCAATGTTGAACAGTGCGAAAATTACGTGGTGACGAGCCATTTTGAAAATGGATCATGTGATTTTAAATGACACGAAAATCTATTGACTTAGAAGGAATATTGTTGTATTATCCAAACATCGAACCGTTCCCGAAACCGATATTAAGACCGGTGCTATCTCTAGATATATTCTTTTCGAATGCAAGGGAACAGGACAAAAAAGGGCACTGAAGTTGTATTTGAAATCAAAAATGGAAAGGGGATTAATTATGTTAGAAACGCAAGAAGAAATCATCAAAAAAATTACCAACAGAGCAAGGCTGATGAGGAAGCATGCCCTTATCATGGCGTTGGATGCAGGGTCAAACGGGGCGCACCTGGGACCCGGCTATTCCATGGCGGAAATTATGGCTACGCTGTACACTGCAATTATCAGACATGATCCGAAGAATCCTGCGTGGCCTGACAGGGATAGATTCGTACTCAGTAAAGGACATGGCGTATTGGGCTATTACACTATACTTGCGGAATGTGGCTACTTTCCAGTTGATCTTCTTAAGACCTTTGAGACAAAAGACAGTCCTCTGGCGGGTCACCCGAGCATTCACCAGGAAATGGGTATTGATTTTTCCACAGGCTCACTCGGGCATGGTCTTTCCCTTGGGTTAGGGCTTGCTTTGGTTGCAAAAAAAGATAAAAAAGACATTGACACCTATGTATATATGGGAGATGGTGAGTGCAATGAGGGTTCTGTATGGGAAGCTGCTATGGCAGCCAGCCATTTCAAGACTGACAACCTTGTTGCTGTTATTGACCGTAATAAGATACAGAGTGACGGTTTTAGCCGGGACATCATCGATATGGGTGATATGGCGGAAAAATGGAGAAGCTTCGGATGGCATGTCAGAGAAGTTAACGGCCACAACGTAACCGAGTTGCTGGACGCATTTCATAAGAGGAACAGACCATCCGGGCGTCCTTACCTTGTAGTCGCACATACCATCAAGGGTAAGGGAGTATCCTTCTTCGAAAACAACAATGCCTGGCATCACAAGAGCCTGACAAGTGATGAGTTTATCGGTGCGATGATGGAGTTAGGCTACAACGAAAACGGGGAGGATGTATTCAAATGAATGAAATAAACGAAGCTTTTATAAAAGAATTGTCTGAACTCGGTGCCAGAGGTGCTTTTGGCGAGGCAATGATGTACCTAGGAGAAAAGATGGACGATCTGGTCGTTATGACTGCCGACCTTGCTGATGCTACAAGGGTTACTCAATTCAGGGAAAAATTTCCTGATAAATTTTACAACATCGGTATAGCCGAACAAAATCTTGTCGGTGTTGCTGCAGGTATGGCGCTTGCTGGAAAAACAGTATTTGCAACTACATTTGCGGCTTTTGCAGCAATGCGAAGCTGTGAACAGCTCAGAACGGACATGGGTTACATGAAAACCAACGTGAAGCTGATCGGTGCTGATGCCGGTGTAGTTATGGGCACCCTTGGAAATACGCATTACGCAGTCGAAGATATTTCTATCGTCAGGGCGATGCCCTATGTTACCCTTCTTTCGCCTTCGGATGGCCTTTCGGTTTATAAGGCAACCATTGCTGCAGCCGAATACAAAGGTCCCGTTTATATGAGACTGACAGGGGCTAAGAATAATCCTATCGTGTACATGGAAGACTTCAAATATGAGATTGGCAAGGCGATCACAGTAAGAGAAGGAAAAGATGCAACCATCATTGCTACAGGATCTATGGTTGCCAATGCTGTGGGCGCAGCAAAGCTGTTGAAAGGCAAGGGGATATCGGTAACCGTAGTTGATATGCATACAATCAAGCCTTTGGATGAATCTGTCATTGAGAAGGCGGCAAACGAAACCGGACTCATTGTGACAGCAGAAGAGCATAGTATTCTTGGGGGGCTGGGCGCAGCGGTAGCAGAGATTGTTGCCGGAATTGGAAATGCACCCAAGGTTATAAGGGTTGGGTTACCGGATAGTTTCGGACCCATCGGTACATATGCCGATCAGCTTGAAAGATTTAATCTGACTGCAGGTGACATTGCAAATGTTGTTCTCAACAATTTGAAATAGCGACAACTTACTATCGAGATATAACATATACACCAATCAAAATAACAGGAGGAAAAAAACATGTTGTTAAAAGACAAAATTGCCATAGTGACAGGTGCTGCCCAAGGCATTGGAAAGGCTATAGCAAAAATGTATTCCGAGCAGGGAGCGATCGTTGTATTATGTGATATGCAATATGATAAGGCAGCCGATACCGCAAATGAAATATCGAGGGAAACGGGAAATAAAACAGTGCCGATCGCGGTGGATATCACTAAAAAATCTGATGTGAATGCTGCTGTGAAAAAGATTATTGAGATGTTCGGACGTATAGATATTCTGGTGAACAATGCCGGCGTTGTGAAGCACGCATTGATTATTGACATGGATGAAATAGACTGGGACAAAATTTTTGAGGTTAATGTAAAGGGTACATTCCTGTTTACCCAGGCTGTTGCAAAAGAAATGATACCTTTGAAAAAGGGAAAAATTATTAATATTTCTTCTTGTTCCGGAAAAAAGCCGACTTTGGAAGAAGGAGCATACTGTTCATCAAAATCAGCAGTTATTGGACTTACAAGGGTAACCGCCCTTGAACTTGGTATATACGGAATCAACTGTAACGCCATTTGTCCCGGCGCTACAGACAGTGTAATGCTGAGAAGCACGATAGTCACAAGCCCGGAAATTGAGAGGGAATGGATTGAGAAGACCGCACTCAAAAAGTTGGGACAGCCGGAAGACCAGGCAAAGGTAGCAGTTTTTCTCGCGTCGGACCTTTCCGACCACATAACTGGTGAGGCACTGATTGTCTCAGCAGGTGAGATCATGGGACAGTAAAACCTATGAGAAACTGAGCATGGCTAAGTGCATGTATCTTATTTGTTAGCAACCGTTTCAACTGATTTGAAGCGGTTGCTATTTGAAAAATTGACGCACATATTCCTGTATAACTAATAAGATGTCGATAAATTGATAAATCTTGAGAGATGTGCTAGCATAAATGTTCATAGGCAAGGACACATAAAAAGGGGATATCATGAAGGATAAAAGAGTATTCAACAGCATCCCGACAATCAACGACGTGGCAAAATTAGCCAACTCTTCCAAATCAACAGTATCCAGAGTTATCAACAATCAGGGCGGTGTGTCAAAGGATTTGGAAGAAAAAATAAGAGATGCGATTGATGTATTGAAGTTCAAGCCGAACAAAGTGGCAAGGGCTCTTAAGGCAAGGTCGACAAAAAGCATCGGCTTGATTATTCCAACTGTTGAGAACCCGGTTTTTGCCCCACTGGTCAAGATCATCGAGACGACTGCAGATAAATACGGTTTTTCTACCATACTGTGTAACAGTGATGGAGTTGTTGAAAAAGAATCCAAATATCTGGAGCTTTTGATTGAAAAACAGGTGGACGGCATCATTTTTAATGCGATTGGCGAATTTCACAAAGGGTTTGAAATCGTGAAGGATACGAACACCCCTATTGTTGTATTGGGGAAAAAAATTGAAGGTTTTGAAACAACCAATGTAACTGTGAACAATTTTAGAGGGGCATATATTGCAGTTGAACACCTGATAAAAATTGGAATGAGGAATATTGCCTTTCTTTTTGGAAAACTCGAAGCAAATAGCGCCATTTTTGACCGGTTTGAAGGATATAAATCCGCTCTTGATGACAACAATATAATTTTTAATGAAGAATTGGTTGTAAGAGGCAAAAATTCTTTTGAAGATGGTGAGTCCGCAACCAATGAGTTGATCCAGCGCGGAGTAAATTTTGATTCTATTTTTGCCTCCAATGATATTTTGGCGATTGGCTGCATTGAAAGACTTATAGATAAAGGCTATTCTATCCCAAAGGATGTCAGTGTTATTGGATATGATGATATTCCGGCTTCAAGAGTCATCAGACCAAAGCTCAGTACAGTGTTGAATGCACCTGATGTTTTTGGGACAGAGGCGGTAAAAACAATTCTCAGAATTATATACTCAAAAAAGGATACATATCAGGAGAGAATGTTTGAACCTGAACTAATAATACGAGACTCCACCAGACAGCTCTGATTGTCGTTCACTCATATAACATAGAAAAAATGGATCTCTAAAATTACAATTTGTTGATAGAAATGGATTTAGTTGCGTTTCTGAGACTGTCGCTGACTTCCGTGCCGGAATGCATTACGGTGTTCACATATAATGTTTCCCGCAGGCAAAGTTAGGGAATACGTATAGTCATGATTTCTCCGTACATATTCGGAACGAACGTTGCAGTCAGTAACACAATATCTGCAATTTTTGCAATCGGAGAGGTCGGAAAATTAGTAATGACTAATAGGGGAACATCTCGAAATTTGGCATATTTTGCAACTTCATAAAGACTCTGGGTTCGTCCTGAGTGAGAAATGATTACAAGCAGCTCTTCTGAGCTCAGTTTGGATGCTTCCATAAGTTGGATGTCAAGATCTTGAGAGCAGCAGGAACGTAGCCCAATTCTGGCAAACTTCAAGTATCCAGTATAGGCAACAGCATATGAGTCTCCTACTCCCGTAAAAAGTATATGCTTTGCGTTTAAAATGTGTTTTGGTGCTTCCAGATATGGTTCGGAGTTGAGAAGACCCAGAGTGTCCAACAAGCTTTGGATAGTAGTCTGAAACACTTTATTTACTACACTGATTGGATCGTCATCGGGGGTTATTTTTTCATAAAGGATGTCGGCTACGTCTTCTTCTTTCTTTCTAGAGAATGGATGCCTTTAACATTGGGTAACCGGTGTATCCCAACTTGCGTGATATTCGGACGAAAGTTGCTTCGCTGCAACCTGCCAGACTCGCAACTTCTACAATAGTTCCATCAATATGCAATTCGCAACTCTTTGAAGGACTGGGAAGACCTAAACCAGAAATACAGAAGTAATCTCGTTAATAAGAACATATAGAAAGTTGTTGGACGACATGCGTTGTGTATCCTTCAATGTAGCTGCTCGCGATTTTTGGCCGGAAGGGGTCAATTTTCGCGGGCGGAAACACTTCAAAGTATTGACGTTCCAATTAGCCAAGAGAAAACTCTTACTTTGTCTTTTATCGGGCTCTAATCGCTCTGATACTATGGTGTTCAGTTTTTTGTGCAGGCTTTCTTCATACGGAGATGCACCATACCCTCTTCAAGTTACTTTTCGCGCCTCATCAATTTTTTCAATAGCTATTTTGTCAAATCTAATGGGCTGCCTTTTGTCGCATCTTGCAGCGCTTGAATACCATACTTCCGATATTTCTATTCCCAAAATTTAAACACCTTCATTGGGAATTCCCAAAGTTGCGGCTTCTTGATGATAGGATAACCGATTAGACTAGCGAAACTCAATAGCATGTAACTTGAATTCGACAGCATAACACTGATTCGTTTTTAGCAATAATTCAATCCATCAATTTTATACTGTCTCCACAAGTTCTGCACCGGGGATCATTTTCCGGATAATTTGCTTTCTTGCTATAGAATTCAGCCCGGTGCCTTTATTAATCGCTGATACCACATTTACTAGTAACTCATTTGAATACTTAGACATAGAAGATGCATCTCAAACGTTGAACTTTCTTCCAACTTTGGGGGTGCTTCAGGTAGGTATGATATTTGGGCTATGGACTGGATACAAACAGAACTTTGTACCACGGATATACTCTCTTGTCGAGGCCAAGCGAGGGCCGATTAATCAGGACAATTTATAATCATAAATACATATATACATAAATGAAAATTAAAAATATTATAAACTAATATAAAAATTAGAAAGTGAAGAATAATCTGCATGAAAGCCTAATGCTGAAATTTCAGTAATAGAAATGCAATATGAAAAAATTTCATGTTAGTAATGTTAAAATACATCCTATTCATAGAACCAACAAGACCTTATTCACAAAAATTGTTTCAAAAATGATTTATAAAAATGAAATTTATTGTTGACAATTACTCGTTTCATATTTATAATTCAATTAAGACATTCACAAATACAATTACAAATGCGGAGTATTATTCGACTAAAACTCCGTAATCGGACTCCAAAACGAATGAATAGAGGCAGTAAAAAAGAAATCAATAAAATGAGTTTAACAATATATATTTCAATAGGTTCACCGTCTGGGCATGCGTCAAATAGGATAACGTATTGACTGATTTAATTTGCTGCAAAGTATAAAAATAGAATCAGAGGAGAACACGAAAATGCCAGTATTTTTGGGATTGGATTTTGGGACAGGCGGGTGTAAGGGATGCTTAATTGACGAAAATGCAAACGTGCTTAGTTATGCCTTCAGGGAGTATCCCATAATTACGAATACATCTGGATGGTCTGAGCATACGCCTTCGTATTATTGGTTATATACATGCGAAATAATTGAAGAATGTAAAGCAAAGGCAGGCGTATCGTCGGGTGACATTGTATGTGCTGCTGTTTCTTCTGCTCTTCCGTCTATGGTTATGGTAGACCGCGACGGGAATACAATTAACAATGCTTACAATTTAATGGACAGACGAGCGAGAGAAGAAGTGGATTTCGTAAATGCAATGCTTGGTGCCGACGAAGTATTTGCAATTACCGGAAATAGGCTGGAAGACCATCCGTCGCTTGTAAATCTGCTGTGGGAGAAGAAGAACAGGCCGGAGTCCTACGCGAAAATTCATAAAATACTTACGATTGATGGATATATTCTGTTCAAATTAACTGATAAGTACTCGTTGAACTATTCAGCTGCGGCGTTTTATGGAATTGCCTTTGACATAAGAAAAAAAGAGTTTAATACAGAGATTATCAGCTCTCTTGGATTGGATGCGGGCATGCTTCCCGATTTGTTTCCTTGTGAAGATGTAGTCGGTCATGTAAGCTTGCGGGCTGCGGATGAAGCCGGGTTAAAACCAGGAATGCCGGTTGTGGCAGGTCAGGTTGACTGCAATGCTGCGTGGCTTGGTGCGGGGGCGATATTTGAAGGCGATATCCAGGTTAATTTGGGAACATGCGGAAACTTTGGCATTATTCATAAAGATGATAACTTTGACAATCGCATGATTGTTTGCCCTTACACGAAAGACTCTGCGAATACATATATTACGATTCCTACTACAACAACTGGCGGGCAAATCATTCGATATATTAGGGACAACTTCTCCGCTGTTGAGGTTGAGGTTGAAAGATTGACTGGCGAAAGTGCATATGATCTACTGGAAAAACAAGCCCAAAAAATTGGTACTGGCAGCGACGGTCTGATAGTTCTGCCATTTCTAATGGGAGAGAGAACACCCATTTGGGACCCGTATGCACGTGGCGCAGTAATTGGATTAACGCTTGCGCACAGCAAGCCTCATATCGTTAAAGCCTGCATGGAAGCGGTCGCGTATGCCCTTTATGATTCTTATAGACTAGTACTTGCAACGGGTAGAAAAATCAATACCCCGATTGTGTTCAATGAGGGAGGGGCCAAAAACCGAATGTGGAGACAGATCATTACCGACGTTTTTAATGTGCCGACGGTGATTGTCAAAAATCGGATCGGGGCACCGTACGGGGATGCAATCCTGGCAGGTGTAAGCGTTGGCTGTTTCGCACCTGACTTTTCCATCGCACGTGAAAAAGCAGAGTATATTGACGAACTACTTCCTGACAAGAAAAGAAATGAAATTTACATGGAATATTTTACACTCTATAAGCGGTCCTATGATGGGCTTAAGAGTGTTTATAGAGATTTATATAATGTGGCCGAGAAGGCAAGAAAGCTAGAGGTATAGTGTTTATGGAACTTTACAAACATTTGGTAAAACGTGAACATGATGGTAACCCGATTAAGGTTGGGTTGGTCGGTTGCGGACAGATGGGTTCCGGATTGCTGCATGTTACAAAAGGAATGAAGGGAATTGAGACATATGCGGTTTCTGATATAGATGTAAATAGACCGCTGAGGGAATTGTCTTTGATGGGTATTGATAAATCCGATATAGTCATTACGGAAAAACTCAGTGAAGCGAATGATGCGATCAAAAAAGGCAAATATGTTGTAACCCCGGACGCAATGCTTCTTGCAAATATGGAGACGCTGGACAATGTGATTGAAGCAACAGGAAACACTGAAATAGGTGCTAAAGTTGCCTGGACTAGAGTCACAAACGGACTCGATATGGTGATGCTCAACGTAGAAACGGACGTAACGGTGGGTCTCTTATTGAGTACAATAGCAAAAAAGAATGGCTCGGTTTATACAGTGGCGGCAGGTGACGAACCGGCTGTCTGTAAAATGCTTTATGATTTTTCCAGAACAATGGGTTTTGAGGTAGTATGTCTGGGCAAAGGGAAAAACAATCCGGTTAACGTATACTGCACTCCGGAAATGTGTGCTGAGGAAGCAACAAGTAAAAACATGAACCCCAAGATGCTTTGCTCTTTTATTGATGGAACCAAGACAATGGTGGAAATGGCTGCGGTATCAAATGCAACGGGGCTGCTGCCCGATGTTGCAGGCATGCACGGACCCAAAATTGAAGTCTCAGAACTGGTCAATACTTTTATCCCTGTAGCCGACGGTGGAATATTATCCAATTCTGGCTGTGTGGACTATTCAACAGGCAAAGTTGCCCCAGGCGTTTTTGCTATAGTTAAGAGTCAAGATGAGAGAATCATCAGCGACATGCAATTTCTATCGATGGGCAAAGGGCCATATTTTATGTTTTATAGACCGTATCATCTGTGCAATATCGAGACACCTATTGCTGTTGCAGAAGCGGCAATATACAGGGAAATTACCGTGGTTGCCCAATCAATGCACAGTGAGGTGGTTAGTATCGCCAAAAGGGATCTGGCTCCAGGCGAAAGGTTGGGGACGATAGGCGGAAGTGACTTCTTCAATATGATTACGAAATATTCGGAAGCAAAAGCGAAACACTACGTCCCGATGGGTGTGACTCCCGGAAGTATTGTAACTAAGCATATTAAAAAAGGTGAGAATATCACATTTGATGCCATTAAACCTGATCCCAATAGTTTCGTATGGAAACTAAGGACAATTCAAGATGATATGATGATTCTTGGGCGATAAAAATGCATTAGGAGAAGATAGTATGAGAGCTTTGGTACTTACAGGAGTTGGAGAATTCAGTGTAACAGATAAAGAAAAGCCTGCTTGTCCGGTTGGTGGAATTTTGATCAAGGTTAAAGCATGCGGGTTGTGCGGTTCGGACATTCGAAATCTATTTAATGGACATCAGCATATTTCATATCCTAGGACAATCGGGCACGAAGTATGCGGAATCGTTGAAGAAATTTCAGACTCATATTCGGGTGATTACAAATACGGTGAGCGAATAGCAGTTGGCCCCATGGTATATTGCGGACAATGCGAATTCTGCATGAGCGGAAGGCATGAGCTATGTGAGTCGACCAGAGAGTTGGGGCAGCAATGGGACGGTGGTTTTGCAGAGTATATGGCAATTCCGAAAGAGGCATTTATCTGCGGCTCAATCAGCAGGGTTCCGGATACAATGAAAGATGAACATGCGACACTTTCGGAGCCGGCATCATCTTGTGTGAATGCACAGGAAAAAGCGGGGATTGGTATGGGCGATACTGTACTGATCATTGGCAGTGGCCCTATCGGCTGCATGCATATAAGTTTGGCCAAGTCCCGTGGCGCAAAACGCGTGATTGTTGCGGATGTTTCTGCGGACAGGCTTGAATTATGTAAAAAATTCGGAGCAGACATAACGATAAATTCTGCAATTGAAAATCTTCAGGAGAGAATCGCACAAATTACAAACGGCAAGGGTGTCGAGGTTATTATTACAGCTAATCCAGTAGGAGCAACTCAGGTACAAGCGGTCGAATTAGCCAAAAAAGGGGGACGTGTGGTCTTTTTTGGAGGCTTGCCTAAGGATAATTCTCGACCAGGAATTGACACAAATCTGATTCACTATAAGGGGCTGCATGTAATGGGAGTATCAACATTTAATCCACGTCATTATCGCTTGGCCGTCGAAGCTATTTCCTCTGGGAAAATACCTGCTGAATTATTGGTGACTGAGGTTTTCAAGCTTGAAGATTTCAAAAAAGGACTGGAGATTGCAAGATCCGGGAAAGCATTGAAAATTGTTTTTATGCCATGAACTGAGGCTTACATATGACCTGTTTGAAAGATTAATATATCGAGCAAACATAAGTTTTTGCAAAAAGAAGAACAAGGAGACACAGATGAATAATATTGCGTCATATAAAGAGGTAATCAGAATTGAAAGCGAATCCATAGCAAAACTTTCGGAGAGACTTGATTATGCTGTAATGGATAACATTCTCGAGCTTTTCTGTACAATGAAAGAGTCAGGGCATAAGGTGATCGTTGCGGGATGCGGCACAGCAGGCACGGCAGCAAGAAGGATAGCTCATACGTTATGCGTCGTCGAGATACCCGCTTTCTATTTATCTCCTGCAAATTCGATTCATGGTGGTTTTGGAGCAATACAAAAAGGCGATGTTGTTGTTCTTATCAGTAAGAGTGGAAACACACAGGAAATTCTGAACTATGTATCTGTTGCAAAAGCGAAAGGAGCTACAACGATTGGGGTTACGGAAAATGAGGAGTCAAAGCTTGGACAGGGCTGTGATATTGTATTGAAAGTAAAAGTTGACAGAGAACCGGATAAATGGGGAATTATTTCATCTGGAAGTACGTTGGCAGTTATTGCTGCTTTTGATGCGATTGCATTTACTGCAATGAATTATAACGGATTTAATAAAGAACAATTCTATTTAATTCACACTGGCGGCGGTGTAGGAGACATTCTCAGAAAAGATTTATAAGCAGCCTGTATCAGCTATATTTTATTATTCTTCTTCAGGACTTCGTCGGTATGTTGAAGAAGAATAGCCTGGTCCCTGCCTTTCCTGATGAAATAGTTAACATAGAGACTTTCCACAATGCACAGTTCCGTAACTCGTTTTGATAAAATTTCACCCATAATGTCATGCACAAAAACAGCAACTTGAAGGACTATATCGGCATTTTTTCCGATAGGGGAATAAGGGTATTTAGTAATTGCTATCACAGTTGCTCCCTGGGCTTTGGCACACTTTACCAATTTGAAAGTTGAACCGGTTTGGCCAGAATGCGATATGACAAGAAGCGTATCGCCTTTTTTAAGTTGCGACACAGCCATTAACTGAACGTCATATTCAAACGAGAATTTAACATTGGTACCAAGCCTGCATAATTTAAGAAACAGTGCATGCGCTGAGATAGAGGCATCACCTTCGCCGGCAAGAAGAATCGTATTGGCCTGAAGCAGGGACTGCAGTGCTTGTTCAAATTGAATATTATCCAGCAAAGCAAAAGTATCCTGGATCGCAAGTACTGATGAATCAAAAACTTTTTGGGAAACAGTGATGACACTATCATTAACAGAAATATTCGTATAATTTCTTAATTTGTCATCATCTGCTCTGAGTAAAGAAGCCTTCAGATCCGGAAAGCCAGCATAACCGAGCTTCCGTGCAATGCGAATCAGCGTAGCCTGACTGCAGTCTGCTTTTATCGCAATATCCTGAATGGAATGCGATGAAAACACATCCGGATAATTAAGCAGAAATTCGACAGCTTTTCTTTCTGCGGTCTTAAGTGAAGCATATACTGACTGGATTTTAAGTAGGCACTGTCGGGATATTGCATCATATCGGGGATCATTAATATTACATATCGCCAAATGAAATTCGACCTCCTCAAGATTCAAAATTATGCATTGCAGACAAGATTCCGCAATGCATAACAGCACAAATATTTTCATAAAACGAGAGTCGAGAAAAACAGATTTCTATAGCTTGTTGATAGAAATGGACTTTGTAGCGTTTGCAAGAGTGTCGCTGACTTCCTTGCCGGAATGCATTACTGTATTAACATATAGAGTTTCCAGCAGGCAAAGCTCGGGAATGCGCTTGGTCATAATTTCCCCCAAAATATTAGGGACAAAAGTAGCAGTCAACAATACTGTATCTGCAATTTTTGCGATTGGAGAAATCGGGTAGTTGGTAATAGCTAATATTGGAGTCTCCCGAAGTTTGGCATATTTTGCCACCTCATAAAGACTTTGGGTTCTTCCTGAATGGGAGATGATCACAAGTAAGTCATCGGAACGCAGCTTGGATACCTCCATAAGCTGTATGTCAAAATCCTGGGAACAGTAAGAACTTAACCCAATGCGGGAAAATTTAAGATATCCGGTATAAGCAACGGTAAAGGAATCTCCTACTCCGGCAAAAAGGATATGTTTTGCATTTTGTATATGCTGCAATGCCTCCAGATATGAGTCCGAGTTGAGCAAGCCCACCGTGTCAAGCAAGCTTTGGATAGAAGTCTGGAAAATTTTATTCACTACACTTATTGGATCGTCAGCTGGAGTTATTTCCTTGTAAAGAACGCCGGTTTCCTCTTCCTCTGTCTGAAGAATGGATGCCTTGAGCATGGGATAACCTGTATACCCAAGCTTTCGTGCAATACGGACAAACGTTGCTTCGCTGCAGCCTGCCATTTCCGCAACATCTATAATAGTACCCTCCGCAATACTTTCAGGGTTATTCAAAATGAAATCAGCCGCTTTTTTTTCTGCAGATTTTAAAGTCGTATAGACTGACTGGATCCGGATAAGGCACTTGTGTGATAGCTTGTCACTATATATGTTTTGTTCAATAGACATATTTACTCCATTCTGAATACTAAAATCTATTCGAGATAAGTTTTAGTGTATCATAAAGTGCGGCATATGTAGAATATCCGCTATCATACAATCGGCTGATTTCAGAACGTGGATGGTACGTGTCCGCTAAAACCACGATATTCGATGCTTCTTCAGCATTGCGATAAACTCCTGAAGCCATTCCGGCAAGCATTGCTGCGCCGAGACAGGCTGATTCGCGTATCTTGAGGGTTGAAATCGGAAGACCGGTAATGTCGGCTTTGTTTTGGAGACCGATAGGTGATCGTGCACCCCCGCCGACACAGCGCAGCTGAGTGATATT
>Ga0209430_1000430_pt1 | contig 43759 bp, 35 predicted proteins | sample BarGraIncub1133A_FD_184504 | JGI IMG/M metagenome (GOLD analysis project Ga0209430, IMG submission 184504) | Arctic peat soil microbial communities from Barrow, Alaska - Barrow Graham LP Incubations 11-33A (SPAdes) (version 2) | ecosystem: Environmental > Terrestrial > Soil > Wetlands > Peat... | reverse complement strand
ATCATCTCCCTAGTCAGAACAATTCTCGTGTTTCGCATAAAGTAGACGAGAAGGTCGTACTCCTTAGCCGTTAACTCAATTTCTATGCGCCACCTCCAGACCTTGTGGGTAACCGGGTCGAGGCGGATGTGGGCCGAAAGGATCTCCGCACCTCGGTCCCACTGTCGTCTCCGTATCATAGCTTTCACCCTGCCTTTAAGAACCTGAATTCCGGATGTTTTAACCTCGCAGGCGTTCGCACCGGAATCAAGCGACAAAATAACTTCTCTGACGGAATCTTCCGCAGTCAGCATCAGAATCTGGGTCAGGTTTTTATGCTCCCGCAGTTCCTCCAGTACAGTAAGGCCGCTCCGAGTTCACGGCTAATCGTGCAGGCAAGTTTCTTGTCACCACTGACTATTAGAATTCCATTTCGCCAGTCCAAAATGTCACCCCGTTTCCTGCGCTGTTTCATTATAAATTTACTATTATTGCGACTGTTGTCAACAAAAAGCCACACAACCTCAGGTAATGGCTTACCGTTGACCATCTGAAGAGACAGGCCAAATCTCCATGAGTTCGGGGGATACGGTTCAAAGAGAATTCAAAAGTGGAATCTGTTTGGCATGTCACACCCGATATTCGTGGATGACCGAACCCGGAACAGCAGTACAATGACTCTGTCGGACTCTGCTATGTATGAGTATTGGCGAACAAAGCCGCTCCCCTGTCAGAGGAACGGCCTTTATTAAATACGAGATGGTGGGAGGATGGGGGGAACGGAAGTACCTGTTCCTTCGATGGTGGGTGTTTTTGACTAAAACCCCGAAAAGTCAATTTTGAGTAAATAGCCCAATTATGCCGCTTTGTTAGCGTTGTCCCTTTCCAACGCCAACAATCGGTTGATCATCTGCTCAAGATCAATGACATCGCCGATTTCTCGAAATGTGTACTCACCGTAGAAATTCACATATTTCTAGCTCACCGGGCTGACCCGCTTGATCCGTTCGGGCAGCACGAGATCATTCTCGCGCTGCCCGAACGCAAGAGTTCAGATATGATGCATGCATTGTAGTGAAATAACACAGTTTGTGAGATACCGCGAGCACTCGCTCCACAGTTGCTGGTCCTGACCCGTAATTGTAAAGACCTGCAATCTTCCGCAACGTGATCCGAATCCTTCACTTTCTACACCGGCCTGATCGGCTCCTACATGGACGTGGTTGCAGCAGTCGCCACCACCAGCGGAAAGCGTGAAGTCATGCGGCAGGCAACTGCATATTATGCCTTCGTGAAGGCAAAGGACGAGACGGGTAAGGAGCGCGCCACCCTGAACGCCGTCCTTGCGGCAGACCGCTTCGACGATGAAAAATTCCAGCGCACCTTCGTGATCCTGGCAGCCCAAAATACCTATCTGGACATCTTCAGGAAATACGGCTCGGCTGCCGCGCTGACGGCGTTCGACGAAAACGCCAAGAGCCCGATCTACCAAAAAGTCGAGGAACTCCGGAGCGCCGTGCTCGCCAAAGGTATGGCTGGAGGTTTCGGCATAGCTCCGGAGACCTGGTTTCCCGTCATAACGGACAAGATCAACGCCATGAAGGTTGTCGAGGATATTCTCACCAAGGAGATCCTCTCGACAGCCGGCGACCTTGCACACGACGCCAAACTGGCACTCGTGGTGAGTCTCACCCTCACTTGCTTGGCTGTCATCCTTACATTCGCTCGCCTCCGAACTGCAGCAGATCGTCGGACGCTTCAAGCTGGCATAGCCTGCATAAGGAAGACCGCTCATCAACAAAGGTTTCCGGATTATTAATGACAACATACACATAACCGGATATCATAACCTTTCACCAGGACTGGCGGATCAACCATATCAAGGGGGTTGATAAGAAATACGGCCCCCACCTGAACAAGAGCGGAATCAAATGACGAATCGAACGGCTCAACAATCGACACTGGTGGAATCAATGCCAACCCAGATCCTTCGTATCAGACGCTATGCGCTCATCATGACGCTTGCCTGGACTTTTTCCATAGCATGCTCTTTCGCCTGGCTCTACTATCAGGAAAGCAGAAGCATACTCGAAATAGCCAGGGCAGAGGCACGGGTGGCCTTCGAGAAGGACGCCCTCTACCGCAAATGGGCGGCCAGCCAGGGAGGAATCTATGTGCCAGCCGATGAGAAAACGCCTCCCAACCCAGACCTGGCCCATATTCCTGAACGCGATATCGTCACCCCATCCGGAAAGGTTCTCACCCTGATGAACCCCGCCTACATGACGCGTCAGGTCTTTGAACTGGCCGACAAGGAAAAGGCGATGTTGCGCGGCCACATCACCAGCCTTAGACCGATTAGGCGCGGAAATGCCCCTGCCCCTTGGGAAGCCCGTGCCTTAACAGCGTTAGAACACGGTTCGAAGGAGTTCAGCGAACTGATCTACATCGACGGGCAGCGCTACATGCGCCTGATGTACCCCTTTATAACCGAACAGGCCTGCCTCAAGTGTCACGCGAGCCAAGGATACAAGGTCGGCGACCTGAGAGGCGGCATCAGCGTATCGGTTCCCCTGGCTGCGTTCTCCGGCTACACGGGCATACTGGTTTCTGGCGCTGCGGCAGCCTACGGGTTCATTTGGCTCTTTGGAGTCGGGATGATAGCAGCCGGCAGACGGGCAATCTCACAGGCGGAGCAGAGACTTCGGGAGCAGATGCTGCTACTCGAACAGGAGGTCGCCGAGCGCCAGGTCGCACAGGAGAGTCTTCAGGAACAGGCTGTCATCTTGGAGGAGGAAATCGAGGAACGCCGGCAGGCGGAAGAGGCGGGACGACTGAGCGAGGAAAGGTTCTCCAAGGCCTTCCAACTTGCCCCGCTTATCATGACCATAACTGTAGCAAGCGACGGAACATTCCTGGATGTCAACAACCGGTTCACGGAGCTGTCGGGATTCAGTCGTGAGGAGGCCCTCGGATGGTCATCCCTGGAGCTGGGATGGATTTCCGTGCAAACCAGAAGCATGATCCAAAGCGATTTGTTACTGGAAGGTCGAGTTTCGGGGAGAGTGTTCCCCCTGACCACAAAGGACGGCCGAACCCTTACCTGCGAATATTTCGGTGAACTCATCCCCGTGGGCGGGGACCAGTGTATTCTCTCGATAGCACTGGATGTAACCGAGCAGAAGAAGCTGGAAGAGCAGTTGCGCCATTCCCAGAAACTGGAGGCGGTCGGCCAGCTTGCCGGCGGGGTCGCCCACGACTTCAACAACATCCTCATGGTGATCCTGGGATACGGCGGCATGCTGGAGATGGAGATGAAGCGGGATGACCCGCTCAGGGAAAAGCTGGTCCAGATGCTAGCCGCAGCGGAAAAGGCGACTCAGTTGACCCACGCCCTGCTGGCATTCAGCCGCAAGCAGGTCATGACCCCCCAGATAACCAACCTGAACGATATCGTGCAGGGGGTGCAGAAGTTCCTCGTCAGGATCATCGGGGAAAACGTCCAGATGAAGTCGATCTTCAACGAAGCCGAGCTAATTGTCAATGCCGACAGGGGGCAGATCGAGCAGGTCCTGATAAACCTGATCACCAATGCCCGGGACGCCATGCCGAGGGGTGGGCTGCTGACCGTGGAGACCAAACCCGTAAAACTGGATGCGGCGAACTGCAAGGTCCTCGGCTGCGCTGCGCCCGGACTGTATGCCCTCGTTTCGGTAACGGACACCGGCACCGGGATGGACGAGGAGACCCGCAAAAGGATATTCGAGCCCTTTTTCACCACTAAGGAGACGGGAAAAGGGACCGGTCTCGGCATGGCCATCGTGCACGGGATCGTCAATCAGCACAACGGGTTCATCGATATCGACAGCGAGCCGGGTAACGGGACCACCTTCAGGATTTATCTCCCCATCGTAGAGAAGGAACAGACGACCGATGCGGGTGCTGTCGCGGAGCAACCGGTCAGAGGAGGCAGCGAAACCATTCTCGTGGCGGAAGACGAGCACTCCGTGAGTACCTTCATGGAGTCCATCCTCAGGCAATTCGGCTACCAAGTGATCCTCGCCAGGGACGGAGAGGATGCCGTTGAGAAGTTCGTTGCGAACAGGGAGAAGGTAAGGCTCATCATCATGGATGTGATCATGCCGAAGAAGAGCGGCAAGGAGGCGTATGACGAGATCAGTAAGCTCGATCCCGGCGTAAGGGTGCTCTTTTCCAGTGGCTACCCTGCGGATATCATTCGAAATCAAGGCGATCTCGACGGGAGGGCGGAACTCATTATGAAGCCCATCCATCCCTTGATGCTTCTGAGGAAGGTGAGACAGATGCTGGACAGCTGATATCCAGATCACTATTCATCGATGCAGCTTGGTTTACGTCGATGACACAGTTAAAACATGTGACATGTCACTGTTTGTCAGCTCCCACATCTAATTTTTACTAACGCCATAAGCCACTTTCTATCAATTCATACTCCCTACTCGGTTTTAATCCCTGACGGGTCAATTCCCCGCCCCTTGGGGCGAGTATCCTGCAACAGCATTACCCCCGATTCCACAATGCCGAGCTTACCACACCGATACTCAAGCAGACCCGCCATGCGCAACAGCGGAAAATTCTCGATCTGTACAACTACCAAGCTTGCAATGCCAACGAACGCATAGCCCTGATGAAGAAAGCAGATCAGGTCGTACGCATTTCAGCAAAACCGATCTTTCTGTTCCGGAGTCTCTTGCAGTAGCCTGGCCGGTCCCAGCAGAATGTCTTTGAGGCCGTGACGGACTTTCTCCGAGTCCAGAGCCTGCCGGCTCATGGTCTGGTGGGCAGCAAGGGCATCCATTATTGCATTCATGATCTCGTTGGAAAGGTCCGGGGAGTTAGCGAACTGCTCCTTGGTGTTGTTGCTCGCCTGCTGAATTAGCATTTCCGATTCGAGCAGTTTCCCCTTTAAAACGTTATTTACGTACACAGTTTGTCGTCGTCGGTCAGTTCTCCCTCGAAGAGCTCATTCACCTTGGTGATTATCTCGTTCAGCCAGACGACTTCCTTTTCCCGCACCTCGCCGCTGCCGGTATCCGGTACAAAATTTTTTTGGAGGTGCAGTTCAGTAAATGCTTTTACAAATCTTAGCCTTGCGGCGTTGGCATACTATCGCTTTTGGTCCGGGTTGTCCACCTTGGTTTTTAAGGAAAGTTTTACGAAGGGAGGTCCATACGCGAGGCAGGCACAGCCAAAGCCTAAGTGCAGAAAAGGAATTCGAGGGACAAATATTTGGCATGGTTGTCATATGAGAACCATACATCCTCGTAAGTGGATAGCGGCGGCCGCAGGACTAATGGGTGACTGCTTATTTTCAAAATAAATGAACTATTATCACTGTATGGATATGTAAAAAATATTGTATAAGCACATAGTTATTCCTTCTAGCACTGTTATTGAAAATACAAATATAATTTTTATCAGTCTGAATGACATTTCATCACCGTGTTAGCAAGGCATCTGCAGCATGATATAGTATCCTAAATTCGATTTTGACTTGACGAACCCGTTTTGCCGCCGTAAAATATGCAAATGAAACACATGGCCTTGCAGCGGCTGGTCACCAATGATTTGTATAACACTGGCCTATCTCTCCAAAGAGGATCCAATGCATGCCCGAAACCAATGAATGGAAAATCAGCAAAGACAGCGTTGGCGGGGTGGCACACATATGGGTCGACCATCCGGACGAACCGGAGTGGGCTCGCAGTCTGTGCGGTCGGGGCAAACCGACACGGGGAGATAATCTTCAGGGCCTTGACCAGGGAATTAACAGATGCATCCGATGCCAGAAGGCTCATGCTTCAATGACAACGAAATATCAAGCCGTACAAAGAGTATTGGCGGGAGAGTCTGAGGTAGACGTTGCCAGGACATTAGGGGTAACCCGCGCAGCAGTATCCGTATGGGTTACCAATGCTGGCGTCAAGCCAGTTGGGGGTCGCCGGCCCCAAGTTGAGTACGCAACACTCCTTGATTTTCATTTGAACCGTAGTCGCGAGGAGTACGAAATATTCATCGACGATACCAACAGAACCTGGCTGAAGGTACCAGATGGTGACACCTTGGGCGGCCACCTGGCCACGGTGGTGAAGGCGGCAAGCGTTACTGACTGGCAGGTAGTTCGGTGGTCATCTCAAAATATTACTCTCGTTCCGACCTATGCTTATTGCCACATCGTGGTCGCCTGTCTGGCTAACCTATCAAAAGTATCTATTGGTGCCAAAGCTCTCGGTTCTGTCTCGACCCCAAAAAAAGCAGCAGCAGCACGCCAAAATGCCAAGAAGGGGGGGTGGCCTTTGGGGCGAAAGCGAAAGGGACTAGATCCAAAACCAGGGGGACAGCTTGGAGCACGATTTGCCAAAGGGGTTGTACCGTGAAGACGATAAGTGACCTAATTGATGAGGCCACACGCAAACGGGATTCGCTGGCACTTAAATATACAAAGCCAGCTAAACCTCCTCCGCGTGGAAAGTACTGGTCAAACTTGTGGACGGCTTACTCCCCTAAATTGAATAGAATAGTAAGGTTGTACAGCAACCTTGAAGACTTTGTTCGGATAATAATTGAGTCCGATCCAGGGATGGCTCCTCGCGAGCAACCTGTGTATGCCGAAAGCATTTATGAGGGGAAAGAGGGCCGCTCCTTATTAGATTTCTGGATACTTAAGGTATCTAGGAATGAAGAATTTTGGGAAGTTAAGTACGAAAAGGACTTACTTCAAATTGACTCGAAGCTCGAGTTGAAAAGACAGATCACCATCCAAAAAGGATGGTGTCTTGAAAACAGTTCCAAATACGTAATTGTAACTGATGCCGATATAAAACCATTTTCAATTGTGCTTGACAACTGGAGCAGAATATTAGCCAGCTTGTCTAACACTAAAGGTATTAGATTTAAGGAAAAAATGACACAGGTTTTGTTGAATTTAGTTATGGAAAGGGAAGCGACCCTGCGAGACGCAACCGTCGGACTTGGTGACGAGGATGGATTTGCTGTTATAAGCAACCTATTGTCTTTAGGATTGGTTGATCTTACAGATCCATTTAAGAAAATGACTTGGCTGAGCAAGATTAAACCTTCTCAAAAACTGGCTGAGTAAACCAATGAATTACGATGAACGGAAAGGGAGATCAGCACACACAGCAGCCGAATTGGACACTTCGAAATGGCCAACAGTTAGGCTACCTGAGACAGTTTCTCAAAAATATCGGGATGATTTTGACGCCAAGAAAAAAGCAGTGACAATGTATGCTGCGGGGGATCGCACTAAGAAAATAACTGAGGCAACAAGGATTAGTCGGCAGACTTACATACCAATATTTAATCGGTGCCTTGAAATTAATCCAGACGATGGCCAAATTTGGGGATTTCGAGTTCTCATCCCCTATACGCACCTGAAAGAATATGAAAGGGGAGGTGATTCAGATGAACCGGGGCCTGGGTCATTTAGTCGTCTTTTAAAAACCCATCCTGACATTGATAAACAGTTACGGTCAGCATTTTTTGACTATGATGACAGTTGTTTGAGCAGCAATAAAATAAATGATCTACAATATTTTGAATTATTTTTAAAAATATGTCAGGAAGTTGGCATTAAAGACGATGAATATCCTTTTAATACCTTATATAAAGGCAAAAGGAGTTTCGAAAAGTATATTCGTTCCCTTCGGAACTCGGAAGAGGGAATTAATGCAAATAGCGATACAGATGCCACTCGTCGTTTACATCTTGGCAGTAGTGCGGATAGTATTGATAAAATAACTCGGCCTTACAAGTCAGTAGCGTTTGACGGACATTCTGTAGATGCGAGTTGGTTTTTTTATTTTTTTGATGCTAATGGGAGAATACGTGAGCAATATTTGGAACGTTTTTGGTTGTTATTGATTCTTGATGAGCACAGCGAAGCTGTTTTAGGATATTCAATTTCAATTTATGAAAATTACAACAGATTAGATGTTATTAGAGCAATAAAAAATGCGTTGCAGCCCCCACAGGGCAAGATCTTGCCACCTGACTACTTGATAGTTCCAGTACCTGTTGACGTGCCATCAATACGCAGTGACAAATTCAGGAATCGCCTCTGGGAGACGTTCAGGTACGATAACGCTAAAGCCAATTTAGCGGCTGACGTTGTAAACACACTCATAAGAATCGGTTGCAGAGTAAATGCCGGCCCAGTCGCCTTTCCTGAGGTACGGGGAATACTCGAACGATTTTTTCAAACTCTTGAGGAATTGGGATTTAGATCATTGCCGGGGTCTCTTGGGACAGGTCCAAATGACCCGAAAAGGGAAACTGCAAAGAAAGATGCGAAAACATTCCGTGTAACGTTTGAAATTTTATACTACTGCTTGGAGTTAAGTATTGAAGAGTACAACCGTAAACTAAATAAAAGAAACCTCTATAGTTCACCGTTACAGTGTTTAAATAACTATATTGACGATACCGATAATATAGTTCTGAAAATACACCCTGATAAGCGTGATGAGATATCTCGTTTTGGTCCAAAGTTTTTATGCACTGTCCGGGGAAATGAAGAGGAAGGGACCAGACCGTACGTACAAATACTGAATGAACAGTATAGCAGTCAAGACCTTGGTTGCAGATGGGAAATGTTAGGTAAGCAGATCACGTGTTATCTTCAGGAAAATGCTCAATATGCTGATTCTTACGATGAAACTGGATTTAATATTGGTATGTTGGCAGTCAAAGGTTCTGCCTGGAACTTTCCGCACACATATGAAAATCGAATATTGGTATCGAAGGGAAGGGCCTCAGTTGTCCAGGATTTGGTGGGCCACACCAGTCCGGGCCTTATAATTAATATGGGCCTTAAAAATTCGATGACTCAAAAAAAAGCAGCTAGGGTTGCTCAGGCCGTTCTGGCTGCTCAGGCAATTCAGGGGAAAAATCAACTTGAGGTTTCATTTGGGCGAGAGGATGAACACGAAAAAGCTCCAATCAGTGAAAATGATGTAATAGATAGCACACCTATCAATGAAGACGAGGACTTAGAGGATGCGTATAACATCAAAGGCCTAATTAAAGGGGGTAAAAATGAGCACGAATGAAAGACCTTTCTTCATGCCAGGGATGCACCCAGTGGAACTGGGTAAGTATGTGATCGTAACCGCACCAATATTCAGGCTTTTTACTGCTTTATGTAGGTGGATGATCGGGTTGAAATCGGGATGCATCGTTTATGGGCAGTCCAGGATAGGCAAAACTTGGTCCATCACGGCTTTAACCAGCATGCTGAAAAAGGAATTTGGAGATATCTCGATCTTGAGTCATAGCATGCTGGAGCATCAAAAAAGAACTGAGAAGGAATTTTTTAGAAATATGCTTGGTTCTTTCGAGCATGCAAGGGCTGATTTAGGCAATGCGGGGCAAAAATTTGATGTAATGATAGACTTTTTAGTTGAAGAAGCTAATAAAAATGATTGCAAAAGGCTTCTCTTGTTTATTGATGAGGCGCAATGGCTAAAGGCGATTGAGTATGGGTATCTTAGAGGTATATTTAATATGTTACAAAAAAGAGATGTCTTACCTATGTTTGTATTAGTAGGTGATGACAGCCTATATAAAGAGTATGAGACATATAAAACCCTGAACAATAAAGAAATTACTGGAAGATTTATGAATGAAATATACCAATTTCGGGGTGCAAGGACTGAGAAGGAAGTACATATCGCTCTACATGGATATGACATTACTGAAGCTCCAGAAGGTAGTGGTTGGACATTTACAAAATATTTTTTCCCATCAGCTTACGAGTCAGGCTGGCGACTGGCATCACAAGCAAAAATCCTTCGGAATACGTACACCGAAATTATAAGGGAGGAGAATAAACAGAAAAGCACAATTGAGATACCGATGTCACATCTAGCACCAGCTGTACAGCACCTCTTAACAACATATAGTGACCTTGACATAAAGGCCCCCATTTTTTCTCGTGACGCCTGGTACGAGGCATTAGATTTTGCAATTCGTCCAACCCATAGGCGACCACCCTCTAAGAAATAGGTTTCTTTTTTGGGGTGAACAAAGCATTCCATCATCAGTTGTTCGGGGAGTTGAAATGAAGTCTGAAATTCTGGGGTCATCTTACCATTATACCCGATACACCCGAATTAACAGATGGATCATCCCCTATGCCTCTATTTATGGAATAATCAACACCTTTTTTATCTTAAATCACATGCCGTTTACTCACGCAAGGTCTCTTTTTTCCCCGGTGAGAACTACTGCTAATTTTGAATCAAATTTTACTTTTGATGGTTTAAGGAAATGGAGTTTTGACAATGTTGCCATTTTTTCTCCTCAAACAATTGGAAATTTAATGCGAATAGATAAAACAATTTTAATTCGTCATTACATTACAACTGTCATAAAACAAAGTGATTTACAGTGGACAACATCTATAGACGCACTTAGATTTTGCCCTACTTGTTTAAGCTTCGGTTATCATTCATTTTTACATCAAATGTTCCTATTCGAGAAATGCCCCATCCATAATATTGTGCTTAGCACAAACTGCATTTTGTGTGGAGCAAAAATATCTTATGAGTTGCAAAATTTAGGTATCCCAGGGTTTTCTTGTCCAAAATGTCAGAACTCGTATTGGACACATGTCGTAAGCAGGGAAGGGGAGTTGTTTGAAAACGTTCTCCATCTAAGCCCAGACATAATTTCTGATTTTGAGCAGATCTTTACTTGGCTACTTAAAATCAAAAATCGAATTGTTTTTTCTCCACGGACCAGAAGGGAAAATTTTCATGATCTCGAAACCTGTGGTAAACCTTATATCTCACTTAAGCAAATATATGCACTATGGAACCAAGTTGAAGAGGCCCCTGCAACCAAATTATTAATTCTCCCCGAAACTGACCTCGAAATTCATGCAAAAGTATCCTTTGGATCACGGGCTACTGAAAAACCAAGAGTTTTTTGTAAATGGATCGACTGTAAAAGCCGATGTGAAGACAATGATTATAATAATGTAGTGAAATGGTTACCTTGGAACAGGAAAATTTGCCATCTGGAAATAGGCCCAGATCTCCCATCTATCTATAAATCGATTCGCAAGTACATCCACAAGAAGTACTTACGGAATGCTGGTATTCGGTGCACAATCCCATCGTTAAATACCTGGTCATTGTTGACAGTACCTAAAATATGTAGGGATTGCATATTTGGAAGGGCGCTTTTTTTCTGGAGAAATGTTTGGGAAGTCAATCGGAAGAATTGCTCTCGTGATTTAATCTATTGGGAGAACGCCTACGTTGCCATTGACGGGATAAGCGATGAATTCGCAGCTAGGTGGGTAATTCTTTGGTTATTTGCTCTTGAATGCTTATGGACATTTCGCCAGACTCTCTTTCTCACACGGGAAATGCCTGATGAAATAAAAAGGGAAGATGTCCTAAGAGGCCGTCTTGCTTTCTACTTCTCAGTTGAAATTGATTCTTCTAGGAAACACCCCACGTTTCACTACTGGACAAAATCATCAAACGAGGTCCCTCCATATAATTGTCTGCCACCGGGCATGGGGCGGCGTAGGGGAGCATGGCCCCACGATTATCTGACAACAAAGGTGTGAGGGTGTCAAAGTATTAAGATGATGGCGTCAAATTATCCCAGAGGTGTAAGTGAAACTCATTTGGGTAACTGATTCCCACTTTCAGCTTGATGTACCTGCCTTCCGGCGACCGTTCGAGCAGTACCTCGTTGAAGTAGCCGCAGAGAGACCCGACGCGGTGCTGCTCGGTGGCGATCTATGCACCCGGACCAGCCTTGGCCGATTTCTCAAAGCCTTCAGGGACATCGTGCGGGTGCCGACGTATTTTATCCTCGGAAACCACGAGCACCTGGGGGCTTTGATTGGTGACGTAAGAACTCAAATTGAAGATCTAGTTGTGAACCGGAAGCAAGGATTGGTCTGGCTTTCCCATGCCAGTGAGCCGGCCTGGTTGGCTGACGGTGTGGCGTTGATCGGAACGGGTTCATGGGGTGATGCCCGGGCGGGTAACCTCTCCGCCCACAACCTTCGCCGTCGCGGCCATCAGCTTTTGTACGATCAGGTTGAGGATATCCGCCTTTTATGGAATTCCTGCAGTTCGGATACCGTGTGCATCGCCCGGGGACTTCAGGCCTTCCTCATGGCAAGGGGGGAGGAAGCGGCCGCTCACATCGATCGCCTCGGCCGAATTGCTGCTCGGAATGCCAAACTGGTGATAATCTTGCTCCATGCTCCCCCCGTCGAAGCAACTCTCCGCCGTGGGAAGGTGGATCCCCTCGGCCTTCCTTTTTTTGGCGCGAAAACCGTCGGCGATGCCTTACGTGGACTCGCCGAGAACTATTCTGATGTACAATTCAATGTTCTCGCCGGCCATACCCACCACGAAACCGACGTGCAGATCCATCCTAACCTTCGAGTATTTGTCCACGATCCCGTTGGTAACGGCGTCCAAACTAGATGGGGAGTGCTGGAGGTGGACTCGCGGGGGTTGATCTATCAAAAGTCAGAGATGAAGAATGGGATCAAGGGATAGAACACGGGCCTGCCGAAGATCACCGATCAGATAACCGGTTCCTGCGCCGGCACATGTCTCCCCTCGAGCGCTGGAGCGAGTTCATGGCGAAGGAATGGAAGGCCGAAGTCTCCGCCCAGGCCGAGCTAGACGCACTGTTCAGGCATCAAATCACGGTGACCAAGCGTCGGGGCGAGGTGAAGCTTTTCCTTATTTGTGCCGGAAGGTTCAAATCAAACTCAAAGGAGGGAACTGGTGACTGAAAAGCATGTGGAACTGACCAAGAACCGAATGAAGTTCGAGTTCAACAAGCTTAAAAAGGTTGAACCCGGTCTAAAGCTGAACCGGGTATACAACGAAGTCGCCAGGCGGGAAGGGTTCCCGGACTGGCCTGACTACAAGCGGTGGCTTGAGGGGTTGCCGGAATAGAAAAACCATCCCGGTGATTGCAGCACCGAGGCGGTCTAAATCGCCCATGCAAGGTATGGAATCCAATCAGAGGAGTAACATAGAAAACCGCGATGACAAAGGGCACCTATGAACCTGGGGGAAACGCAACCCTGATGAGTTATTGTTTATCGATCATTTGTTTCAGCGGGAGCAGGTCTTTTAGTTCCGCCGAGTAACGACCTTCGTTTTCATCTCGCCCAGAAACTGGCCCGGGACGTTTCATTAGACCGGCACAGGTCACAGAGGCAAAACTGAGGTTTGTCAATGGTTTTTGTTCCGCGTTGTCAAACCTTTTAGTTCAGCCAAGTGTAAGAGGCGCTTGGCCCTCCCCTTGGACTGACCATTTACGTCCCATAAGATATATTATGTCAAGTTCAAGCCTCTAATGTGAGGCTCGTTGGCCGATTAGGCAAAAACGTGTTGCAAAAATGCTGCGCCTTTGGCGGTCACTTCTAGTGGCTCGTCTCTCTGTCATAGCTTGCGGTATGTCGCGGCAGTCAAGGCTTTCGCACCTCCGGCGTGAACTGGCGGCTGTTCTTCGCCATTCGCCTCTTGGTAATTCTCGCAAAGCTGTTGGTGGTAAACTATCGCCTCTTGCTAGCTATCCTCGGCCTATTTCCACTTCTGAAAGAATGGTTTTTCCTCCTGCTCCTGCTGTTCCTGCCGCTGCTGCTTCAAGCTCTTTCTATGCTGAATTCGATTCATTTGCAGATCATCATGCCAATGGTCATGCGGTCGCTTTTCATAAGCGTGTTGCCGCAAGTAAGCATCGACTTACCTCTGACCAGAAAAATGCATTGGGTGCTTCTGAGCCTGAAGCCGGTAGCCGGATCGGGTTTAAGGTTCGCATCTTCAAATCCGGCGAAGTCACCGGGGGGCAATTCCTTACCGGCTCCCGCTTCAAGATGATTCCCCCCTCGCGGTCTGGTTCTGTCGTGACGGAGTGTTTCACACGTCCCGCACAAATCAAGATTCGGCGGTCTGTGGAATGCTCCGAGACGCTGCTCGGCAAGTTCTGCACTCTTACCTTTTCCCCTGCTCTGGTTCCTGTTGAGTCGAAAAATTCCGATGGCACTGTCTGCCACTCCTACGCTAAAAAAGAGCTTGTACGCTTCCTCAATACCTGTACACACAAACAAAAACGCCTTGGCCGGGAACTTCATTATCTGTGGGTTGCTGAAGTCCAGTCAAACGGCAATATTCATTTTCACATCCTGTGGGATCAATTCTTTGATATCAAATGGCTGTCGAAAATTTGGGGTCAAGCGAATAATTCCGTTGACATAGTACGGATGAAGAACCCGCTCCACGCTTCACGTTACATGCGTAAATACATGACAAAAACCGTAAATTCCGCCATTCAAGGCAATCGTTATAATATCTCTGCTCCATTGAGGGCCACCATGATTCCAGTCGAAAAAATCATCTTCGAAATGACAGCAAATGACGCCACCTATGCGAAGAATTCTGTTTCTCGTCTTCGTTCATCCCTCCATGATCTCGCTTCCATCATCGAAGCAAGGGGCGGCAAGGTTATGGAATTTGGTTTCAGCATTCCGCCGGGGCGCTCTCCTGTTGAATACCGCGCTTCCAATGGTGAGATGAAAAAAACGGTTGGTGTCGATGGGACACTTGGCAAGTCCGTTGTGCAAACTTTCGTTCAAATGGGAAAGCGTCTTGATTTATCCGTGGTTCCGTTCTGATGCACACTATGGCGAATATCCCTGTAGGGAAAAAGAAACGGGGGCGGCTTTCCTCGCCTGACGCTTTTGTGTATGTGACAATCGGCCTTCGTCCTGAACATTGGCGATGGCTTGCAATGTGGTTTCCAACGGGTTCGCCCTCCGATCAGGTACGCGCTCTTCTTGATCGCGCTCTGAAATTCTGGCCCTCTGGCCCAAATCGTTTCAAGTAAAAGGGGAAATCATGAAAGCAATTCTTGAAAAATGCGCCGTTTCCGAAGTCAACACCGTTCCCAACAAAGAGGGCAAAATTTACCCGAAACTGGTTGTAGTGGAAACTGGCAAACTTTACCCTAAAGCTCTGAGCCTCCGCATTGAGGGAGATCCCTCTGCGCTTAATGCTCTGGTCGGTGGGATTCATGACATTCATGTTTCTGTCGAGGAGTACACCGGCAAATCCGGCCCTTACACTGTCTACACCTTTACCGGTGTGCAGCGCCAAAAGGCGCCTTAATGTCTCGCTTCCTCGTCAACATCGTCCGGTTCTGCGCCTCGCTTCTGGTCGTCTGCGCTCTCGGTTTCGCTGTTGGCGGCTGCGTCTCCACTTCCACCAGGGCGAACAGCCCTAGTGGAAATTTCAGCGTGATTCCTGTTTCACTCGGTGATCGGCGCTTTGTTCAATGGTCGGGGTCTTCGTTATGACATTCGGGGTGATACCTTTTACCGGTGTTCTGTCTTTTGACTACTTCTTCACGCTTGTTTTTGTCTCTGGTTTGATCGCAATCGGTCCGTCACAACTTTACAAGCTTCTGAGGTACTAAATGCCCGCTGAACTTGTCGGCCTGATGACTCTTGAGCATTACCATTTTCTGATGGGTGGCGCTGGTTGCCTGTCTGCTTTCACCATCCTCATTATCTGGGCAAGGGGGCTTTAATGCCGTTATCTTCTGCGAATCAATCCGCAGTTCTCGCGGGGGTTGCATCCTCCGACAGTGTTTTTTACATCCTCGGTGGGGCTATCCTCGTTATCCTTTCCGGTATGTGGGGGTTTAATCGCGTTCTTGGCCTGCTTGGTGGCCGCTCCGGTTCCGCTGTCACTTCTGACGGGCAGTCTTTCGACTACGATGCCGAGTTCACCGATGTAACAGGTGATAATGCCTCAGCTACTGATGCGGAATATCGAAATCTCAGCACGCCTGAGATTGGTTATAATCGCAGTAAGGCTACTTCTGTCACAAAGTGGGGGTCTGATGCCATGCCCGGTGGAGAAAATGGCTGGTGATTACTTTCGATTTAACATTTTATTGGATGGCTGTTGCGGCGGTGCTTGTCACCTTCGCGGCGCAATGGGGTTTTCGTCGGCTCAAATCTACGTTTGGCCGTTAACTGCTCGGTAAGCTTCAAAGCGCCGATACAAACAAAAGGATATCATCATGTTCAGCAAAGCTCGTAAATCTGTTGTAACTCTTCTGGCCCTTTTCATGCTGGCACTTGTCACCGCTGTTCCTTCCTTCGCCGCACTGTCGGCTGCCGATCAGACCACTATCCTGTCGGGTATTTCCAGCTCCGATACCGTCTTTTACGCCATCGGCGGCGGGATCCTCGTCGTGCTGGCCGGCATCTGGGGCTTCAAGAAGGTTAAAAGCCTGCTCGGCAACTAATCTTTACCGGGTGCTTTTTTCTGCAAAAAAGGGGGGCGGGGTTAATTCCCTGCCCTTTTTTTATAACGGGGTAAGTATGAAAAAAATACTGCTACTGTTTACTATCCTTCTGCTGCTTCCTGCTTCTAGCTTTGCCATGGGCCTTTCCCGGTCCGGTTCTGTTGGCCCTATGCCTTCTGCGAGTTATGCGGCTTGGGCAACCCGCAGTATCCCTATTGGTGGTGTGCCTCAAGCATTCATTGATGCGGCTTTGAGGCAAATTGAGGGTGGTGGCCGTACTGCCGCTTCCGCTGGTATGGCTGGTATCTCCCGCAGTTTATTAGCAAAAACTGCAGGGGTTCTTCCTTATGTCAGCCTTGCCATGACTGCTTATCTGACATATAGCGATATTCGAAGAGCTTGTGCCGATAAGCCTGCCGATTATCCCACTCTTGCGGCTGCTCTGAATCCTGACCCTGCCGTCATTATAAATCAACTTGAGGGTACAAATTCCGGTCAGTATTACCAGCGTGGCGCTGTTATTCTGACCCTGTCTGGTCTTCCTGGTGTTGCTGACTCAGTCAACCCTTTTCCCTTCTTTTCCGGTTCTGTAAATAGTATCTGTTTCGTTTCGCAAGCTTCACAAGGTGGCAATCATACCAATACTTATTATGCCGCCATACCTGTGCCTCCTCCTTCCGATCCTGCGCAGGTTGCTATGGAAAAACTTAACGGTACTGCCAGCGGCTATGACGCTGCTGTTGATCCTGCTTACATGGCTGATTTAGATAAACTTATCGAAGAGAATCTTACTGGCACTAATGCAGAAGAAAACTGGCCAGATATCAGCATCATAAAATCCGAAATCAATGCGATGAAAGCGTCTATAACTGCTAAGAATGATGCCTCATTCGCCGCACAGGTTTCCTCCGCTGCGTCTTATTCTGCTGCACAAAGTTCTGCCTCCGCTGCTACTTCTGCGCGCACTGCCAGCACTGGCAAGTCCTACGGTTCCGCTGCTAACCCTGCTGATGCAACTGCTGCCGCTTCCGCTGCTGCTGCTGCCCGTGATGCCCTTTCGGCGGCTCAACTTGCCTCGCTCAAAGCATCCATTGACGCTGCCAATAAACAAGCCGCCTTTGATGCCGCCACTTCCGCATCTAATGCTGACGTTAACAATACAGCTATACTTGATGTTCTGGCTGCTGATAAAATCGCTCTTGCCCTTGCTCAACAGTCTGCCAAGGATGCTGCTAATAATGCACTCCTTGCGCAATCCACGCTTACTCAACAACTTGCTGCACAGCAACTTTCCATTGCTGCTGGTACTGCTTCTGCTGCTAAGGCACAAGCTGACGCTGCTCTGGTGTCTGCTGCTAATACTCTTGCTGCTGACCCTACTAATGCGGCGCTTATAGCCGCTTACGATCTGGCTGCGCTTCATGCCGCAGCTACCGCTACTGCTGCTGCTACTGCGTTGAATACCGCATCCTCATCTGCTAGCACTGCTGCTGCTGCTACTGCTGCCGCACAGGCGCAAGCTACTGATGCCGCTGCTCAAGCCGCTGCCGATCAAGCCGCCGCTGATGACGCTAATACACGTGCGCAGCCGGGTAAGTATGATTCCTCCATGGTCGCACCGGACAAGAAAAGTATCCTTTCGTTGCTTGGTACCTTCCTCGCGTCTTCGCCTATGGCCGCTATGGTCAAGTCTTTTACTATCTCTGCTGATGGTGTTTCATCGGTTTCCTGCGGTAATGTTTACGGCCACGAAATTGTTTTCGACTTCGTGCGCTATGCTCCTATGTTCTCCACTCTTGGCGGTCTCCTGCTGGTGATCGTTCATGGATATGCGGTTCTTGTTGTTGTGAGGGGGTGGTAGTATGGGCGCTATTATAGGTTTACTTGGTAACCTTGCTGCAAAGGTCTTCGCTGATAAGGTTCTCGGCTACCTTGCAATGAAGGCCATACTCGTTTTTCTGTTCATGACTGTGGTTCCGCTGCTGCTTAATAACTTTGCCTATGACATTATCGACACCATTATGGGGTTTGCCTCCGGTCAAGCTTCGGGCGCTTCCACACTCAACGGTACTATGACCTTCTCCGGCCTTGCTGGCTGGTTTGTCAGTGTGTTTAAAATACCTGACTGCTTATCTGTTTTGGTTTCCGCGCTGGTTCTTCGCACTACGTTGTCAATGATTCCATTTATAGGGGTGGGGAAATGATACAGTTAATTGAGGGTCCGTTAGGGTCTGGTAAGTCTTATTTCGCTGTCAATTACGTTTTCAAGTTTACTAAATACGATGAACTTTATGATGAATACGTTCTCGCTGAAAATGTTTTGATTATTGCCAATATCGAAGGTCTTAGAATTAAGCATTGGGACCTTAACGAGCTTTTAAAAAAGACTTCTCCCGAGGAATTTTTCAGTATTGCTAATTTTGAGGCAATTATGAAGAAGACCGGAAAAAATCATGTCGTTCTGCTTATTGACGAATGCCACCTTATTTTTCCTGCCGGATACAAGAACGATAATATCTATGCTTTTTTTGCTTACTCTCGCCACCTTGGCCTTGATATAATTCTGCTTACCCAAGGGATTCAAAGCACGTCAAGAATGTTCAATCCTTTACTAGAATTTGTCGTTAAGGTTACGCCTCGCTCTCGTCAAGTTCTGAACAATTTCTCCTTTTCCTATGTCAGCCTCACGGGTCATTATCTCTATTCCAAGTCAGTCGCAAAGCGTCAAATAGTCTTTAAGGCTTATAAGTCTTTCCGGGTCGATGAAAAGTCAAAACCGAAAAACGCAATCAAGCATTGGGCAATCATTGTCGTTGTCATCTTCTGCGCTGCCGCCTTCCTGTTCAAGAGCGCTCTGGCGATCGTCAAGGGGAAGGGTGAAGCTGCCCGACAGAAACAGGTTGCCGCCGAACGGCTTCGTACTGCCGCCGCAGTTCCTCCCCCTCCCCCAGTGCCTTCACCTTCACCCGTTGCTGTTGTCGGTGCGCCTCCTTCGCTTCCCCTTCCCCCTGTTCCGGTCATGCGCTCCATGTCTTCAGTTCGTTTTGCTCCGTCAAGCGTCCCTGCTGCCTCTACAGCGGTTAAAGTCTCTGGTGTTATTACTAATGGGCCTCATAAGCGTTTTTTGCTCTCTGATGGGCGCATGATCGACTCAAAGCGTTCTTTACTTGTTGGTGATACTTTTCACCGTTAAGGCCGGAGATAAGCCGCGATAGGTGCGGGGCTGTGACCCGCGCAGGTCGCGAGCGTTCGCCCCTCGCGGCCGCGACTAGCGGCGGCGAAGCGGAGCCGTTAGGCGCAGTGCGGGCCGTCCCATAACGAGCGTTATGTAAAATTGGGGGTTCAATGTATACTTTTATGTCTTATCTGCTCGTTTTTACGGTTGGCTTCGCTCTCGGCTCTGAATGTGTCATGAGGTATCTTGCTAAAAGGTATCACTGCACCAAGATTCCGCTTCGATAACTAGCGTTATGTAAAATAATGGATTTCAGCGGTCCTTTTTTTGGACAACAAAACCTTGTAAGTGCTCGGTCTGTAATGTTTATTCTCGTTCTTTCTGCTCTATTTTACGAGTCGGGACCGAACGAAATGAGACTAATTTTGTCCGATAGTATACGACAGTCTTCAGCTTCCTTTGTTTCGGTGATCCGGTTCGGCTGTCTCGCCCTTCGTTCTGCTCCCCCTCCCCTTCTTAACTTCATCCTTCAAAACCTGCTTTGATAGTCTAGACCAGGGCGACAGCCCTAGTCGGGTTATCTCTTGATAAGTCTAGACCAGGGCGACAGCCCTAGTCGGGTAATTACCTGCGTTTTTAGCGCCGCGGCGGTTTGGCCTATTGGGTTTATTATCTGTTCGCAAAGTCGGACAGATTAGTCACGCTGCAAGCGGGGCGGTCTTCCCGCAGGGCTTACAAGGTTTCCTGCCCTTTCGCCTCTCCCGTTTTTGTTTTTGGAGTGGAGCCCCTCAAAGGGCGAAACGGCTTTGACTGTTCGCCTCTCCCGTTTTTGTTTTTGGAGTGGAGCCCCTCAAAGGGCGAAACGGCTTTGACTGTTCGCCTCTCCCGCCTTGGCCTTTCGCCTTTGGTCATGAGTGTTTGACAAACGGTATCATCGTTTGGTGAAGACTTGCGCTTATGACCGGCCTTTGATCTACGGCGAAAACCCCCATTGTATAACATGGGGGTGATTACTGACTAAAGCGCAAGATCTTAAGCGCGGGTTTTGACTGCCAAGCCAATAAGGCTTGGTGCCTCTCCCGCTTTTAGGTTGGTTTTCTGGTCTTGCTGAAGGTGCCATTTTGAAGCTGCCATTTTCCGCTAATTGCATTGCCTTGTTCGGCATATCCTATGCGAAAATTGCATTTTGGGTAATTGGAGCACACCCAATATCTATATCCTTTTTTCTCACCTGTTTTTTTAATTCCTAACTTCAATTTGCTTCCGCAAGTATCACATAATTTGCTTTCATTTATTCTGTTCTTGCTGTGCTCTTTAATTATGTTTTTGCTTTGGTTTTCTGTGGTGGAATTTGTGTCTCTAGAATAGTCTTTTACGTGTTCAGCTAATATTTTATTCCATTTATTTGTTTTGAATGAGGTGTATTTATTGACTATTAGCATTATCCATTTGTTCATACTATGCTGTCCCGCCTCTGGCCTTTAGGGGTCTCCTCCGTTCTTCGTTTTTGTCGTGGTTGTTTTCTTTTTTGATCCCTTCTCTACCTAAAACTTTATCAGTCGAAACATGGAAAGCATCAGCTAACTTTATCAGTGTTCCTGTGCTGCATTCGCCGCCTCTGGCTAGTTTACTGATAAGGCTCTGTCTTACTCCCGCTTTTGCTGCTATCGCTTCCTGTGTCCATCCTTTCGTTTTTAAATCAGCTAAAAATGTTTCTATCATAATTCCTCCGAGAATATTCTTGACAGCATATTCGCAGCATGATACTTCTTAGCCTCCTTTCGGGGGCGTGGGGGTCAAATGCAACTTTTCATTACTGAATACGTCAAGGTTCTAAGTGTCGAAAACGGTGTTGCTTCCGGCACTTTCAGTGTCCCTGCTGATCTCCTTGATGAGTTGATGTTCCTTTCCTCTGCCATGCTGAACGCTTCGCGTGTTCTGAAAATGAAGTCTATGGCTCGTGCTAGCGAGTCAAATCAATCAATATCACGTTTTGGGGCTAAAAACAAATGAGTAATTTCTCAACGTCCCATAGAAAACGCTCTAACTCGTTGATATTTTGCACATACGATATATTATGTAAAGTACGAGACGGGGGTTCCATGATGTGACTTCAGGATGTCTGTGAGATTCGGGGGGCAACCCGACTTGAGGAATTCGAGGGAAAATGGTGCCTGCGGGATGCTGGCCAGTTTGATAAATCAGCGGGATGAATCTTTTTCGTATTTTTACCCTGCTGGAACATTGAATGACGCACTCCGGCAGAATCTCTTCAGCCCCACGGGAATTCACCGGTAATGGAATCCGGAGTTATTCAGCAATCGAAGTCGAAATTTAGCCGGCTATCAAAATCCCAAAATTCAGTTTACTGTGGGAAGCCCAAAAACGCCAGCTGTCGCGATTCAAATTTAACTGGCGCCGGAAGTTGTTTTTTTCACCGGAAATGGTGAGACGAATCTATCCTGCCCTGCAGACCCGCTTCCATGGCCTTTCTTCCGCAGGCCTACCCCTGCGCCTGAAGCTAAAGTCCCGCTACAGGGCAAATTTGGAAGCCGCTTTTTTGGGCAATTTACCAGCGCCGACTCTCCAGGGCTCGTACCAACTCGACGACCTTGTCCGCCACGACTGATTCCAGCATCCGGCCTTTTTCGGCAGTCGCCTTGGTCGGGTCACCCCAGACGCCTCCGGGCCAAAAGCTCTGCTTGTCCCGCACCAGTATCCCGGTCGGAAAGCTCGGGTATTCTGAGACGCCGACGCCTTTTACCAGGTGCGGATGCGAGTGCATGATGCGGGAGGTTTCGATCTCGCCGGCATGGCTGTCTCCGGGGGTCTCGATCAGATGCGCGCCTGCCTCCTTGGCAAGATCATACTCGGTGACAACCGCCATGTTGATCTCGGCAATCTCTGCGATCAGTTCCTCGCCGGCGTCCTGGAGCGCCATCCTGTGCGCGCCGCCGGCATGCCCGGTGAGCGCTATGAAATTCCTCATGCCCTGGGCGTGCAGCGAGCGAACGATATCCTTGAGGAGTGCTTTCAAGGTTCCGGTACTGATGGAAATCGTGCCCGGATGGCGCGCTGTCGAACGGCATGAGCCGTAGTGCACCGGAGGCGCAACAAAAAGAGGAATTCTCTCGGCGGCCCGCTTGCCGACCTCATAAGCCTCGATGGTGTCGGTCGAAAGCGGCAGATGGCTGCCGTGCTCCTCGACGGAGCCAAAGGGAATGTACGCGGTACGGCAGATCTTCAACCCTTCCTCAAACTCGGACATGGTCATTTCTTCGACAAGCATGCAATCCCTCCTGGCTTTTTCATTTCATTCCGGCGACCGGTCGGATGCGACCGATTCCGAGATAGATATTCTCATTAGATATACCTAGATTGTCTCGCGTCCAGCATTTCCCTCACCTTTTTCGCGAGCTCGGCGGGTTGCGCCGGCTTGAGAAGGAGGTCGATTCCGTCGACCAGGATCCCCTTGTCCTGGATCAGATCCGCGGTATATCCGGTAAGGAACAGTACTTTCAGCTGCGGCGAACGCTGCCTGAGCGCCTCGCAGACCTGCCGGCCGTTCATCCTCGGCATGATTACATCGAGCAGGGCCAGATCTATTGTTCGCCAGTTCGCTTCGAACATTTCAAGGGCTTCCTCACCGCTTTCGGCCAGAATCACGCTGTAGCCGAAGCTCTTCAGTACCGAATCCACCAGGTGCCGCACCATCGGATCGTCCTCTACGACCAGAATCGTTTCCTGCCCACCGCGCGGCGCCACAGCTGGGGCTTTTTCCGCAGTTTCTTCCGGCGAGGCGGCTGTCAGGGGAAGGTAGATGCTGAACGTGGTCCCCACACCGCATTCACTGACCATCGTGATATAGCCCCCGTGCTGCTTGACGATGCCGTACACGATGGAAAGTCCGAGTCCCGTGCCGCGCCCGGGCGGCTTGGTGGTGAAGAAGGGCTCGAATACTTTCGCCTGCGTCTCGGCGTCCATCCCGGCGCCGTTGTCGGATATGGTGACCAGTGCATACCTTCCCGGCACGCCGTAACCGTGTTGCCGGTAAAACTCCTTGTCGAGCAGAACGGGTTCGGTCCTGATGCAAAGCTCGCCGCCACCCGGCATGGCGTCCCTGGCGTTGGTCGCCAGGTTCATGAGCACCTGTTCGATCTGGCCGCTGTCAGCCAGCACCGGCAGCGGTTCCTCTGCGAAGCCGGTCTGCAGGGTGACGTCTTCGCCGATGATCCGAACCAGAAACCGAGTATGCTTTTGGGCCAGCTCGTTCAGTTCCACCTGCTGAAGCATCATAACCTGTTTCCGGCTGAAGGCAAGCAGGCTCCTGGTCAGGTGGGTCGCACGGTCTGCTGCGTCGAGAATCTGGACCATATGGCTGCGCTTCGGGTCATCCGCCGGTAACGAATGCTGCAGCAACTGGCCAAACCCCATGATGACGGTAAGGATGTTGTTGAAATCGTGGGCGACCCCGCCTGCCAGTTGCCCGATCGCCTCCATTTTTTGTGCCTGGCGCAGCTGCTCCTCGAGCTTTTTTCGCTCGGTCATGCTCTCCGCAAAGGCCATGTAGTGACTGATGACGCCGGAACTGTTCCTGATTGGCGAGATGGTGGCATGCACCCAGTACAGATCGCCGTTTTTCTGCCGGTTGTGGAGTTCGCCAGACCAGACACGCCCAGCGGAGATGGTGCTCCAGAGACTTTTGTAAACCTCGGGCGGGGTCTTGCCCCCCTTCAGCAGGCTGGGGTTGCGTCCGATCATCTCGTCTGACTCGTAGCCGCTTGCCTGGGTGAACTTCGGGTTCACGAATTCGATGGTGCCCGAAGGGTCCGTGATGACGATGGGAACTGGGCTCTGCATGACCGCCTGCGAGAGCTTCAGGAGCTGGTCTTCGGTGAGCTTGCGCTCGGTCGTGTCCTTGAAGATCACCACAGCGCCCACCAAAGCCCCGGCCTCGCGGATCGGCGTGCTGACGTACTCCACGGGGAAGCTGGTGCCGTCCTTGCGCCAGAAGACCTCGTCGTTTACCTGGCGCGTCATCCCGTCACTGAATGCAGCATAAATCGGGCATTCATCCGCGGGGTACGGGGTCCCGTCGCTCCTGGTATGATGCAGCAGGGAGTGCTGACGCTTGCCGAGGAGATCCTCCTGGTACCAGCCGGTCATCTGGGCGGCGGCGGGGTTGGCGAAGGTCACCCTCCCCTCCAGGTCCACGCCATAGATCCCCTCACCCGCGGCGTCGAGGATGAGCTGGAGCTCGCGCCTGGTTTTATCGTGGGCATCCTGCGCCAGCCTGCGCTCGGTGATGTCTTGGACCGTCTGGATTACGGCGACCAGACCGCCCTGGCTGTCGCGAATGGGCGCGGCGTTCAGCGTGACGTAATGTCCGATCCCGTGCTGGTCCCGGAACCAGCCCTCGGTCTGCACCCCTTCGGGAGTCAGACCGGAATGGGTGTGGCTCTCGTAATAGTCCGGGAGGACGTCGAGATTCCCGTCCACGAGAAGATCCGCCAGGAGCGGGCGTTCCTGGTCATAAAAAACCCTCCAGAGCTGATCCGAGCCGAGCAGGCCGGCAGCATCGATCCCAGTCAGCATCTCACAGGCCCGGTTCCAGATGATGACCCGGTGCTTGTCGTCCAAAACGAAGGTCGGCAGGACGGAATTCTGCACCAGGCTTTCCGCGAACTCCTTTTGCGCCGCCAGAGCGGACGCGGCGCGTTTGCGGTCCGTGATGTCCAGCATGGCCCCGATCACCCCGCCGTGCGCTTCGTCGGCGCCAGGAATGGCTGTCTTGAAAAAAACAACACTGCGGCGACTGCCGTCAGCCCAATCCGCCTCGCTCTCGTAAATCTGCATGTCGGTTTCCAGCAGCAGGTCCTGGTCTGCCTGGTGATAAATTCCGGCCAGATGGATCGGTGCTATATCGAAAACCGTCTTGCCAATCAGCTGCTGTTTGGAAAAACCTGATGATTCCTCAAAGGCCTTGTTGCAGCCGAGGTATTTACCCTGGGTATCCTTGTAGAAGACAGGTATGGGGATGGAATCGATCAGCATCTGCGAGAAATCAAGCTGTTTCTTGAGTCCCTTCTTCTGCCCATCCAGTTCCTCCAACAGCAGATTGAACGCATCACCCAGCGTGCCGATCTCGTCACGCGCCTCTATCCTCACCCGTGTTTGGGTACTGTTGCCGAGAGTCAGCTCCCGTATCTGCCGGGTGAAGGAGATAAGCGGGGCGGTCAGATATTTCATGGAAAGCCAGACGACCAGAAAGGAGGCCAGGAATACGGTCAGAAGCGCCATCAGCAGATGACGTTGCGTCCGGTACACCGGTGCGTAGGCCTCGGATTGCGGAAAGTTGCTGGCAAGGATCCAGCCTGTGGATTTCAGCCTCTTGAAGGAACTGATCGCGTGAAGGTGTCGTGAGGTGACGGTCTCGCCGGTCCCCTCGAACCCGGAAATCGCCTTGTCGTACAGCAGATTTGCGCCGGGGGGGATGTCCTGCGTGAAGACGCGATCCCGGTCCTTGTGGACTATCATGGTACGGGAACTGTTGTACAGGTAGAGATACCCCCGCTCCCCCAGCTTGATCGAGGCCAGTTTGGTGAGAAAGTTGTTCTTGGCCAGATCGAGGCTTCCCCCGAGAATTGCTATGATGGCCCCCTGCTCGTCGAATACCGGGGCCGTGAACATGACGATGGGGTGCTTGTGTGCCTGAGCGGAGAGAAACGGCTCGGATATCTGGGCGCGTCGGGTCGCCAGCGTTTTTTTCAGGTAGTCGCGATGGGAAAAGTTCTTGCCTAGCAGGTCCGGCTTCGAGTGATTTCCTGACAGCAGGGTCCCCTCTGGGGAAAAGAGGAAAAGGCCGTTGTCGAACATCGCCAAGGTGTCGGGCCGGTCGGCAAAAAATTTACGGAGGCGGGCGGGGTCTTTCAGGACGGCCCGGTCCATGGTGCTGGCGGCGGCTACCAACTCGTTCTGGGTCAACAGCAGTTTGTCGTTAATCTGCTCGGCCAGTACCGAGACCATGGTGAATTGCTGGCTGGAGATCATCTTTTTTATCTGGTCGACGAAATACACCTGGGCGGAAAAGGCCAGTATCGATAACAGGACGGCCGTCAGCAGGGAAACTGCCACGGTCATCTTGGTTTTAAGGCTCAAAGCGGTCAAAGTTACCCCCATTTAGAATGTCTTCCCGCTGCACTAAAGTGGACATTCATAGTTTCAAATTGTAGTCCGCCCGCCGGATTCGGATAATTATCAATCAGACGGCAGTTCCACACAAACATTTATGACCATATGATTTATGTGGCCAATCTGTCTATTTAAATAATATTTTTCATCCTGGTCTGAATTCGTTAATAAACCGCGCCTTATTGTGTCTGGAACCGATCACCGGCCTGCGGATGAGTCATTTATTTTCCTGAACGGGCTGATTGTCATTCCAGAACAAATATAAGTTGCCAAAAGTGCCGGCCGTATATAAAATATCGGATTATAAAGATTTAGATAGAATTTTCTTAGTGATTGCCAATCCGGCAGATCGGTCGAATAAACAGCGGAGTAACAGAACAGATGCTCGAAATAGGCAAGTACAACCGACTTGAAGTAAAAAAACTCAGCGCAATAGGCGCCTACCTTGTATCGGAATTGGGCGACATCCTGATGCCGACCAAATACGTCCCCGAAGGACTCAAACCGGGCGAGCACGTCAAGGTGTTCGTCTACCTGGATTCGGAGGATCGGCTTCTTGCCACCACGCTCACCCCGAAGGCCCTGGTGGGCGATTTCGCCCTCATGGAGGTGAAGGATACCAGCAGCGTCGGTGCCTTTCTCGACTGGGGCCTGGAAAAGGACCTGCTGGTTCCCTTCAGCGAGCAGCCCCGCCCCATGCAAAAGGGAGAAAAATACCTGGTGCGGGTTTACCTGGACCGCTCCGACCGTATCGCAGCATCGGCCAAAATCGGCAAGTATTTGGAAACGCGGAATATCAACCTGAAGGTGGGGGAAGAGGTGCAACTCACCTTCTACGAGTTCGGCGACCTGGGCGCCAAGGTGGTCATCAACGGGCGCTTCGCCGGGCTGCTGTTCAAGAGCGAACTGTTCGGAAGCTATGAAGTCGGCACGACCGCCAAGGGGTTCGTAGCCAAGATCCGCGCGGACGGCAAGATCGACGTGACCCTCAGAAGGGGCGGCGCTCAGGATGTCGTCGGCGGCAAGGAGTCTTTCCTGAAGGTGTTGCGCGAGCGTGGCGGCTTTCTTCCGGTCGGCGACAAGAGTTCGCCGCAGCAAATTTCCGAGCTGTTCAAGATGAGCAAGAAGAGTTTCAAGACGGTGATCGGCAACCTGTACAAGGAAAGGGTCATCGAGATCACGAAGGAAGGGGTAAAGCTGCGCTGACGCCCCCTCCCCTCCCCCGCTTCACGGACCTGAGCGGCACGGATCTGCGTGCCGCCGGGTTCGCATTCCGCAATGATCCCTCCCGCAGTTACTATCTATAAGAGCAATCTTCAGCCCATAAAACAAATTTGCACGTGGAGACGCATTGGATGCGCCTCCGTCTTGACAAGGTGCATCCTGCATTGCCCAGGCAAGAGAGACGCATGCAATGCGTCTCTACCATCATCGGTCACAACGACCTTCAGACAATTTGTGGGGGAATTACCCGGTTTCTGGCAGGAGGAATTTCAAGCTTTAGCAAAGATGACGTAGGTGGGCATCCTGTTCATTCTTGTGATAGACATCGAAAAAAATCACGCTGTGGTCGCTTACTCCGTTGCAGCTTCCGCAATGTTCTCTCAGTTTCTTTGCCTTTCGGCACTGTTTGCACCAGTTGTAGATCAGGCGGTAATCACTGCGGCCGACATACTTCTTGAGTCGCCCCTGGTAGACGCCATGCATGGTGCCGTCGGAGTCTGCCGGAGAGACCAGGAGCCTGTCGATGACCTGAAGGATGTGGTTGTGCCCTTCGGGATCGCGATGCCGGATTTTGTCAAGTTTGGCGCTGAACGAATCTGTCGGGTGGTAGGTGTAACTTTCCATGGCCCCACCTTTTCCTTCCGGTTTGCCGGGCGGACCAAGGCCCGCACTACCCATCTGCGACGATGATTCCGTGGGACGATTCGGCAGGGGGCGGACCTCGTGTTCGCCCCCTGCCTCTTCATCCCCTGCGCCCTTTCTCCGGTTCAACGGGCCAAGGCCGGCCCCTGCGATGGCAGCGGGCTACCTGCGGTTGCCGAGCAGCCTCAGCATGATCAGGAAAGACGAAGTCGAGGTAGAGCGTTAGAGCGCCAAGAATGGCCCCCTTGGGACCCACGTCGCCCTGGTTTTTGATCTTCTGCGTGTCGTATGCGGTGAGGCCGGTGAAGACGATGACGCCGCAGAAGCTCACGATCCAGTAGATCATGGAACTGTGCAGGAAGATGTTGACGACGGAGGCAATCACCACCCCCACTAACCCCATGAAGAGAAAGCTCCCCCACGAGGTGAGGTCGCTCTTGGTCAGATAGCCGTACAGGCTCATGGCTCCGAACATCCCGGAGGTGACCAGAAAGGTCGAGGCGATCGACGACGAGGTGTAGGCGACGAAGATGGTCGACATGGTGAGACCGTTCAGGGCGGCATAGGCCAAAAACAGCAGGCTTGCTGTCGATGCGCTGATCCTGTTAATGGCCCCGCTGATGGTGAAGACAAGGCCCAGTTCACCGAAGACGAGGGCGTAGAACAGGATCCTGTTGCCAAGTATTGCCTGCAGCAGCGCAGGCGACGAGACAGTCAACAGCGACACGAATGCAGTCAGAGCAAGCCCGCCACCCATCCAGGCATAGACTCCCCTCATTACGCCATTTCGTACATTCACAACGGTAGTGTAGTTCGTTTGGTACCTATCCATATCCTCTCCTCTTTGATCTATGAGCTATTCTGTTGATGCGTCGAGGTGAGTATACTAGAAACAATGATACAATGTACAGCAGCTTGAGACGGCCTGGCAAGAGTCAGTACAACTGGCCCTGTCCCTGGCAGCGGCCTGTATCTAAACATCCATCCATATCTGGTTGCTTATTTCTGCCGCGCCCGTTCGTACTGGACCGGCCAGGGCAGTTCGACGCCCAGGGACTTCGCGGCGTGAAGCGGCCAGTAAGGGTCCCTCAGCATCTCGCGGGCCAGGAATACCGCATCGGCCAGACCGGTGGCGATGATCTGCTCGGCCTGGGCCGGGTCGGTGATGAATCCGACTGCTCCGGTGGCCATTCCCGTTTCCAGCCGGATGGCGCTGGCGAAAGGGGTCTGAAAGCCCGGGCCGAAGGGTGGTTGGGCCTCGGGAACCAGGCCGCCGCTCGAGCAGTCGATGAGGTCTATGCCGATCGCCTTCAGCTGCCTGGCCAGTTCCACCGACTGCTCAAGGTCCCAGCCCCCATCCATCCAGTCGGAGGCGGAAATGCGCACGAATACCGGGAGGTGTTCCGGCCAGGTGTCGCGCACGACTTTAGCCACCCGAAGCGGGAAGCGCATCCGGTTCTCCAGAGTTCCGCCCAATTCATCGCTGCGATGGTTGGTAAGCGGCGAGAGGAACTCATGCAGCAGGTAGCCATGCGCCATGTGGACCTCGACAACCTCGAAACCGGCCTCGGCGCTTCGGCGTGCCGCCGAGGCGAACTGCCCGAGGATGATCTCCAGGTCCTGCGCGGTCGCTTCGCGCGGCGTCGCATGACCGGGCTCGTAGGGAAGCGGACTCGGCGCGATGGTCTGCCAGCCGCGATTTATTGCATCGAGCGGCCCGCTCCCCTTCCAGGGGAGGTCGGTTGATGCCTTGCGGCCGGCATGTGCCAGTTGGATGGCGGGGACCGCTCCCTGCTCGCGGATGAAGCGGGCGATGGGGGCGAACGCCTTGGCCTGGTCGCCGTTCCAGATGCCGCTGTCATCAGGGCTGATCCGGCCTTGCGGGGTGACCGCGGTTGCCTCCACCATGACGAGGCCCGCCCCGCCTACGGCACGACTGCCCAAATGGACCAGATGCCAGTCAGAAGGCATGCCGTCCCGGCTGGAATACTGGCACATGGGAGAGACGAAGATGCGGTTCCTGACGTTCAGTTCACGAAGTGTCAGGGGAGAAAACAGACGACTCATGGCAACCTCCGGTGTGTGAATCTGGGGCTAGTCCCCAGCCCCTAGCCCCTGTTTCTCGTGCTGGCAGGCGGGACAGAAAAAGGTCGAGCGGTTACCCAGGCGGCCGCGCTGGATGGCGCCGCCGCAGTTCCGGCAGGGCTCGCCTTCGCGGTCATAGACAAAAAGGCTCTGCGCGAAGTAGGCAAGCCTGTCCCCCTCCCGGGTAAAGTCCATGGTGGAGTGGCCGGTGGCGATGGAGGTGGAGAGTGTTTCCTTGATCGCGCCGGCAAGCTTGCGGCAATCGTCACGAGAGAGGCTGCCTGCCAGCCTGGCCGGCAACAGGCCGCAGCGGAACAGTGACTCCGCGGCATAGATGTTCCCCACACCCGCCACGACGGCGCTGTCCATGATGAAGCGCTGCACGGCGACCTTCCTCCCGCGGCTCCTCTGGTACAGGTAGTCGCCGGAGAAAGCGTCGGTCAGGGGCTCGGGTCCGATGCCGGCCAGCAACTTATGCTGCAGGGGATCGGAAACAGTCCAGTGGATGGAGCCGAAGCGGCGCACGTCGTTCAGACGGAGGATGATGCCGGAGCTGAAAAGGATGTCAAAATGATCGTGCGGGCCGGGCGCCCGGACGCCGGGGACTAGGCGCAGATGCCCGGTCATGCCGAGATGCACCAGGAGCGAACCGGCGCTGCAGCTGAGTATCAGGTATTTGCCGCGCCGTTCGATCGATTGTATTTTTTGACCGGTGAGGATGCCGGCCAGTTCGGGCGGGACCAGCGAGCGCAGCTTGGCGCTATGGACGGAAACGCCGGCAACCGCTTTGCCGATCAGGTGTCTGGAGATGCCGAGACGGGTTACCTCCACTTCGGGCAATTCAGGCATCAGCTACTCCTTGAGAAAAAAGGCCCGGGCAATACGATGAGCCACCTTCCTGTACTTCACCCAATGGGGACCGGTACACAGACATTCTCGGCTGAATTTGCCTCTGCGCCGCAGGTGAAGCAGATGACTGTCGGCTTGTCGGTAATATGTGCTATCTCAACGGTCAAACCCTGGCTCTTCAGCATGCAGATATGGCCGGTGTGCTTGGCACCGCAACTACAGGTCGTCGTGGTTTCCATCTGATTCACCTCGCGAGTTTAGAATAACCAACCTCTTCTTTACTACTTAGTACCTCATCGCGTCAACAGTAGTCAACCAGATAAATTCAAACCTCCTCGCACACCTTCTCAAGGTGTCCGCACCTACCGTTGAGCGTCAATGTCCAGGGTTTCAGCAAACAGCATAGTGCGGTCGGTATCTTGTCACCAATTGCCCGGCAACGATACCATCCATCCCCTGCCCTGTCCACCGGAGGGACCGGACAGGCAGGAAATACCCGTTTCAGCCGGAGGCAAACCCCGTGCTCGTTCAAATAAAATCGCAACTATTCTGCAAACTTCAGGGGAAAGGCAATTGCAAACAGTCAGAAGCCTCACCACAGAGGGCACAGAGGAACACAGAGGAAATCTTGAAACAAGCTGAATATCGCCAATCTTCCACTGTTCGAGTTCCTCCCCCTTCAAGGGGGAGGTCAGGAGGGGGAGGGGGTTTTTAGCGTGAAGGGGCCGGTTATCGACAGTGCAAGCTGCAATAATCACTTTACCATGTAGGTGCTAAACAGTTAACTTTTCGACAAACACGCACTCTGGATCATGGCATGACTATGTCGCCACACGCTGAGAGATAGCGTCGCTAAAGCGGATGCAAAATCCTTGTCAGCAGACTTCCCTCCAGCCAGTGCCGTCCGGTACGCTGACTTAGGCCATCTTCTGGCTATGGCAAAGCCGCAACATCCAGCTGTCACAGAAGAAATTAGAGATTGCTCAAAAAAATCCATTGCCATGCATGGCATTCATGTGTACTATTTAGAAAATATTTTAATAATAAAACGCCAAGCTTCAGCCGGGACAGTTACAGGAAAGGTCTCGGGAGATGGACATCTATTCAATGCGGTAGCGCACAAGAAAAAGGCCGACGGGATTTTGGGGGGGGTGAAATGGACCGATGGCGGGCAGTTCAAACGAATAAGGGCCACCTGCTTGAGTGGCCGGTCCCTTCAAGGCGTCGCTCCGGCGGGTCCATGGCCGCTGCCAAGGAGATCTCGCCAGAGAACTTTCTGCAGTCCACGGCACCTTACGAGCTTATCTTCCACAACCTTTTCAGCAGGGCTGTTGTTGGGCTGTACCAGGCTGACGCGTTCGGCTTATGCCTTGGCGACGACCGTCCGATGTGCGGGCACGGCACTGCAGCCGCTCCAGTGGTCGCAGTGCATCCGGAGGACCGTGAGTCCGTGGCCTGTAAATGGGCAGAGGCCATGGCCTCTGGACTCGAATGGTCACAGGAATACCGGTGTCTCACGGAAGCAGGAAAGCTTGCCTGGATGCACGGCACGGTCAGGCAGCTCAGGGATGGAAACGGCGCAGTTATTGGTTATCTCGGCTGCAACCTCGACACCACGGCTCGAAAGGAGGCGCTGGAGGAGCTCACGCGGAGCGAGGGTCGCGTTCACCAGGCAATGGAGGCGGCAAGCGCCGGGCTTTGGGACCTGGACGTCCAGACGGATCACTGTTATTTCAGCCCGTACTGTTTCGAGATGCTCGGATACCAGCCGGACAAGTTGCGCTGCGACATGGAGGAGTGGATCAGCATCATGCACCCCCAAGACATCGAGAATGCCCGGCGGGTTAAACATGACTGCATCGGGAACGGGGCGCCGAGCTTCGAACTCGAATTCCGCATGAAGACAAATGAGGGGGATTGGCGCTGGTTTCTCTGCCGGGGCAACTCAACCGGCAGGGACGCTCAGGGAAAGGCGCTCAGGCTGGTGGGAACCGTCGTGGACATCAGCGAAAGAAAGCTGATGGAGCATATGCTGCGCATGAAGCACGATCTCATGAACCTGATCGCCACGACCAGCCCGGTCGGCATCATCTTCGTTGAGCGCGACGGCCGGATCGGCTTCGCCAACCCGCGCGCCGAAGAGATCCTCGGAATACCAAAGGAAGAGATACTGCGCCGCGGGTACAATTCGCCCATGTGGCAGATAACCAGCCACGACGGCAAGCCGTGCGCCGAAAGAGAGCTGCCGTTGCGCGAGGTGCTGGAAACGGGTCAGACGCTATGGAATGCCTGCTTTGCCATCAAGCGCCCGGACGGGCGGCGGGCGCTCCTTTCCATGAACGCGGCGCCCTTTCTCAACCTGGAAGGTCAGGTAGGCGGCACGGTGGTAACCCTGGAAGACGTCACCGAGCGCAAGCAGCATGAGCAGGTGCTGGCGGACAGCGACTGGCTCCTGCGCGAAACCCAAAGAATCGCACAGCTGGGGACCTACGTTTTGGACCTGCCCAACGACACTTGGACCTGCTCAAGCAAGCTGTCCGAGATCCTCGGTATGGACGAAAGCATCACCCCCAACCTGATGGGGCACGTCGAGGTCGTCCATCCGGATTTCCGGAGACAGTTCATCGACAACTACCTGGCTTCGATCGTGAAATCGAATCATTTCGAGATGGAATACAAGGTCGTCCGGGGCAGCGACGGGACCGAGCGCTGGGTCGCCGAATTCTGCGAAATGAACCATGACGACGCGGGCAACGTCACCCGGGTGATCGGAACGGTCCAGGACATCACGGAGCGCAAGGCTGCCGAAGAGGCGATACGCCAGCTCAACGACGAACTGGACCTCCGGGTGATACAGCGGACCTCCCAACTCGATGCGGCCAAGAAAGAGATTGAGTCCTTCAGCTACTCGGTCTCACACGACCTGAGAGCCCCTCTGCGGCACATCAACAGTTACAGCGCCATGCTGATCGAGGATTTCGGAAAAACGCTCCCCGGGGAGGCGAGATTCTATCTGGACCGCATTTGCGCGGCGAGCAGCAGGATGGGGAAACTGATCGACGACCTGCTGAGGCTGACCCAGGTGGGCCGGACCGGCATGAAACGGGAAAGCTTCGACATCAGCCTGTTGGCCCAGGAGGTTGCCGACATGCTGCGGGAGGCCGAACCCGCCTGCACGGCCAGCTTCGAGATCACGGAGGGCCTCTGGGCCGACGGCGACAGCATCCTGGTGCGCATGGTCCTGCAGAATCTGCTGGGGAACTCGCTGAAGTACGCCTCCCAAAAAGGAGCGGCACGGATCGAGTTCGGCCGAACGGAGGTCGAAGGCCAACCGGTATTTTTCGTTCGGGATGACGGAGTCGGCTTTGACATGGCATACGCCGGCAACCTGTTCCAGCCGTTCCAGAGGCTGCACGGCGCGGAGTTCGAGGGTACCGGGATCGGACTCGCCACGGTCAAACGGATCATCGTGCGTCATGGCGGCAGCATCTGGGGCGAAGGCAAGGTCAACGAGGGAGCGGCCTTCTATTTCACCCTGTCGGGCGGCCCGAAGGGGTGAAAGGGCACAGAGGAACAGAGAGGGAATCTTAAAACCGTGGCGCTAAAAAACCAGCCGCTCCGCGACGATTTCGGCCAAATCCTGCACCATCAGTTCACCCTCGCAGCCACCCGTCTTGATGCCGTCCTCGAACATGGTGACGCAAAACGGACAGCTTGAAACGAGCAGCGGAGCGCCGGTTGCGTGCGCCATCTGCACCCGCGCCACGTTGATCCGGGTCCCGGTCTTCTCCTCTGCCAGTATCCTCCCGCCCCCCGCACTGCAGCAGAAACTCTCCAGCCCGGATTTCTCCATCTCCACGACGCTGCCGCCGCAGGCCGCCAGAATCGCCCGCGGCTCGTCGAAGATATCCATGTAGCGGCCCAGATAGCAGGAATCGTGATAGGTGAGCTGGAACGGTTTCGGCTTCAGTGTCAGCTTTTCCTGGCGGATCAGGGCCTCCACGAAGCTCGTGTAATGCTGCACCGAGACATCGGAGTCGAGACCCAGGTCGCGGTAATCTCGTGCCAGCGTATTGAAGCAGTGCGGGCAGCTGGTAACGATCCGCTTCACCCCGTACGCCTTGATCAGCTCGATGTTCTCGTTGGCAGTCATCTGGTAGAGATACTCGTTCCCGAGCTTTCGCGGCGGCTCCCCGCAACACTTCTCCTCCTTGCCGAGAATCCCGACCCTGACACCTGCCGCGTTGCAGATCCGGATGAAACTGCGCGCGATATCGCGGTTTCTCTTGTCGAACGAGGCGTAGCAGCCGACGAAGTAGAGCACGTCGACATCGCTGTCCTCAGCCATCAGCTTCACATCGAGTCCTTCGGCCCAGTCCCCGCGCGAGGCGTAGGCGAGGCCGAACGGGTTGCCGTTCACCTCGATGTTCCCGATCGCGGTCCGCACTTCGTCGCCCGGAAAGGCTCCGTCCATAAGCGTCAGGCTGCGCCGCATCTCAACGACCTTGTTGACATGCTCGATGTCGGCGGGGCAGATCTCCTGGCAGGCGCGACAGGTGGTGCAGGCCCAAAGCGCCTCCTCGCTCACCTGCTCGATCAGGTTTCCGGCCGGATTGGTGAGCGCCATGCTCCCCACCTGGTGGATGAGCTGCATCGGCGAGAGCGGCTTTCCCGTTGCATAGGCGGGGCAGCGGTCCTGGCAGCGCTTGCAGCTGGTGCAGGCGTCGGCGTCGAAAACGTCCTTCCAGGTGAGTTCGGTCACGCGGGCGGCGCCGAACTGCTCTGCCGTCTCGTCCTCAAGGTTGATGGTGGCGATGCTTCCTTTCGGGCTGAGGTCGGCAAGGAAATAGTTCGCGGTGGTGGTGACGAGATGGCGCAGTTTCGTGTAGGGGATAGCCGCGATGAACCCGAGGGCGAGGAATAAGTGCACCCACCAGAGTACCTTGTGGGTCTGGGAGAGCGACCTTGCCGACTCTGCGGTGAAAAAGCCGCCGACCAGAAGGCCTACCGGCGAAAAACGGGCCAGATCGGGGTTGATCCCGATCTCCGTGGCCGCCATACGAACGCCTTCGGTCAGGAAACCGGTGACGATGATGGCAAAGAGCAGCGCGTGCACCAGATAATCGTCCCGAATGGTCTCAAGGCCGTCGGGCCTCACGAAGAAGCGCCGCACCAGCAGGCCAGCCAGCATGAGGGCCGCCACCAGTCCGGCGACGTCGAGCACGACCGAGTAGAACCGGTAAAAGGTCCCCTTGAGAAACCGGACGCCGAAGAGGGGCTGGCTGAAATCGGCCTGCGCCATGATCAGCAGCGTTCCGATAAAAAGCAGCCCGACCGCCCAGAAAAAGAGGGCGTGAAGGCTTCCCGGATCAAGCACCCGCAGCACCTTCGATTGCGACAGCACGCCCCGAAGCACCCTGGCGATGCGCCTTGGAATCTGGTCCAGGCGGTGCAGCGGCTTACCGAGCCGGTAGACAGCGCTGCGCTGGTAAAAGCCGTATCCGAGTACGGCAAAGGCCAGGGCGGCAAAGAAATACATAGGGAGCACAACCCCATGCCCTACGTTCCAGTATATTTCCCTCGTCGCTTCCATATGCCACCTCGGATCGATATTTGTACAACTGTTTTATATTTAGATTTGACGTGCACGTCAAGCAATAAAGGCCACCGGAATGAAATTATAGCTTTTCGCTAATGCTACTTTATCAGACTTGCCCCGGGCTTTCTCTCGCCCCGCCCCTCTTTAGCAGATGAGCGGGGGCGAATGATTATTCGCCCCTACGGAGGTGCCACGAAGCAATGTGGCTTAGTGGAATTGTCCCGCAGCGGGATAGAACTGCGTTAAACATTGCGTCGGTTTACCGTCCCCCCCGGTGCAGGCATCGGAAGCTCGGTCAGTACGCAAAAAAACGGACCCAGCCTTTCCAATGCCCTTGTTTGCAGCTAACAGTTCGAAATTGCACCGGGAGCTATCTGTGCCGCAAGTACGGGCTTGGCAGGTAATCGTCTGGAATCATGAAAATAAATGTACCATTTCGCAGAACTATGTTCTATACTGCGCAAAAATGTTGTCGACGGTGTCAATTCTCGAGGGCAATCCATGCTGCCGCCAGGCTTGCCAAACCGGTTTGGCTGGATCCGGTACGACCTAAAAGAGGATCTGCATGAAAAAAACGCATGAAATGGTAGAAAAGGCGCTGGTGGGCTCTTTGCTGAAGGGGGATCTCAAGCCGGGAAGCCACCTGCAGAGCGAGCGTGACCTGGCTGCGCGATTCGCCGTCAGCAGGGCTACGGTCAGGGAAGCGCTACTGAAGCTGCAAAAATCCGGCTGGATTTCGGTGCAGCAGCGTCATGCCACAGTAGTCAATAATTTCTGGTCTCAGGGTGACTTGGAGTTGCTCTCCTCGATCACGAGAAACGCCGAACAGTTCCCGCCCGACCTGGCGTCGCATCTGCTGGAATTGAGGATCCAATTTGCGCCCGATTATGCGCGCAGAGCCGTGGAAAATGACGCAACGCAACTGATTGAGTGCCTTGGCCGCTGCAAAAGACTCGGAAACGGACCCGGTGCCATGGCAAGATTCGACTGGGAACTGCACCTGACCATGGCCATCCTGTCCGGCAACAAGATTTATCCGTTGATCATGAACAGTTTCGCAGACCTTTACTTTAAGCTGAGAGGTGAATTCTTCGCAAGCGAAGAGCACCGGGTCCAGGGGCGCAGGTTCTACAAGGAATTGTTGCATGCGGCAAGCGTTAGGGACGCGAATCAGGCTGAAGTGATTACCCGCGCGGCCATGACACTGAGACTGGAAAACTTCAAGCGTCAAGCGGCAGAGGTCGCGGCAAGGACAGGCTCGCAGAACCAGCCACTCGACCAGTTAGAGGCCTCCCGCTAACTACGGACCTTGCCTGATGACCGATAACTTTACTTGAGCCTGCCTCCTTGGCAGACTCAATGTCATTGCGGTCCGGTTCCCACATCTTTTCACTCCAGATGTCAGTTCAAATCACCTCGCCCCTTTGAAGCACCAACCCCCTTGTACTTTTTTCTGCCACTCCGTCTGCTCCCTTTGGGGTCCGTCCCTGTTCCTCATATAATTTGCCGCTCACACTGAGTTCGCGAGAATTTCTGCAGATAGGCGGAGATGCCGAAAAAGCTTGGCCTCTCCGCGTGCACCATCAGGCTTTACGAACAGTTGGGACGGGATGATCCGCCCAGGCGTACAGAAGGCGGCATCAGGGGTTTAAATCGCCTGGCACCTCTTTCCCCTCTGTGCAAAAGAGCTGACCGATTTGGTTTTCGAAGTGTTTTCTGTTATCATCTACTGCATAGCGTCTCCTTATTGGCTGAGCAGATTTGTTGGGGAACAAACCTGCCTCACTACATATCGATACGCTATTCTAAAAAGGATTACAGTGTGTTGAGTTGTTTAACCAGCTGCGAAAGTTGCGATTTAAAGGTTACATATGTTGCCAGCGCCCGTTCATTTCCCTCGGACAGCGGAGAAGCACAGAATGGATCAGAAGACAAAAGAACCCGCCCAATCGCCACGAATCCATTCTCCTGAATCAACTAAGTCGGACACACCAATCGAGAGTTCGGTGGACTCGGCACTGCGTCTTCATAGCGAGATCATGAAGAATGTGGCGGAGGGAATCTATCTTATCCGGCTTGAAGACGGCATTATCGTTTACACCAACCCGAGATTCGAAAAGATGTTTGGGTACGAGCCAGGCGAAATGATCGGTAAAGACGTCGCTATAGTTAATGCTCCGACCGATAAAACGCCTGAAGAAATAAAAAAAGCGATCATGGATATTATTGTAGCAACCGGTGAATGGCATGGGGTAGTTGAGAATATCAGAAAAGATGGAACCCGCTTCTGGTGCTATACGAATGTTTCGTTGTTTGATCATCCTGACTACGGAACAGTCATGGTTTCAGTCCACAATGATATAACCGACCTGAAGCAGGCGGAAGAGGAGTTGCGTCAGAGCGAGGCGCGGTTCAGGATGATCGTATCCAACACACCTGACCACCTTATGGTACAGGACCGTGAACTGCGGTACATACTTGTAGTGAATACCCAATTGGGACTGACGGAACAGGACATGATCGGAAAGACCGATCACGATTGCCTGAACAAAGACGATGCGGACAAGCTTACACACCTCAAACGACAGGTGATCGAGACCGGCAAGCCTGTGCATTTAGATACTTGTTTGTCAAACAAAGAGGGGACACAGGAGTTCTTTGATGGGTCTTATGTCCCTAAGTTCGATGCTGCGGGCCGCATTGACGGTTTGATCGGTTATCTCAGAAATGTGACCGAACTCAAGAGAACTCGACAAGAGATCGACAAGAAGAATGCCGAGCTCGAAAGACTAAACAAGGCCTTCGTTAATAGGGAGCTAAGGATGATCGAGTTGAAAGAGAAGATAAAGGAGTTGGAGCGCAAGCTAGAAACAAGAGCAGATCATTCAAGCTTGAGGGAAGAGACCAGGAGATTTTCAAAGAGCGCGACAGAAAGCTCGAATGAACAGCAGGAATAAGCAGGAAAAAACGCCAACAAGCCAAAAAATCCAGAGAACATCCAGCCTTAAAACCGCGTAAATTGGCTAAATCCGCATCATCCTCGTTCTATGACTTGGTTTATGAATTATCAGTCGGAAAGCTGAAAAAGAAGGTCGCCCCGCCCTCCACCGCCGCATCGGCCCAGATCCTGCCACCATGCCGATGGATGATCCGCTGGACCGTGGCAAGCCCTACCCCCATCCCCTCGAACTCGCTCTCATTGTGCATGCGCTGGAACGCCCCGAAAAGCCGGCTCGCATACCTCATGTCAAAACCGGCGCCGTTATCGCGCAGGAAAAAGACCTCCGCATCCCCCTCCCGCTTCTGTCCAAACTCGATGGTCGCAGCCTCCCTCTTCCCGGTGAACTTCCAGGCGTTCTCCAAGAGGTTCCCGATGGCGGCCCGCAGCAAATTGGCATCCGCCCGCACCGACAGCTTGTCAGCTACGGTGAAAACTGCCCGGCGTTCGGGCTCGGATGCCTGCAGCGAGGCCGCGCACTCCCGCACGATGTCGCTCAGATCGACGCTGGCGAGGGTTAGTTCCTGCCGGGTGATGCGTGACAGGCTAAGCAGGGCGTCGATCTGCGATTCCATCTTGCGTCCCGCCTTAGCCATACAGTCGAGGAAGGTTTGGGCGGTATCATCGAGCTTGTCCCCGTAATCCTCCTGAAGTGCCCCGCTGAAGCCAACCAGATGCCTGAGCGGCGCCCGCAGGTCATGGGAAATCGAATAGCTGAGCGATTCGAGCTCACGGTTGACGATTTCGAATGCTTGCTTTTGCCGGGCAAGATTCTCTTCCAAAAGGTGAATCTCCTTCCGGTCCTCGGTGCGCCCCTTGATTTCCTGCCTCAATTCGTCCATTGCCGCTGCCAGCTCGGTGTTGCGCTCGGCGACGCGCAGCTCCAAAGCCCTTCTCTGATGGGAGAGCTCTTCTTCCTGGCGCTTTCGTTCGGAAAGTTCCACCTGCAGCTGCAGGTAGGCGGTTTCCAACTCCGCGGTGTGCAGGGCGGCCGTCCCCTCAAGCAGGTCGCGATACTTTCTGATCTCCAGCTGGTGGCGTATCCTCTTCTTCACCAGCTCTGCGTTGAACGGTCTGGTGATGTAGTCGGCGCCTCCCAGCTCCAGTCCCTTACGCTCCTCATTCTTCTCCGTCAGCGCCGTGACAAAGATAACCGGAATGTCCCTGGTCAATTTTTCAGCTTTGAGCCGCGCGCAGACCTCGTAGCCGTTCATTCCGGGCATCAGGATGTCCAGCAGAATGATGTCCGGGGCAGGATCGTCGTTGGCGAGTTTCAAGGCTTGCACACCGTTGGAAGCGGAGACCGGAAGGCAGTCGCCGCGCAGCATTTCGGTGAGTAACTGGACATTTTCGGGTGCATCATCTACTATGAGTACCCTCGGCCTGCACGCAAACGCTTCCATGACTCATCCTCCCTGATATGACAGCACTGCGCGCCTTAAAACTCTCTCAGATTGTCATTCTGCCATAAAGTTGCGGATAGCTCCAGTTGTATAATCTTTTTTCCGGAGATTTTTTTCCAAGATCACAATAGTTTTGCACCTTGCTTGTGCGAACTTGGGATTTGGTCGGGCCGGTACGGTCTGTTTTTTCAATCAGCCTATGACCGAATGATAAAGCTCGCTCACCTGATCGAACAGGCCGATTTGTTCCAGAGAATGTTTCAGCTTCGTTGGTTCTGCCAGGAAGTCGCGCATGAAATAGATTTCAGAGACCTTCAGATAGATGACAAAAGGGTCGACCAGGGCCGCCCCGAAGATCCGTTTCACGACCTCGCTCACCTTCTCCAACTCGGCAAACCGCTTCACCTGCCCTGCCCGCTCCAGGAGCTTTCTTATGTAAAAGACGACGGTCTCATCCACCCCCTCCACGTACTCCCTGTGCGCCGGAAGAATCACCAGGCCCCTCAGGGCGACGAGTCTGACGAGGCTGGTGCAGTAGGCATCGTAATTTTTAAATCTCCCGGAAAAACTCACCGCATCGAGGTCAAGCAGCGGAGACTGGAAGATGTCGCGCAGCAGGATATCGCCAGTAACAGCAAAGCCGTCATGCAGGTAGACCAGGTCGCTTTGCGAGTGACCGGGACAGGGCAAAATGGAGATGCCGAGCCTCTCCGGGGCCTCGGATTCCTCAACGATCCTGAAGTCGTTGGGGCGGGGAGGCAGCGTCTGGTGCGCCTGGAATATCTCCTGAAGTCTGCGGCCAAACCCGGCGTCGAACCCGGCCGAGACGAGCAACTCCTGGAGGCCGGCCATCCATTCATCAAGGCGGCGCAGCCGAAGTGCATCGTTTCTGGGGAAATAGATCTGCGCTGCGCTGTGCGCTTCGATATGGGCCGCCAGCCCGTAATGATCCACGTGGCAATGGGTGACAAAAAGGTGCTTCAGGCGCTTCAGGTCGACCGTGCGCTCCAATTCGGCAAGCCCCTCAGGTGTCGGCGGGCCGGTGTCGAACAGTACCAGTTCGCCCTCTATCTCGGTGGAGTAGAAGTGCACTTCTCCTACCATATATGGCGTCATTACTGTGTGTCGTTTCATGGTTATCCAGAAAAGCGTCAGCGCTCAAGGTGAAAACGTGCGCCTTGCGATAGGAAGGTAGGTACGCATTGCATGCGTCTCTATGGCACAATCTAAACTGTCCGTCAATCCCTTACAGGATTGCGCCATGCCGAGACGCATGCAATGCGTCTCTACACAACCCGATTAGCATCAATGCCAGATGTTATATCGTTCACATGCTCCAGCGTGGGAATGACGGCAAGAGACGCATGCAATGCGTCTCTACATCCTCCCGGAGGAGGGAAGCCTACAGTTAGAAAATATACTTCTCTGCCTCGCTGGCTGCATCAGCCAGCCTGCGCTTGGCCTGCAACAGACCGGTCGCATCGTACTTGGTGAAACGCCTGATCCCGCTGAGCATCATGGCCAGGGTGTCACCCTCCTCGATGTAGTAGGCAGCCTTGCGGGCTGCGCTCGCGGTCTTCTCGGTCGCCGTGAAGGTGAAGGCCTTGACCGCCGCGGTCAGTGAGCCCCTCTTGGCGTCGCTCAGGCGCGGGAGCATCTTCTCCGCGCGCAGCACGCAACTCTCGATGGCAAAGATGTTGATGGCTACGTCGGCGATTGCCAGCAGGACCTCCTGCTCGTCTTTCATCTTCGCCATGAACTTCTGGGCTCCGGTTCCCGCGATCACGAGAAAAGCCTGCTTCAGGCTGGCGATGAGCGCCTTCTCGGCCGCGAACGGCACGCTTTCGTCCAACTCCTCGAAGGACGGCGTCATGAGTGACTCGAACGCCTTCATCGCCTCGCGCTGCAGCGGGATCTCCCCTTTCATGGCGCGGGTGAGCAGGATTCCCGGGATCAGCAGCCGGTTGATCTCGTTGGTCCCCTCGAAGATCCGGTTGATCCTCTCGTCACGGTAGTACCCCTCCGCCGGATAATCCTGGATGAAGCCGTAGCCGCCGTGGATCTGCACCACCTCGTCCGCCACGTCCGCCAGGACCTCGCTGCAGAACACCTTGGCGATGGCGCACTCGATGGCGTATTCCTCGATGCCGCGCTGGTAGGCTTCGTAGTAGTTCGGGGTTTCCTTCGGGATGGTGGCGAGCCGGTCGTCGATGAGCCCGGCCAGGCGATAGATCAGGGACTCGGCGGCG
>Ga0209430_1000429_pt1 | contig 43806 bp, 55 predicted proteins | sample BarGraIncub1133A_FD_184504 | JGI IMG/M metagenome (GOLD analysis project Ga0209430, IMG submission 184504) | Arctic peat soil microbial communities from Barrow, Alaska - Barrow Graham LP Incubations 11-33A (SPAdes) (version 2) | ecosystem: Environmental > Terrestrial > Soil > Wetlands > Peat... | reverse complement strand
CATCATTTTTGACATTTTCCGACCTGCGTTCTTGTTTTTCGTATCCTAACTCAGTCTCTAATTCAGCTTCCATGACCTCTTGTAGCACGTCCTTAAACATAGCTTTTATTGCTTCCATCACGTCTGAAGTATTATTAAATTTTTCGTTCTTAATAAGCTCTCTGATGACTTCTTGGGGTATCATTGACATAAAAAAACTTCCTTTCTGACTTTAATAGTATTATTACTATTCTTGCCATAAAGGAAGATCTTTCAAACCTAGTTACACAAAATTTTCCGCACTCTCAAAATATAAAATAAAAAAACCAGCAAGCAAAATTTTACTCGCTGGAATTAAAGCGGACTTTATTGATTTACACGTTTACTTGCCTTATATACGGCTGATAAAGCTACTGATACCACCATTTTGGCATCACTAGATGATGCTCCATACTTTTTAGCTATACTTTTAATTTCATTTTTAAACTTTTGCTCATCAAAATCAATAATCATATTATCACCTCCCTTCGAGGTGAGATTTCGACAAATGGTAGGAATACTCTGTATGAAAAAAATCCATAGACTATGCAGTGTAGTATATGTGTATTGATCCGGAGGAGGTGAAAAAAATGTATTGCTTCAGGTGTGAACGACTAATCGGCGAAACAGACATGCAGTCATGGGGGCAGTGATTAAAGAAGATTCACCTGATAAGGCCACTAACTGATATTAATTGCTTAAGTATCGAACTAGACAAAATAGAAGATAGTAGGCTGCTGATTTTAGTAGTTTAAAATGGTAGGGAACGGATTGATAAAGGTGAAATTGATCTTGGTAAAGGATACATGGAAGTGCAATATTTGGGTAGTCAACTGATGTCAACCAGGAGAGCGATATGGTGTAACATCCGTCCCAACTACGGGGCGCTCTTTCTTATACAAAAAAAATAAACCACGCTTTGGCGGAGCGTGGTTATAAGAGGGAGTAGATTTCAGGGAATTAGTTTCGAAAAGTTAACAACTAGGGGAACAATCGTCACTGCAACAGAAAAATAACAAGAGAATAATTATAATAATGAAGCCGGAACCGCCAAAGCCATTGCGACCGCCTCCCAAACCTCCGAAGCCCATAAGTATTCCTCCTTTCTTGTAGATTAATATATTGTATGATAGCTAAAGGTAGGAGGTGAGTACCATGTAGTCTGTGATAATTATGAATTGACTTAGAAAACACTTGCAATAACTGCGAGTGTCTTTCCTTACGCCTAAGCTGCTTACGATTGTAGGTAGTTTTTATTATAAATAGAGGAGTTTAGTCGTATTTTGTCGAATGTGCAAGAAAGAGAGTATAGGAGGGGAAATATGCTAGTTGGAGATAAAATCACAGAAGATATTTGTTTAGATGATATGACATTGTTTGAGATCGTTAAGTTTTGGATAGATAAGGCAAATTTGGAGGGAATGAGCAAAGAACAGCGGGAGGCGTTGGCTAAATTACTGAGTAAGTAAGCCGTTAAAATAATCCTTAAGCATCCCAACTATGGGGCGCTTTTCTTATACCCCAAAATACAGGGACTTTATACCTAGTAAAAACAAGGCTTTAGTTGGTGGATTCTACTTAAATTTACATGTTATGATGTTATTATGATGAATTTGACATTTAACTTAATGAAGTAGGGGGCACTAGCTATGAATGGCTTAAAAATAAAACGATTATGGATAGAAATAGAACAGCTGCGCGAAAAATTACATGATATTGCTAGTAAAAAAGGAATAGGATCACCAGAAACAATTCGAGCAAGCCAAAGACTGGATAATAGGTTGAATGAATATAATTATTTAAAATAAGTCACTTTGGTGGATTTTTCTTATACCAATAAACATGAGTAGGCATAATGGCGATGGGTACATTTCTATAGGCTTACAAAGGAATCCACATATTTATTAACAAATCGTGACTTATTTCTACAAAACTCGCAATAGATAAGTGCTATAATTAAGATAAAAAGGACAGTGTTGAAAATGAGATGTAAAGTCAATAATATACAAGTAAATATTAGTGGCGATGATATTAGCACTGAAGAATTATCAATTTATCTTAATACAGTTCAGTCCAAGCAAAAACGTAAAATTGCCAAGGCTGACATTTCCGTTGATGGTGAGTATGTAGATATAAGCTATACCTTTGAGTATGTGCCATTTGAGCGCATACGCCGTATTACTGGCTATCTAGTGGGCACAATGGACAAATGGAATGATGCCAAACGTGCGGAGGAAAGGGATCGAATCAAACATGGGTAGTTGACTAGCGATAGGTTTATATTTTACAGCATACTAACCACTCGCCAAACTGGTAATACTATACCAAAGGCAGGTGGCTATTTTTTGCGTAAACAAGAATTTTAGGTATTCCTACAAGATTATGGTACATCTAGGACGAGATAGAATAAAAATAACTAGGCTAGTTACCGGGTGAATAAAATGCATTTAACGAAGGGTAATATTCAACTCCATTAAAAAAGCAAATCCACTTTGGCTTGAAGTTCTGGCGGAATTGGATCACCTTTGACGTATTTTTTACCACATATGTATAGGGTGTTAGCCATGGGGAGCACCTGCCTTATTTTAAATTACGGTATCTGTATTATGTGTTGGTGATAGGGAGGTTATGCGAGAATAGGCGCGTATTTAACATTATTTATAATCACATTTCAATCATGTAATGATATAGTATATTTAGAGGTTATTTTATGGCAGAAGAAAGAAAAGACGCAGCTCTACAAATTAGACTATCTAGTAAATTATTGAGCCAATTTAAATTGAAGTGTGCAAATTCTACTCCTAGGATTGTCTCAGTTGAGTGGTTAATAAATAACAACGTAAAAAAATAGGCTTAAATCCAGCTTGCATTGCATAGATTGTAACAGAAGCGGCAGGGAGGACGGTTGCATGCTGGGTTATTTTCGTCAAAATGTAGGTGGATATTTAAAGGCAAATATTGTTGTTTACTTTTTTATGATTCTTATTTTTGTTATTGGCGTGGTAGTAGGAGCATTAGCAGTCAAAACATTGCCTGATGAACAGAAAACCGAGCTTATTAGTTATTTACACATTTTTTTCACAGGACTGACCCAGGGAACAGCAAACAGTACTTATGGCACAAATATGATTAGCTCGGTCATGTTCAATAACGCTAAAACAATAGTGTTGATGTGGATCCTAGGATTTACCATTGTTGGTATCCCGTTTGTATTATTTATTTTATTTACACGAGGTTTTATTATTGGTTTTACTGTGGGATTTTTAGTAAATGAGTATATTATGCGTGGTTTATTATTTGCTTTTGCTTCGGTGCTTCCACATAATTTTTTTGCGATACCCGCAGTCTTGGTGATGGGTGTATCAGCAACTAAATTTTCACTGATGCTCGTACGACGCAAAAAGTATGGTAAAATTAATCTATGGTATGAAGCGACGGGATATTCTGTATTATGCATGCTAATGCTAGTGGTGATGTTGTTTGCAGCTTTAATAGAAGTGTATATTTCGCCAGTCTTTATGAAGCTAGTGGCAACGTTATTAATTAAAAATTGAGAAACTATCTTCGTTTATTTAGCAGGCGTTTATTGCCTGGTTTTTTTTGTTTAAAAATTTTTTGATGAGATTCTACAATTGTCAATGAAAAGTAAAGAAAAGCAGTAAGGGCAAGCGTTTGTAGGCATAAAAAAAAACGACCTACATAATATGATATTAGGTTAAGTCAGCTAGAAAGTGGGGTGGGTAAATGGTAGTCACTTTCTCATGGCACAGTGCTATCAAAAAAGCTAAATTATACTTTAAAATAATTATCTTGGCTATTATCCTATTTTATATATTGCCCAAATTATTAAGTTTGCTATGTTATTTACATTATCCAGAGCCGAAAATACGCGATGAACATTTACTAGATAAGCCACTGAGGGTGACAGCTACTTTGTTAGACATAGTTTAATATAAGTTTACAAAAAAAAGCTACATTTTTTTAATATCAGACAGGAAAAACAAATATTATGTGGAATTAAATAGTAAAAAGCTTCCTTTACATCATGGCTGGTAAATCGGGGGAAAAGGTGATAAAAATGGAAAGTTATGTTAATCAGTTTATTAACTATCTTGAAGTAGAACGAGGATTGGCGCAAAATACTCTAGAATCGTATGGACGTGACTTACATCAGTTTCAAAATTATTTACAAGATGGTAATATGGAACTTTTAAAAGACTCTAATCGGACTACCATTACCACTTATTTGAGCAGTCTTCAATCAAAAGGTCGGGCTGTTTCGACCATTTCACGCAATCTTGCTGCCATAAAATCATTTTATCAGTATTTAGTCCGTGAACGTTATTTGGAGAATGATCCTGCCGCCAATCTTGAGTCGCCAAAACTTGAAAAGAAGTTACCTAAGGTTCTTACCATTCTTGAGGTTGAAGAACTCTTAAAACAGCCTAGTGGGTTGTTACCGACTGGCCTTAGAGATAAAGCAATGTTAGAACTTTTATATGCAACAGGTATCAGGGTTTCTGAATTAATTTCTTTAAATATTTCGGATGTCAATTTGGAAATGGGATATATAAAATGCTATGGTAAAGGTGCTAAAGAACGTATTATTCCTTTAGGATCGATTGCTGTTAAGTGTGTACAAGATTATCTTGCTAAAGGTCGTTCTAAATTAATACGTACATATGAAGAGGCAGCATTATTTGTTAATCATCATGGGAATAGGCTAACACGTCAAGGCTTCTGGAAAATTATCAAGAAGTATGCACATGAAGCTGCGATTAACAAAGAAATTACTCCTCATACTCTGCGACATTCTTTTGCTACACATTTATTAGAAAATGGTGCTGATCTGCGATCGGTACAAGAAATGCTTGGTCATGCTGACATTTCTACTACTCAGATTTATACCCACGTTACTAATAATCGCTTAAAAGAGGTGTATGATAAAACCCATCCCCGAGCATAATAGTATGAGAGGAATAGCTTATTCATTGAAACATATGATTTTAAAATCGATTGAACAATTCACAAGCGAAAAAAAGCTTGGTCAGCCGATAAGTAGTTTTGCTAAAATGGCGGAAACATCAAAAAGGAAAGATTTTCTCAATCTATCCTGATGGTTTTCCGCCAAAATTGCTGAGAATTTAAAGGTAGCAACGTTATCATATGACAAAGTGTTCTACAAGAAAATTGAGGTAGCGATAGATGAGAATATTGGATATTATCACTAAAAAACGTGATGGTCTTGTTTTAAGTGAATTAGAAATTGATTTTTTGATTCATGCTTATACCCATGATGAAATACCTGATTATCAGATGGCTGCTTGGCTGATGGCAATCTTTTTACGGGGCATGACGATGCAAGAAACGGCGGCTTTGACGATGGCTATGGCTCTATCAGGCAATATGCTGGATTTAAGTGCTGTGTCAGGCGTAAAAGTGGACAAACATAGTACGGGTGGAGTTGCTGATACGACTACTTTAATTTTGGCACCAATGGTAGCTGCTGCTGGTGTACCTGTGGCCAAAATGTCTGGACGAGGGTTGGGTTTTACTGGTGGGACTATTGATAAGTTGGAGTCTATTGCGGGGTTTAAGACGACTTTACCCCAAAATGAATTCATTCGTTTGCTCAAAAAGTATAATATTGCAGTCATTGGTCAGAGTGCCGACATTGCACCTGCAGATGGTAAAATGTATGCATTGCGTGATGTTACAGCCACGATTGAAAGCATTCCCTTAATTGCTTCATCAATTATGAGTAAAAAAATTGCGGCAGGTGCTGATAAAATTTTACTTGATGTTAAGGTTGGTAACGGCGCCTTTATGAAAAAAATGGAGGATGCTGTAAAACTGGCAGAAACGATGGTGCATATTGGTCAATTGGTAGGCCGTGAAACTAGGGCGGTGCTTAGTAGTATGGATGAGCCTTTAGGACAAGCTGTAGGCAATAGTTTAGAAGTTGAGGAAGCTATTGATGTCCTAGATGGTCGTGGAGAGCCGGCTTTGCGTCATGTATGTTTGATTCTGGGCTCTCATATGCTCAATATGGCTGGTATTGTCCCTGATGTGACTGCTGGTTATGAAAAACTCAGCAAGTTAATAGATAATAAAATGGCATTACATAAATTTACAGAATTTGTTGTTGCTCAAGGTGGGAATGGGGACATTGTTACGAATCGTAAATTACTCCCGGAGGCTAAAATCAAAATTACAGTAGTAAGTGGTGAGCAAGGATTTGTGCAAAAAATTGATGCTGGACAAATTGGCTATGCTGCGATGAGGCTAGGGGCAGGAAGGGAATATAAAACCCAAACAATTGATTTGGCAGTAGGTTTGATGTTGCGGTGTCGTATCGGTGATTTTATCGAAAAAAATCAAGAACTGGCAACTCTTTATGTCAATGATGAAACTCACCTTGAACAAGTAAGAACATTAATTCGAGATGCTGTTAAAATAGGATCAAGCAATGTTTCGAAGACTAAATTAATTTTGGGTATTGTTGATAAAAATGGCTTTAAAGCCATGTAATAGAGCGCGTTTCAAAAAAATCACTAAGGCTGGTATAACTAGCCTTTTTTTTATTGCTAATTTCCAGTGTAATGTTTTTTTATCTTGGATAAGCTAAAAAAAACAATGAAAGGAGTGTTATATTATGTGGCGATTCAGGAAGTTGAAATTTGTTATTATTGGGGCTTGTATACTTATTTTAATAAGTGTTGGCAATTACACCTTAGCTGCTGAGCAGAAGAAACCAGTGACAGGAGAACTTGAAACCGTAGCTCAATCAGAAATTTTAATGGATGAAAATGGAACCGTGCTCTACGAGAAGAATTCACATAAACGATTACCACCAGCAAGTGTAACAAAATCTATGACACTGTTATTAGCCGTAGAAGCTGTTGAACAGGGAAGAGTTCAGTTAACTGATTTGGTATCCGTTACTGATAATTCTTGGCGTCAAGGTGGTTCGCAAATATGGCTAGAGCCTGGTGAACAAATGACTCTACATGAACTAATGATTGCAGTGGCGGTGGTCAGTGCCAATGATGCCGCAGTAGCTGTCATGGAACATATCTACGGTAGCGAGCAGGCAGCTATTGAAGCAATGAATCAGCGTGCAAAAAGTCTAGGACTTGCGGATACTCATTTTGCGAGCGTCAATGGTCTGCCAGCTCCAGATCATTATATGAGTGCCTATGATACAGCTCTCATTGCCAAAGAAGCGATCAAACATCCCTTCTATATGGAGTTATGTGGCACTAAAGAATATTGGCTCAGAAACGGTAAAAATTGGTTAGTTAATACGAATAAGTTGCTATGGTGGTATAAAGGCGCAGACGGTTTAAAAACTGGTTGGACACAAGAAGCTCAGTATTGTTTTGTTGGCACAGCTAAACGAGATAATTTACGACTTATTTCCGCGGTTTTCGCTACACCTGAGCCTCGATCTCATCTGCGAGAAAGTATGAAATTATTTGATTGGGGCTTTGCTAATTTTACGGCTCAGCCAATTGTGGAATCTGGTGCAGTCGTTGAACGGTTAGTAGTGAATAAGGGAATGGAAAAAGAGGTTCAGTTAATTGCTGCTCAAGATTTGAACTTAATACTTGGCAAGGGGCAAAATAAAAATTTGCAGAAAAAGGTTGTTACAGATCCAGTAGTAACTGCACCTATTACTAAAGGACAAAAATATGGTGAATTATTGGTACTTCGGGATGGTAAAGAGATTGGCAAGGTAGATTTAGTGGCCGAAACGAGTGTTGAAAAAGCATCTTTACTCAGAACTATGCAAAATATGATTAATAATTTATTTGTCATATCACAATAAATGAAGTAGTTTTTAAAAGCGGAATTTTTTCCGCTTTTTTTTTTGTTTTTTTTCATCCTTTGCAGGAAAATTTTACCTTAAACAGAATATTATTAATAGAACATAAAAAAAAGGAGGAAATAGATATTGAATATAGCTACTTTACTGAAACGGGGTGTATTAATAGTAAGAGTTGAAGGGGAATTAGACATGCATGTAGCGGATAAATTCAGACAGACAATAGATAATGCCCTAGAGACAAGTGGTGTAAAACATATTTTATTTAATTTAGCAGCAGTTAAATTTATTGATAGTTCAGGACTTGGTGTTATTTTGGGACGTTATAAAAAAATTAATGCAGCAGGTGGTAAAGTGCTTGCTACGAATATTCAACCCCAAGTAGTACAAATATTTGAGTTATCTGGGCTATTAAAAATTATTAAGATCTACAATTCAGAAGCTGAAGCTTTAGAGTGTTTGTGAGGAGGACGTCATGGCAATCAAAAATAAAATGACAATATATCTTCAAAGTCTTAGTGAGAATGTTGCTATTGCCAGGGTGACCGCTGCTGCTTTTGCCGCTCAGATTGATTTTACTCTAAATGAGATTGAAGAAATAAAAGTGGCTGTATCTGAAGCAGTTTCTAATGTTGTTATACATGGCTATGAAGAGCAATATGGGCAAATCGAGTTAATTATGACTTTGTATGAAGATAAGTTAGAATATATAATTGCTGATAAGGGTAAGGGAATTGTCGATGTTGCATTAGCACGCCAGCCTTCCTATTCGAGTGATCCAGAACGGATGGGCCTGGGTTTTGTATTTATGGAATCATTTATGGATGAGCTTGATATTACATCTGAAGTTAATAAAGGTACAACAGTGCGAATGGCTAAGAAAATTGTGCCCAGCGCAGCGCATTAGGTGGGGTGGCCATGCTTGGAAATGACGAAATAAAAACTTTAATACCTAAGGCACAGGCTGGTGACCAGACCGCTAAGGAAACGATTTTAGAGAATAACCTTAATCTGGTAAGAAGTGTTGTGTATCGTTTTACTAATCGTGGTTATGAGTGGGATGATTTATTTCAAATAGGTTGTATCGGCTTGATTAAAGCAATAGAACGTTTTGATATGACCTTCGAGGTTCAATTTTCTACCTATGCTGTACCTATGATTATTGGCGAGATACGCCGATTTATGCGAGATGATAATCCTGTTAAGGTTAGCAGGCCCGTAAAAGAATTAGCATATCGAGTACATCGTACGCAGGAAAAATTACAGGGTTTGCTCGGGCGAGAGCCAACGATAACTGAAGTGGCTGCTGATCTAGTACTTGCTCCTCAGGAAGTCGTAGCAGCCCTTGAAGCGATTCGGTCACCATCATCTTTATACGCCAATACTTTTCATAATGATGGTGATTCAGTACTTTTACTTGATCAAATTAAATATTGTGATGGACAAGACAGTGCTTATTTTGAAAAATTAGCGCTAAAAGAGGTTTTATCACGTTTGCCTGCTAAAGAACATACGGTTATTCATTTACGTTTTTTTGAAGACAAGACACAAGCCGAAATAGGTATAATAATAGGATTATCTCAAGTACAGGTATCTAGAATTGAAAAACATGCCCTCAAATTAATTCGAGAATTTATGCAGACCTCATAATGGAGGTCTTATTTTTTTTGTAAAGACAGGGCATAATAAAGGCAAGAGGTGAGAATAATGTTTTGTAAAAAAATATATATTGGGATGGCAGTATTTGTAGCCATTAGCGGTAGTATCTTGACATGGATTTTACTTTACAGTGATTTTCCCCACAATTCACCTGTACGGGCAAAGCAAGTATTTAATATTGGCGATAACACAGACTCCAGTAGTTATTTTTTTGAAGATGCTGAAGTATAACACTGTTAATAATGTACAAACTATAGATGAGGCGAGATTATTTAATTAAGGAGGCAATAAACATGGTTGTAAAAGTTATTGAGTTAGTGGGGACTTCTAGTCATAATTGGACAGATGCAGTGGACAATGCGGTAATGGAAGCGTCTAGAAGCATTGATGAGATACTTGGTGTTGAAGTGACTAATTTTACTGCTAATATTGACAATGGGCATATAGCTGAATATAAAGCAGACGTAAAAGTGGCCTTCAAAGTGCAGCATTAAGAGGAAGTAAAGATAAGAATGACTAAGGCTTATGCCTGCGCCTGAGGACTTGGCATAAGCCAAGTCTTTTATTATTTAGTGCATATTTTAAAACTCTATGGTTAAAAATAATAAGGAAAATGGTTTAGGATCTTTGCAGTGCAGTGCGTTTATTTTTAGGGTAAAGGATTGGTCATATGTCTAATGAAATAATTTCAAAACAAAGTAAAGAACAGTTAAAACAGCAAGTTGAGCAACAACGATATCAAGACAAAGTTGATAAGTTTACCCCGAAACCACCACTCCTAAAAAACATATGCTGGGCTTTTGTCGTTGGCGGACTTATATGCTTATTGGGACAATTTATTACAGATTATTTTTCAGGGCTTGGACTCAGCAAGAAAGAAGCTTCAAACTATGCAACAATAGTATTGGTGTTCTTGGGCTCATTTTTAACAGGGCTTGGGGTTTATGATGAATTAGGTAAAAGGGCAGGAGCAGGTTCGGTAGTCCCGATTACAGGATTTGCTAATTCTATTGTCGCACCAGCTATGGAGTTCAAACGAGAAGGATATGTATTTGGTATTGGCGCTAAAATGTTTGTAATTGCTGGACCCGTACTAGTATATGGCATGGTAACGGCATTTATTGTGGGCTTAATCTATTGGATGGGGCAGGGTAATAGGGGGTTGTGAAGTATGAATAAAAAAAGAGGAAGTCAAAGTCTTGTATTTGCCAGTCCGCCCATAATAACCAGTACCGCTAATATTGTTGGACCTATGGAGGGAAAAGGGCTATTACAAGAACATTTTGATTGCATCATGCCTGATAATTTAAATAATTTAGACAGCTGGGAGCAGTGTGAATCATATATGATGGAATGGGCGATTAAAACAGCTGTAAATAAAGATAACAGTACGATGGATATGATCGATTGTGTTCTAGCGGGGGATTTATTGAATCAGTTAATGAGTACTCATTTTGCTGTCAAAAAAATAAATCGACCATTTTTAGGATTATATGGAGCTTGCTCCACCATGGTTGAAAGTTTGTTGGTCGGTGCTATCGTGCTAGATGGTGGCTTTGCCAATAAAGTTGCTGTTGCAGCTTCTAGTCATCATGATGCTGCTGAACGTCAGTATCGGTTTCCCAGTGAACTTGGTGTACAAAGGCCTCCTAGTTCTCAATGGACGGTGACTGGATCAGGTGCTGCCATATTATCGCTGCTAGGTAATGGCCCACGTATTACTGCAGCTACCATTGGTAAAATTGTTGATTATGGCATTAAAGATCCTAATGCTATGGGATCTGCCATGGCTCCAGCAGCATCTGATACATTACTCAGACATCTTCAGGATACTGGGCGGGCACCAGCATATTATGATATGATTTTTACTGGCGACTTGGGAAGTGTTGGTAAACAATTAGTCATACAGTTGATGAAGGAACAAGGGTTGGATATTTCTAGTAATTATCAAGATTGTGGCTGTATGATTTATCGTGAGGAACAAGATACTCACGCTGGTGCGAGCGGATGTGCTAGTTCCGCAATCGTATTTAGTGGATATATCTATAGAGCGCTAATGACTAGTAAACTGAAAAAAATTCTTTTACTTGGTACTGGTAGCTTACATAGTACTACATCTTATCAGCAAAAAGAATCAATTCCTTGTATTGCCCATGCAGTAGCAGTGGAAGTGTAATAAGTAGAGGTGGTTGAGATTATTATGCAAATATATATCATGACCTTTGTTATTGGGGGTCTAATATGTGTTGTTGGACAATTATTAATGGATTTAACGAAGCTAACACCTGCCCATGTGCTGGTGTTATTTGTAGTATTGGGAGGGGTGCTGAGCGGTCTTGGGCTATATCAGCCTTTGGTAGAGATTGCTGGAGCTGGTGCAACAGTTCCACTCTTAGGGTTTGGCCATGCATTAGTCACGGGCACCATCGAAGATGTAAAAAACTTTGGTTTTATTGGAATATTTAGTGGTGCACTTAGAGTAACAGCTGCTGGTATAATGGCTGCCGTAGTTTTTGGCTTTTTTATGTCAGTATTATTTAATCCCAAAGGAAAGGGCGGATAATGTTAGGGATAGACTTAATTGGTTTGTTGGCAACAATATTTTTAGTAGGTCTACGTTATCCCCATTATGTCCTATTCGCAGCTTGTATACATGAATTTGGTCGTATCTTTGTCGCCGTATTTTTACACACTCATATTGATTATATTATAGCAGCTGGTGCATTTGGGACGATGGCTGTTAGTAATTATAATTTGGGTGCGATAGGAATGGTGCTTATCTTTAGTGGATCATTAGCTAATTATATTGCCTGTTCAATTGTTGGCGGTATTGCTTTTGAACCAACAAAAAATTTGTTAAATCCTTTAGTCAATCTTAAGTCTCCCTTTGCAGTAATTAATTTTAGATTATGCATACTATCATGTTTAGTACTGTTATGGAAAAATTTTATATGAGGTGTAGATGATGCCAAGAAAGACCTCGCGGAGGACTACAAGCTATTCTAAACAAAATGATGAGCAACAAGCAGATGGACAACAAAATCGGCAACATTCTAATGAATGGCAAAGACCGCAATCGCGAAACTCAGATGATTATGAGAATAATACAAATGACAAGGCAAATGATAATGATAGCTTGATTGCCGACATGGCCCAGGGATTTATTCAAGCACAAGCAGCAATGACTGACAAGACTACAAGCTTTAATAATCTGGAGATAGCCTTACTGTTACAAAAGGTTAATGATCAATTAGACGAAATAAAACGTTCAACCCCTAATTCTCCTCAAACAGGTGAACAAAGTAGCAAAGGCTCTACAGGACAAAATTCAAAGCAACAGAATGATGCAGAGACGACAGCACAAGACAATAGTAAGCAGCAAGCAGATGTTGAATCATCTGCAGACTTACAAGCGTTATTGACTTCGGTGCTACAAGGAAAAAAGGGCGATGATAATAATGAAAAGAAATCTTCGAAGACACCAAGTAATGATGGCAGCAAATCAAATGGGGGGAAAAGTACCCAGAATGCGATGGCTGCACAAACCGTGAGTCAGGTGCTCGCTCAGGCCCAATATGAATTAGCGAATGAATTAGAAGCTAGCTTAAAAAAACTTAAACAGGTTATTAGCGAAAGTGAAAAACTAGCTAATAATATTGGCAATTTATTAGATGAAGAAACTATGAAAAAATCATGAGGTGATAATATTGAAAAAAAAGATAAGGGTTATACTTATTACTGATGGTGATGGTGTAGCGCAACATGTGGTAGAAGAACTGGCTGTAACTTTAGGCCTTCGTTGTATATCGGCATCTGGTGGGAATCCGACTCCGATAACCGGCGAAGAAATAGTGGAGTTGTTAAAAACCGTTCATCATGATCCCGTACTCGTCATGTTTGATGATCGCGGTAGCAGTGGTAAAGGTTTTGGAGAAGTAGCAATGGAATATGTAGCAACCCATCCTGAGATTGAAGTATTAGGGGCCGTCGCGGTCGCATCAAATACTACAGGTATAGTAGGTATTGGCGTTGATGAGTGTATTACAGGTAATGGTGATATAGTAGATTGTTCGGTCGATAAATCTGGCTATCTTAAGGGGGGGAGTGGCCATAAAGCTATCATAGCTGGTGATACTGTAGATGTACTTAATGATTTGGAAATACCTTTTATTGTAGGTGTAGGCGATATTGGGAAGATGGCCAGAGCCGATAGCATCGGGCGAGGTGCGCCCATTACACGCAAGGCTATTGAAGAGATTTTAAAACGGAGTGGCATTGAATATGACAGAAGAGCAGAAGATTGACAAAGATATAGATAAGAATATTAATTATCTAAAAGATTTATTAGGTGTTGGTGAAAGTTTTGATATTATTTTCCGAGAATATAAAGTAGGACGGAAACGGGCGGCATCCTTCTCCATCAATGGTATGACTAACGACGTGCTACTTACTAATGTTTTTCAGGATATGCTTACCCTACATCCTGAAGAGTTGACAGTGAATACAATGCAAAAATTATTTTATACCAGGGCTACTCACTCTCAGGTCAAACTCATTGATAATATGAGCGATGCTGTTACGAGTCTACTGTCTGGTGAGTTATTGTTTTTACTAGATGGCGAGACCGAAATAATAATCTTTGATGCCCGGTCTTATCCGGTCAGGAGCCCTAGTGAGTCTACTATAGAAAAAGTGACACGAGGTTCAAAAGATGCATTTGTTGAAACGTTACCCTTTAATACTGTCTTAATTAGACGCCGCTTGCGTGATCCTAATTTACGGTTTGAAATTGTTAAAATAGGTATGCGATCACGAAGCGATATTGCGGTAGGCTACATCAAAGATATAACTGATCCGAAATTAGTTGATATTGTAAAAGAACGTTTAAATAATATTAATATTGATGGCATACCCATGGCGGAAAAAGCCATTGAAGAATACATCGTTGGTGGTAGTAAATGGAATCCCCTACCTAAAGTACGTTATACTGAGCGGCCAGATGTGGCCGCAGTACATTTGTTGGAAGGACATGTCTGTTTGGTTATCGATAATACGCCCAATATTATGATTTTACCTACAACAATGTGGCATCATGTACAACATGTGGAGGAGTATCACCAGCATGTGGTGATTGGTTCATACCTGCGTCTGGTACGATTGTTCGGAATGTCTTTATCCTTATTGTTGACTCCTTTATGGCTGGCAATGGTATTGCAAAGTCATTTGCTACCTGAAGGGTTAGCATTTCTTGGCCCAAAGGATCCTGGCATCATTCCACTTGGCTTACAGTTCATTTTTGCTGAGCTTGGTGTAGAACTAGTGCGTATGGCTACAGTACATGTGCCAACTGCCCAGTCGACAGCCCTTGGTTTTATTGGCGCCTTTATGTTAGGTGAATTTGCTACCAAAGTAGGCTTGTTTGGCAATGAAGTTGTTTTTTTTACTGCTGTGGCTGCAGTTGGTGCTTTTGCCACACCTAGTATAGAGTTTGCTATGGCTGTAAGGTTTTTTCGGGCGATATTATTAGTGTTAGTTATATTTTTCAAATTACCAGGCTTATTAATTGGTCTAGTAGGTATTTTTATTGTAATGGCAACTACTAAATCTTTTGGTATCCCTTACTTGTGGCCTCTGATCCCTTTCGAATTCAGTGGTATGAAAGATGCTTTGTTCCGATTACCAATACCAAGTAAAATTTTGCGTCCTGCCGCATTGAAACCACAAGATGCAGATAGGCTCAATCATAGTAATGAAAACGACGATAGTAAAAAGGGCGATGATAGTAAAAAATAATTAATCCCCGCATAATGCGGGGATTAATTATTAATGCAGAAATTATTTACCACGATAGTATTCTCGAATATATCCCATGCTTTCATTGATATTGGCAACATGTTCTTCCACAGAACCTTTATTCTCGGCATCAACAGCATCTTTCATTTGCTTGACAATGGAATGAGTTGCTGTTATTTTATTGAAAATTCCAACGCTTTCTAAGTTGGGTTTCACTTGCCCCCAAGTGCTGTCAAGCTCTTTCATTTTGGCAATTGCTTTAGGCCAATCATTATTCTCAACATAAAAGCTCACAGTCCGAATGGAATTGCTGACTCCAATAATATCAGATAATGGTGATAGTTTGTATGATTTACCGATGTCACTTATGCTAGCCATAAATTTAGTAAGACTCTCATATGAATCTGTATTTTTTTTTCCCGCGATGGCTATTGTTAACTTTTCTAGTGCTTCATTCCCCGCATTAACGCCCTTTTTATCGCCAATGAGTGTTTTTGTCTGGGGCCATAGTTTTTCTAAGGTACTCAGACCGGCTTCGGCCTGCTGCCAATTATTCTTAATGATACCTTCAAAAATAACACCAGCAGTTGCTTCTAAGTCGTATAATTCTTCTGGTGGCGATATAAAGCGCTGAGTGAATGGCGGATTTGCTTTTGTTTCTACAGGTGTGCCAGCCGGACCAATTTCAGGTTTCTTTAATGGGCTAAACATATTGCAACCGCTCAGTAGTAGTGAGAATACAATAATAGTTCCGATCCCTAAGGCTATTAATTTTATCAAAGTGTTATCCCTCCTTAACAATAGTTTTTACTGAGGTTATATTATTTATCCTCAGGACTTTAATTTCGTATTATTTTGCTTTACCCACCATTTTCTAGTATAATTAGATAGCTATTTGCTTTTAATAAAGTAGTCGGATTAACTGGAGGAGGAAAAAATTTGTTTCATTTTGATCAAAATATGATATTTGCAATTCCAGGATTGCTGATTGCGTTAACAATTCATGAATATGCTCATGCGAGAGTTGCAGTATGGCTGGGGGATGATACTCCAAAGGTTATGGGGAGATTGACCCTAAATCCGATTCCCCACCTTGATCCATTTGGGCTTATTATGTTATGGTTATTCAAATTTGGTTGGGCGAAGCCTGTACCAATAAACCCCAATAATTTTGAAAATTGGCGAAAAGGTTCAATATTAGTTTCTTTGGCAGGGCCTGGTGCAAATATAATTATGGCATTTCTTGCTTTAGTCACTAAGGTAATATTATTTAAGCTGCAATTATTGTCATATGAATTACAAATGGTAGTAGAATTTACATATAGTTATAATATAATTTTTGCGGTCTTTAACTTGATTCCTTTGCCACCTCTTGATGGATCAAAGGTGTTAATCAATCTATTGCCAGGACATCAAGCTTATATGTTTGAAAAGATTGAACCCTATGCACCATTTATTTTATTGGCACTGGTTTATCTTAATGTGATCACTTTTATTATAATGCCTTTATATAGTGGCCTAGATTTTATACTTAAGCAAATTGTGATGATAATTCTTTAAAAAGGAGAAAAATAAAATGACTAAAGGTCGTATTTTTAGCGGTATGCAGCCGTCTGGGCGATTTCATCTAGGAAACTACATGGGAGCGTTGGAAAATTGGGTAAAACTACAATATGAGTATGAATGTTTTTTTAGTATCGTAGATTTACATGCTCTGACTTCTTCTTATGAGGATACCAGTAAAATACCAGAACGTATTCATGATATGGCAATTGATTGGCTCAGTGCTGGACTAGATCCAGAAAAAAATGTTATTTTTGTACAATCACATGTTAAAGAACATGCTGAACTGCATTTATTATTATCAATGATCACGCCTCTATCATGGCTCGAGAGGGTACCAACTTACAAAGATAAGCTTCAACAATTAGGGATTCAAGGTAAAGACATTAATACCTATGGTTTTTTAGGATATCCAGTATTAATGACGGCTGATATTATATTGTATAAGGCGGATACTGTCCCTGTAGGGGAAGATCAAATCCCTCATCTAGAGTTATCGCGAGAAATATTACGACGTTTTAATAATTTATATCAACCCATTTTCCCTGAGCCTAAGGCTTATTTGAGTAAGTCCCCTGTATTACCTGGTATTGATGGTCGGAAGATGAGTAAATCCTATGGCAATGACATTCCTTTTGCTGCCAGTCCTGATGAACTTAGAAGTCGAGTCAGACTCATGATAACAGATCCCAATCGGGTAAAAAGGACTGACCTAGGTAATCCAGATGTCTGTACAGTATATACTTTTCACAAGATTTTTAACGCAGAGCAGTCTAAGGAGATTGAAACGTCTTGTCGCCTTGCCTCGATAGGTTGCGTAGACTGTAAGAAGTGTTTGGCTGAAACAATGGTTACCAATTTGGCTGATATGCATGTGCGTCGCCAGGAATTTGTAGCAAATCCAGGACGAGTTAAAGAAATATTAGTTTATGGCGCTGAGCGGGCACGAAAGGTTGCTGCCCAAACAATGGAAGAAGTTCGCCGTGCGATGCATCTTGCTTAAAGGATGTCAGATTATAAAATAAAGCTGGAATTTTTTGAAGGTCCCATGGCCCTATTAATGCATCTATTAGAAAAAAATCAGCTCGATATTTATGATATTCCCATTGCAGTAGTAACGGAGCAGTATTTAGACTATCTTCGGGCACTTGAAGAATTTAATATTGATATTGCCAGTGAGTTTTTACTGATGGCAGCAACGCTGCTCCAAATAAAGTCCCGTATGCTATTACCTAAGTTGCCCAAAATTATTGAAGAAATTGATGAGGGCGGTGACCCGCGGCAAGAATTAGTTGATAGACTCCTTGAGTATCGTAAATTCAAACAAATGTCTACAATAATGGAAGATATGATGAAGCAGCGAGAACAGTTTTTTACTCGTTTTCCACAGGACTTTGAGCTGGAGTTTCCGCTGCCTATGGGGCTAAAGCTTGATGATTTATTAGCAGCTTTTGCTGCAGTATGGGAAAGTAGTATTGATGAGTATGAATTAGTTGCCCGAGAAGAATTTAGTGTGCAAGACAAAATATATGATATTATTCATTTATTATACAAGCATAAGGGCACAATCGAATTTGGCCAGGCTATCATTAGAAGCGGTACGCGGTCAGAGGTAATAGCAACTTTTTTAGCCATGTTAGAATTAATAAAATTACAACGAGTGACAATTAGTCAACAAAAAAGCTTTGGCCCTATCTATATTACGTTGAAAGAGTGAGATGGGTAAATGTTTTATTCGAAATTTAAAGCACATATTGAGGCTTTACTGTTTGCTAATGGCAACCCTATTAGTGCAAGAAAAATTGCACAAATTATTGAAGTTCCCAGTGAGCATGTTGAGTTATTAATTGGGCAACTTATTCTAGAGATGGCGAATGATATCCGGGGCTTGACTATTGTCAAAGTTGCTGCTGGTTATCAATTGTGTACTAAACCAGAATTGTCAATTGTTATAAAAAAATTGGTGCAAGTTCAAGACTTTAAGCTATCCTCGGCCGCAATGGAAACTTTATCTATTGTTGCATTTAAACAACCAATTACTAAACAAGAAATCGAAAACATTCGTGGTGTAAAAGTTGATAAAGTACTTACTAAGCTACTTGAACGTCAGATGATTAAAGAAATTGGTCGCAAAGAAGCGATTGGTCGCCCCATTTTATATGGAACTACTGATGAGTTTTTAAAATCATTTGGGTTAAATAGGTTGCAAGATTTACCTTCTTTAACTGAATTATTGTCGTAAAGAACAGCCCCAAAGGGCTGTTCTTTTACATATATAACTATAATTAGGTTAACAATAAGATAGTGCTTTAAGGAAGATAATATATGAGGTGGAGTCTCGTGGAAAATCTGTTTATCATTATATCGGCAAATGTAGTAATTATTGGCTTGTTCTTTTATAGTAAGATTTATATAGCGTTAAAGTATCAACGTGACGGTTCTGATGATTATATTGCCATAGATGTTTATATGTTCAGGAGGTTGTTAGCCTATAGCATGCAAGTGCCAATGATTGAGATCGGTGATTTCAAGAAATCACTTTGGCCTAAGTCTAAAATAAAAGCTGGCCAAAGGCAAGATGAAACACATAGCAAACGTGAACAACGATTTATAAAGAAAACTGTGAAATTTTATTTGTTGCATCCCAGTAAGCTAAGGCGTGTTGTTAAGTTAGGTCGTTATTACATACGTTTTTATTGTAAATTTATGGACAAATTTACACATATGTTGCATTGTGAAGAGTTACGCTGGAAAACTGTATATGGATCAGAAGATGCAGCACTAACAGGTATTGGGATTGGCATGTTGTGGACTATTAAAGCATTAATGATCACTAGATTGAAAAAACATGTTATTGTTACTAAGACACCTATTATTAATGTAAATCCTCTATTTGGTCATAATAGTCTCAAAGTAGATTTTAAATGCATATTCAGTATAAGATTTGGCAATGTTATAGATGCAGTGAGGATTTTGTATAACATTAAAGTCAAAGGGGGGGAATGAATCGTGGCTGAACATCCAATTCAAGGTTTAATGAAAACTGCGATGGAAAGTATTAAAGATATGGTAGATGTTAATACCATTGTTGGTGATGCAGTGGAAACTCCAGATGGTACTATTATAATACCAATTTCTCGTGTATCATTTGGTTTTGCAGCTGGTGGGGCCAATTCTGAGCCAGAAGAAAACGACCATCAGTCACAAACAGTTAATTCCTTTGGTGGTGGTAGCGGCGCAGGGGTGAGCGTTAAACCCGTAGGGTTTTTAGTATGTTCACCGGTTAGTGGTGTTCGCTTTATGCCAGTAGAAGGAAATCTAGTCTATGGCAGAATGCTTGACCTAGTACCTAAAGTACTCAGTACCATTCAAGAAATGTTAGATGGCAAGAAATCAGATGAGTTGGATGAATTAGCGGAAACTGCTGAAACGCAGAGCTAGTAGAATGCAATGTCGATCATTCAAATACAAATTTCAAGAAAAAAATTTAAAAAAAGTAACAAAAAAACCGCACATGAAGTGCGGTTTTTTTACATATGATTTAAAACAATATTAATGTAAATTCTCTAGCTTTTCTTTGATTTGCGTAGCATGTAATGCTTCTGCCTCGGCAAAGTGACTATACATTTTAGAGACATCACTATTATCAATTTGCGAAGCAAAAGTTTGATAGTCGCGGACTAGTTCTTGTTTGCGTGTTAGGGTATTACGTAAAGCTGATTTCACGTCTAATTGGGTCATGATTTCACCTCCTTAAAAGACCTTCTTCTGGGGTTCGCTAATATTGTCTCCTTTTAAATTAGTAATAATGCATCTTAATTTTGACGAGCGAGAAAAATATAGCTATAATAGAGTAGTCATTTTGAAATTAGACACCATGAAAGGAATTTTTTACCATGAATAAAAGGGGATTATGTACCACATTTTTGATATTTGTATTAGTTATTATTACAAATGTAGCAGTTGCAGCACCCAATCCTCCTAATATCACAGCCAAAGCGGCTATTGTCATTGATGCAGCAACAGGCAAAATTTTGTATAGTAAAAATGCAGAAGAACAACGTTATCCTGCCAGCACCACTAAAATTATGAGTTTGATTGTCGCTCTAGAACATGGTAATCTTGATGATCTGGTAACAGCTAGTAAGAATGCTGCCAGTACGGAAGGATCAACCTTGTGGTTAATGGAAGGTGAAAAATTAAAAATGATCGACTTGTTATATGGGATAATGCTCATTTCAGGTAATGATGCTACTGTGGCTGTTGCTGAACATGTTTCAGGGTCTGTGGATAATTTCGCAAAATTGATGACGCAAACAGCACATGCTATCGGCGCTAAGGATACTAACTTTACCAACTCTAGCGGCCTACCTGATCCAAATCATGTTACAACAGCTCATGATTTGGCACGTATTACGGCTTATGGCTATAAAAATCCCTTATTTGCGGAAATTATCAGTACCAAGCATAAAGTTATTCCATGGGCAGGTAAGGATTCTGATCGTGACTTATATAATGAAAATCGAATGTTATGGCTGTATGAGGGCGGCAACGGGGTAAAAACAGGTTATACTGATGCGGCTGGTCGTTGCTTAGTATCAGGTGCGAAGCGTAATGATATGCAGTTAATCGCTGTAGTCTTAGATAGTGAAACGATGTGGGATGATTCAATAGCACTGCTTAATTTTGGCTTTGCCCAGGTAAAACCAGAAACTATATTTAATCAAGCTGACATATTAAAAACCGTTCGAGTCGTAAACGGCAAATCGGAAGTCATTAAATTAATAACGAGCACCAATTTAGTGATGCCGGTTTCTGAAAATGATAAGGAGGAGTTTAGTATTGTAATTGATGCTCCAAGTAAGGTGGAAGCACCTGTGGTAAAAGGGCAAAAACTGGGTGTGGTCAGAATACTTTATCAGAATATGGAGGTTGCTACTGTTGATTTGCTCGCAGATGACAATAGTGAGCGAAAATCTTTTTTTAATATATTAGTTGAAAAAATAAAAGATGTTTTTGCTTTTTTAAGATCATCAGAAAGTACACTACTTTCCAATAACAAAAAGCAGGCACAGTATTGTTCTAGTGATAGGATATCAATCATAACCTCATAAGAGGTGGTGATGATATGATTAATTTAATTTGGCTGTTATTGTTGGTGACAGGGATTGTATATGCCGGCGTGCAAGGGCGGATCGATGTGGTAACCCAAAGTGCTATCAGTGGGGCTGAAGGAGCAGTTACCTTATCTTTAAAGCTGATCGGCGTCATGTGTTTGTGGTTAGGTATTATGAAAATTGCTGAACGCGCAGGCATTTTGCGGTTACTTGCGCGTCTGCTAAGCCCTTTAATTTGTTTTTTATTTCCCAGTGTGCCGAAAACTCATCCGGCAATGGGGGCTATTATCATGACGCTAAGCGCTAATATGTTGGGAATGGGCAATGCTGTCACCCCCCTTGGCATCAAAGCGATGCAAGCTTTGCAACAACTTAATGCTAAGAAGGATACAGCTTCGGACGCGATGTGTACGTTATTAGCCTTATGTACCGCTGGATTTACGCTGATCCCTGCCACTATTATTGCCATCAGATCAGCAGCTGGTTCAGTTAACCCGACGGAAATTGTGGGGGCGACTCTAATAGTGAGTTTTATGGCAACCGTGAGTGTGATCATTGCTGACCGAATTTGTCGCACTATTTACTATGTTCGTATAAGGAGGTAAGCTAAGATGTTTACTGAACTTTGCGAACAACTATCGGTTTGGGCTATACCGGCGATTTTATTAATTGTTCCAGTGATTGGTTATTTCCGCCGAGTTAATGTATATGAAACGTTTGTTGATGGGGCGACTGAGGGTTTTTATACTGCTATCCGCATTATGCCTTTTCTGGTGGCCATGATGGTATCGATCAATATTTTTAGAGCATCAGGGGCGCTGGATGTCTGCATCGAGTATGCAAAGCCAATGCTTACATTATTAGGTGTGCCGCCAGATGTGGTTCCTCTGGCCATAATGCGTCCTTTATCAGGTACAGGTTCTTTGGGCCTCGCGACAGAACTACTCAATACCCATGGCCCTGATTCCATGGTTGGGCGCATTGCATCCACTATGTTAGGTAGTACAGATACTACATTTTATATTTTGACAGTATATTTTGGTGCTGTTGGTATAAGCAAACCTCGTTATTCCGTTGGTGTAGGCTTATTAGGTGATATGATTGGCTTTTTAGGTTCAATCTATATTTGTCAGCAATTATTTAAATAAAGGCAGGCACAGGTTGCTTCAGCGACGATGTGATCGCTTTGTTCGATACGCTCGCAGTAGAACATCCTTATCTGAGGACTTGGCAAAAGCCAAGTCTTTTTTTTATTTATCATTGAGTGACATTAATTGCTGACGGGAATACACTGTAGTGTAATAAGAAAATCAAGTGGAGGGATGTTTATGATAAAAGTGGTGGTGGTTGGTGGGGGATGGGCAGGGTGTGCTGCAGCGCTATCGGCAGCCAAAGCCGGAGCACAAGTGCTTTTGTTAGAACGTACCGACTTACTACTAGGTACTGGTTTGGTCGGAGGGATATTCCGCAATAATGGACGCTATACTGGAGCAGAAGAAGCTATCGCTATGGGGGGCGGGGATCTTTTTGTTGCCATGGATGCCAATGCCCGGCATAAAGGTATTAGGTTTCCTGGACATAATCATGCCTCTATTTATGATGTAATAACCATGGAACCCTTGGTGAAAAAAATATTACAAAATTATGGGATTGAAATTAAAACCAATACCAGGGTGGTAAATGTAATTAAATATGGTAAAAAAATACAAAAATTAGTTATCGACGGTGGAAATGAAATAAAAGGTGATGTATTTGTTGATGCAACTGGTACAGCAGGACCGATGGGTAACTGCCTTACATATGGCAATGGTTGCGCTATGTGCGTGTTGCGCTGTCCATCTTTTGGACCACGGGTTAGTGTTACTACACAAGCTGACGTAAAGGAGATAATGGGGCGCAAAGCTGACGGATCATTTGGTGCTATGAGTGGATCGTGTAAATTGAGTAAAGATTCATTAAGCCCAGAAATTAGAGATAAATTAGAACGTGATGGTGTTGTCATATTGCCAGTGCCAGAAAATTTACAAAAAATTGGATCGTTAGGTAAAAAAGCTTGTACCCAATATGCCATAGCTGAATATGCAATGAATTTAGTGTTACTCGATACTGGTCATGCAAAGCTCATGACATCCTATTTTCCTATCGAAGATCTGCGGACGATTCCAGGTTTAGAACAAGCTCGCTACGAAGATCCTTATGCAGGCAGTATTGGTAATTCTGTGAGGTATTTGGGAAGTGCTCCTTGTGATCATACATTAAAAGTTGAGGGCCCTGATAATCTATTTTGCTGTGGGGAAAAAGCAGCAATCCTTGTCGGTCATACGGAAGCTGTGATCACGGGGCTACTTGCGGGTAACAATGCGGTTCGCCACTGTTTGGATATGCAATATTTAGAATTGCCACGAACGTTGGCTTCGGGTGACTTTATTGCTTTTGCCCATGAGCAGATGCAATCAGAAACAGGGTTACGCATGCGTTATACCTTTTCTGGTTCTGTATACTTTGAACGTATGAAAAGTATGTCTTTATATTCCATCAATCGGGCAGAAATCAATGAACGGGTCAAGAATGTTGGGCTAAATGATATTTATAATGAATGTCTGGTATAGGAGGTACGAACATGCGTAAGAATATCTCCCAATGTATTGACATCAATTCCAAGTATTGTCCTTGTTTACTCGCTGACACCAATCACTGCATTTTTTGTAGTCACCTTAAGGGGGAGGCAACTTGTAATTGTAATTGGTCAGGAATATGTATATTATATGAACAGCATTGGCAACATAAAACAATGCAACAAAGTGAAGAACCTATAAAAACAAGAAGTGAAGAACAAGTTGAGTTTATTATAAAGCAGCAGATTGGGCAAAATACATATATACTTGAATTTGAGGTAACGACTGAGCTGGCAGAGCAGTTAAAGAAAATAGGATCATTTGTATTTATACGTTGCCCTAGTGATCCCCATTTTTTTTATTTTCCCGTCAATATCATGAAAGTACAGGAAAATACTCTGCAAGTGGGTATTGAGACAATTGGTCCTAAATCACTTAAAATTTTAGCGGAAAATAATAATAAACTAGTCGTACGTGGTCCTTATTATAATGGAGTTTTAGGAGGCCCATGGATTGACAATATTACTGCTGGTAATATAATATTAGTAGCTGGTGGTATAGGGCAAGCACCTGCATTTCCCCTTGCTGCGAAACTGCTTTGCAATCGCAATGAGGTTATGGCACTGCTAGCACCTGGTAAGGTAGGGCAAATTTTTATTGACAAAGAATTAGAAAAAATGGGCGCCCAGGTGCATAATGTGGCTTCCCTACGTCAGTTTGGTATGCCCATGCTCAGGGAATGGCTTGCCCTGAAGCCTGATTTAATCGTAAGTGCTGGGCCTGATGAACAACATTATGGAGTTATTGCAGCTATGCAAACCGCGGGAGTTAATATACCTATGGTAGCGACTAATAATGCCACCATGTGTTGTGGTGAAGGGATCTGCGGTAGTTGCCTCAAAAAAACAAAAGATAATAAAAGTATTAGAATGTGCAAACAACAAACTGATTTCTCAAACATTATTGAGGATTGATTGTCGTTGTAAAGGAGTATTTATGTTAGAACGTCTGCAAAAAGTTATGAGTCAAGCGGGAATTGCTTCCCGGAGAGAGTCCGAAAAAATAATACAAAGTGGTAGAGTAACGGTAAATGGCAAGGTCGTTACAGAGCTGGGAACCAAAGTTATGCCAGGGAATGATAAAATTATGGTTGATGGTAAGCGAATAGAAGGACAAAAATTTGTATATATCCTACTCAATAAGCCTAAAGCCGTGCTCACAACCTTGAATGATCCCCAAGATCGCAAAACAGTAGCATCTTTGGTTAGTGATATTGAGCAAAGAATCTATCCTGTAGGTCGCCTTGATTATAATACTGAAGGATTGCTCTTGCTAACGAATGACGGGGCGTTAACACATGCTTTGATTCATCCTAGTAAAAAAATTAACAAGACATACATAGCTAAGGTAACCGGAGAGCCCCTGCAAGAAAAAATTGATTTACTGAGGGTTGGTATTGAACTGGAGGATGGCAAGACAGCGCCAGCCATCATAGACTTTGTAGAGTACGATCGAGAGAAAAATCTTACTAGCTTAAAAGTAACCATTCATGAGGGGCGAAATCGCCAAATTCGTCGCATGTTTGAAGCGATTGGTTCTGATGTAAAGCAGCTGAAACGCATTAAATTTGCCTTCTTAACTCTAGATGGCGTAAAACGTGGTGGATATCGCCATCTACTTGCTAGTGAAGTGGAAGAACTACACAATCTTAATAAATAAATAAGAGTGTGAGCCCTTATTTGTCAAATAATAAGGGCTTTTTGTTTTACGCTATCGAGGTAAAAGTATAATATGAAAAGGTGATTATATGAAAAAAATTATTATAATTGGTGGCGGGGCAGCTGGTATGATGGCAGCTGTTAGTGCAAGTCAATATGGTGCTCAGGTAACCATTTTAGAAAAGATGGCTGTTCTTGGTCGGAAAGTATCTATTACTGGTAAAGGCCGCTGTAATATTACTAATGTTGCCGATAAACAAACCTTTATTAAGAATATGCCGGGGAATGGTTCTTTTATCTATAGCGCTCTACATAGTTTTGATAACCAAGACATTGTTGAATTTTTGCACAGCCATGGTGTTATGACTAAAGTTGAACGAGGCGGGCGGGTTTTTCCTGTCAGTGATAATGCGAGTGATGTGGTTGATGCTTTTAAAAAAGCTTTCAAAGAACTTAACGTTAAAGTGATAATCGGACAAGCCGTAAAAAGAATTCTTATGCACAATGGTCGCATTACAGGGGTGCTTGCGGGCAATAATGTTGAATATGCTGCCGATGCTGTAATTTTAGCGACTGGCGGTGCTTCCTATCCTGCCACGGGCTCGAATGGGGATGGCTATCGTATGGGCGAATTGGTAGGACATACGATTGTGCCATTAAAACCATCCTTGGTACCTCTTGAAGTTGGTGAAAGCTGGATAGGTGAACTGCAGGGATTATCACTGAAAAATGTTGTAGCCAGTGTGGTTTTTGATGGCAAAACAGTAGCGGAAGAATTTGGTGAAATGCTATTTACTCATTATGGTTTATCCGGGCCCATCATCTTATCATTAAGCAAAAAAGTTGCTGAATTATTAAATGGTAAACCAGGGCAAGAGGTTTTGTTGGCAATTAACTTAAAGCCAGCGTTAACAGCAGAAGTTCTTGATAAACGTATTCAACGAGATTTTGAAAAGTTTACCCGTAAGCAACTTAAAAATTCACTTGGTGAATTGCTACCTGCGAAATTGATTAATGTGATGATTGATCTTGCTCATCTTGATTCTGATAAGTTTGTGCACCAAATTACGAAAGAAGAGCGTGCTCGTCTGCTAGAGCAGATCACGAATCTGACGTTCACAATAACCGGTACCCGGCCTGTCAGTGAAGCTATTGTTACAGCAGGTGGCATACATGTAAAAGAAATTAATCCTAAGACTATGGAATCAAAATTGGTTGAAGGGTTATATTTTGCTGGTGAGGTAATTGATATTGATGGCTATACTGGGGGCTTTAATTTGCAGGCTGCTTTTTCTACAGGTTATGTAGCGGGTCAAAGTGCTGCCCAAATATAAAGACTGAATTGGTATAACCTAATTAGCAAGCGGCGCATAATAAAGGCAATTGGCAAAATGCAAAATAACGGAGGCATCAGCAATGAGGATATCCAAAGATAAATGGATTCTACGTGTTGACGATGTATTAAGACGTTTAATAATAATTTGTATTACGGTGCTGGTGCTATCACAAATATTGCTTTTAAAAGAGGGAACACGACTCTATTTATCGAAAGTTGATAAAATGGAAGGTGAGGACCTAACGTCAGCCATGCCTTTATATGCAGATACGCCATTGCAAATCACAGAAGAGACTACAGTGATTAAAAACTATCAAAAATTACTCAGAAAAAGCCAAGTAATCGTGATTAAAATGATCAACGATTCTAATAATCCTAATGTTTTTATTATGGTAAATGGCAAAAAAATAGCTGACTTTGGTAAAGGTGATGACAGCAAGATTACAGTCTATGATGGTGATTATGTTGAGATTGACGCGACAGCGCTTAGCCGACCTGTTCAGTTTGTTATTAAAGTTCCAGGAAACGGATTGTTATCTCCACAGGATGGTTTAGTTATGGAAGGTGGAAAGACAATTATTGCAGTTGGTAAAATAAAATTCAAAAATTGATGACAAGGATAATAAAATTTTATGGTGAATTATATATATACGAAATGAATAAGTAACTATGTGGATATGTTGCAAATTGGTGCTTAGTCTTTACGAATGGAGGCGCTTATGAAAAAAAAAATAATTGCGATTGATGGACCAGCTGGGGCAGGAAAGAGCACGGTAGCTCAAATTGTGGGGCAGCACCTGAATTATACTTATATTGATACAGGGGCCATGTATCGGGCCATAGCCTGGAAAGTACTGCAAGAGGGTTTAACTGTAAGTGATACAGCAAGCATTATAAGTATTGCCCAAAGTATTACTATTAAATTAACTTATATTGACGGTAAAACCAAGGTATTTGTGGATGAACATGATGTTACCGCTGACATACGTGATCCTCGTGTTTCTGGTATTGTGTCAGAGATTGCTCAGTTTGCCGCTGTACGGCAGGCTATGGTTAGTTTGCAGCAGTCAATGGCTGAGCAAGGTGGAGTGGTGATGGATGGTCGTGATATTGGTACATATGTATTACCAAATGCGGATATTAAAATATTTTTGACAGCATCCATTGAGGAACGGGCACAGAGGCGCTGGCGAGAATTAACAAATAAAGGTTTTATTGTGAGCGTGGAAGAAGTTGCAAGAGATATAGCTGCTCGGGATAAAAAAGATTGTGAGCGTAAGATTTCTCCATTAATACAAGCGCCTGATGCCATATTGCTAGATACGACTGGGATTTCTATTGAAAGTACGGTCATTGCAATTTTGAGAATTTGTGAGGAGCGACAGAACTTTGTATAGCTTTTTTAGGATATTGTTATATTATTTTTTTAAAGTATTTTGTCGCTTTAAAATTATCGGAGCGCAGCACATTCCCACTAGTGGCGGCGCTATTATTGCATCTAATCATATAAGTTTGTGGGATCCTCCTGTGATGAGTGCTGCTTGTAGTCGATCAATTAATTTTATGGCCAAAGAAGAGCTGTTTTCTATATCTATGTTTAAGTGGCTTATTACTAAATTGAAGGCTTTTCCTGTCCGCCGTGGCACAGCTGATCGTACAGCTATCAGGTATGCTATCAATTTACTGAAAAACGGTGAGATTCTTGGGGTTTTTCCTGAAGGAACACGTAGCAAGTCAGGGGAATTGGGCAAACCAGAACCAGGGATAGCGATGATTGTACTAAAAGCTGGGGTGCCCATCATTCCTGCGGCAATCATTGGCACAAACAAAGTGTTTAAATGCGGCTGTATTTTTCCACAATTTATAGTAAAGTTTGGCAAGCCGATTATTGTAAATGGAGAAAAAGGCGATAAAGAAATGATGGCAAAAATTAGTGATACGATTATGGAAGAAATTTCGTATTTATTAAAAGAGAGGTAACTATGGAGATCATTGCAGCCCAGCACCGTGGCTTTTGTTACGGTGTTAAACGAGCAATTGGAATGGCAGAGGAGTGTATTGGTAAACCTGGCAGGGTACATACACTCGGACCCATTATTCATAATCCACAAATGGTGAAGCGGTTGTCTGATGAAGGTATCAGTGTAGTAAATGATTTATCCAAAATTAATGATTATAGTACGGTAATCATTCGGTCACATGGTGTAGGACCTGAGGTGTATGCAGAAGCTCAGGCTAAAAATTTGCAAATCATTGATGCTACTTGCCCTCATGTGAAAAAAGCCCAGCAAGCAGCTCAGCAATTATTGAGTGATGGCTATACGGTAGTAGTCGTTGGTGAAAAACGTCATCCAGAAGTTAAAAGTATTGTAGAATGGTCAGGCAATACAGCTTTGGTGGTGGAAACAGTAGCTGAAGCTGTAAATTTGGCTACTTATACTAAGATCGGTGTTGTGGCACAGACAACTTTTGGTGGTGATGTTTTTCAAGCAATTGTTGATGTATTGCAAGGTAAGTGCGATGAATTAAAAGTCAGTCGTACGATTTGTACAGCGACAGATCTTCGCCAACAATCTGCCCTCGAATTAGCCAGTAGAGTGAATGTAATGATCGTGGTTGGCGGAAAAAACAGTGCTAATACCTCGCGTTTGAAAGAACTCTGTCGTGATGCTGGTAGTACTGTTTATCATATCGAAACAGCTGAGGAATTAATGATAAAATTTTTTAAAGGGGTAAAAACGGTAGGTATTACTGCAGGTGCGTCGACCCCTGATTACTTAATTGAGGAGGTTTTTAAAAAAGTGCAAGAATTTGATAACATGTTAGATCAAGGGCTAAAAGAACTAGAGCAAGATAGTATTATAAAAGGTACCGTGGTAGGTATTCGCGCAGCAGAGGTATTTGTAGATATTGGCTACAAAGCGGAAGGTATTATTTGCCTAGCAGAACTGGCATACCCAGTACCAGAAAATGCGGCTGATGTGGTAAGTAATGGTGAAATTATTGATGTTTATGTATTAGATGCTGATACTCATGATGGTGTAATAAAACTCTCTAAAATAAAAGCTGATCAAATAATGGCATGGGATAAATTGGAAAATGCACTGCGTGATGGGCAAACTGTGGAAGGTAAAGTATTGGAAGCTGTGAAAGGTGGCCTAAAAGTAGCTGTTTTCGGCATCAGTGGCTTTATTCCAGCTTCAATGGTAGAACTTAGCTTTACAGAGGATTTATCACCTTTTGTGAATCAAACATTTATGTTGATGCCAATTGAAGTTGATCCTGTCAAAAAACGTGTCATCTTATCGCGCAAAGTTTTGCTTGAAAAGGAGCACCGCCTGCGGGAAGAAGAAATCTTTGCGACTTTAGTAGTGGGGCAGTCCCTAACGGGTACAGTACGGCGTATTGTTGATTTTGGTGCTTTTGTTGATATTGGTGGTATTGATGGGTTAGTTCATATTTCAGACCTGTCCTGGCATCGTGTTAAGACCCCTCATGAGGTTGTTAGTATCGGTGAAGAAGTGCAGGTAACTGTTTTGAAAATTGATAGCACTAAGAAGAAGATTTCCTTGAGTTTAAAACAAGCTGGACGTGACCCATGGCTCGATGTTGTAGAACAATTTTCAATCAATAAGATTGTAACAGCGACGATTAGCAAAATAACTACTTTTGGAGCATTCGCAGAACTCGTACCAGGCATTGAAGGTTTGATTCATGTATCGGAAATGTCAGATCAGAGAGTCCAAAAGGTAGAAGACATCGTCAGTTTAGGGCAGCAAGTAACTGTGAAAATATTGGATATTAATACAGAAAATAAACGTATTGCTCTTAGTATCAGCAAAGCGAAAGAAGATGCTGAAAGAGAAGAGTATTGTGATTATTTAGGAGTACAAGAAAGTACAGGTCTTACACTTGGTGATAAATTCGCTCATTTATTCAAGAGACGGGAGTAAGGAGATGACAGGGTGGCGTCAATCACGTAAACTAGATCATATAAAATATTCCCTATCACTTGCAGACGGTCCTGGCGCTAGTGGGTTTGCCGATATTAGCCTTGTACACAATTGTTTGCCCAATTTAGGGTGGGATGAGCTTGATATTTCAAGCTCAATTGCGGGTATTTCTATTAATAATCCGCTGATTATTAATGCGATTACTGGTGGCGCCCATGATGTTACAACACTGAATGGACAGATCGCTGAGTTTGCTTGCCATACACATACGGCAATGGCTGTTGGTTCTCAATATGCAGCACTTGAATGTCCGGAAGTATTGCAATCATATAAAATTGTCCGTAAAAAAAACCCTGATGGCATTATTTTTGCGAATTTAGGAGCTTATGCTACTCCAAAGCAAGCACAACTGGCAGTGGAGATGATTGATGCACAAGCCATCCAAATTCATTTAAATGTAGCCCAAGAGCTTATTATGACTGAGGGTGACCGGAATTTTTCAGGCTATCTAGCTAATATTGCGAGTATTGTTGACCATGTTCATGTTCCTGTCATTGTAAAAGAAGTCGGTTGTGGTATTGCCAAAGAACAAGCTAAGTTATTAGCTGAGATAGGGATTAAGGCAATTGATGTCGGTGGCATGGGGGGAACTAATTTTTTAGCGATTGAGGCAGCTCGCAGTCAATTAGATCTCTATCCGGAAACATTGTGCTGGGGAATTCCGACAGCCATCAGTGCAGTTGAAATCATGTCAGTCCTGCCTAAACATATGGATATGATCGTATCGGGTGGCATACGCACATCCCTTGATGTGGTAAAATCGCTGGCACTCGGAGGTATTGCGACGGGTATGGCTACACCGATCATCAGAATGCTGCATGAAAGAGATATTGAGTATGCTATGAGTTGGTTTGATAACTTTTTACGTGAGATTAAATGCTATATGTTATTATCAGGGGCCGCTAACATAAACAATCTGGCAAAAGTACCTATGGTTATCACTGGTTACAGTAAGGAATGGTTGATGGCCCGTGGAATTGATACAACTCAATACGGAACTAGAAAGTAATACACTTTCTAACGCCTTAAAAAAAGCATAACTAATGTTATGCTTTTTTTGTATTACTTTTGCGATAAAGGGGAAAGATAAGCTATAAAATATAGTAGAGGTGGTTAATATGAATATGCCAATAGGCATGATGATGCTAATGGTGGTTGGCGTCTTGGTTTACTTTGGTATCGCCCACAGAATACTTGATAGAATGCGTTTAACAGATAAACAGGCTTTACTGCTTATTGCTGCTATCATAGTGGGTAGCTTTATCGACATTCCCCTTATGCGTGCTCCCGTAGAGCTCAGTATTAATGTGGGAGGAGCATTATTGCCAGCCTTACTAGCTATTTGGTTAATTGCTAAAGCCGATGAGACATCTGAAAAGGTGCGGGCAGTATTTGCAACTATTTTAGTAGCCGCAGCAATATACTTAGGAGAACGCTACTTATTTAATGAACAAGAGCCTATGTTTTTGGATCCTAAACTTATCTATGGTGTGACCGCAGGCATGATTGCTTATTTGGCTGGGCGCTCCCGCCGCAGCGCCTTTATTGGTGGGGTCTTAGGCATTGTGTTAAGTGATATTATCCACACGGTTACAATTATTAGGTTGGGTATTCCTGGAACAACTGATATTGGAGGCGCTGGTGCTTTTGATGTCGTCATTATTGCCGGTATTGTAGCTGTAATGATTGCTGAGCTTGTAGGAGAAACCCGGGAGAAATTGCAAGGTGGACCCATTTTAGGTAACCATCGCCCAGAAGGGCTATATGAATTTAGTAAGGAACTTTCTCACACGAATCAAAAACGCAAAGCGCCTAGTAAGCAAGATGATAGTAATTCTGATCAGAATGATCAGAAAAATAGAGGTGATAATAATGAATAGGTTGTGGGGAATCGTTATTGCTTTATTGCTCCTGTGTAGTATAATAAACCCTGCTTATGCTCAGGAACCTGCGCGAGGTTATCTTTCCTTTGTTGATGAGAATGGTAGTACTGTTTATATCACTGGTTGGGAAACCAAGATAGGCGATCAGTGTATCACAGAAAATAATAAGCGTTTTGAAGTTGTGGGTATTGAAGGCGAGATAGCTCATGTAAAGCTTATTGGTGAAGTTGATCTATCCCTATATGGACAACCTGAGAGTAATAGGTTACTAAGCGTTTTAATACCGCGTATTGCCTGGGCTGAAGGTAATAAGGGCAAGGTAGCTATCTATAACACTCATGATGATGAGTCTTATGTGCCAACTGATGGTCAAGAAAGCATTCTAGGGAATGGAGGCATTATAAAAGTATCTGATGCCTTTGCCAGTGCCCTTAAAACGAATGGTATGGAAGTTGTCCAATCTTATACCAAACATGATCCCCATGATAATATGGCCTACGAACGGTCTCGTCGCACTGTCGTAGATCTTTTAAAACAAAGTCCTGATGCTATTTTTGATGTTCATCGTGATGCCGTGCCACCTGAAGTTTATAGTACCAACATCAATGGACAAGATGTTAGTAAAGTACAATTAGTAGTTGGTAAATATGGGGCAACTGGTAAACAAATCGAAGACTATGCTCTGCAAATTAAAGCTGCTTCAGATAAGCTACATCCAGGTCTGGTAAAAGGTATCTTTTTTGCCAAAGGCGGAGATTACAATCAAGATTTATTTCCAAAATCCATGTTAGTAGAAGTCGGTGCACATACAAATAGCCGCCAATCTGCGGAAAACGGTATTGCATTATTTGCGGATGTTATACCGACTGTTCTAGGTATAGCGCCGACTGGGGCCAACGCTGCAGCAACTACTCCCGATAGTGTATCTGGATCAACAGGACTTGGTACACCAGACGCAGGACCATCTGGTGCGAGCAAATCAATAGGCTGGATTGTAGGACTCTTTATTGTTGGCATAGCAGCCTTTTTGTTCTTGAGCACTGGCGGTATGAATGAAGCGAAAGCAAAACTTAAGCAGTTTACTACAACGGAATTTGCTAACTTTTTTGGTTCTACCAGCAAAGGTGGAAAACACCGAAAAAAAACAAATAATGAAAAAGATAAAGATTAGTATTGACGTAGATCAATTATTTTCACATAATATAAGGAGTATCTCGTTAAAAATTGTAGTATTTATTGGAAATAGTATAGATTCCGTGAATACAGAGTGATGCTTTTTCATCACTCTGTATTTATTTGCAGGAAATAAATAAGTAACAAGGAATATACAGTAGAGGTGAGAAATTTGGCATATAACGGTATTGTTGCAAGAACTATACCAGATAGCATTGCTGCACAACTTAGATTAGAGCCTGGCGATCGTCTAATCACAGTTGACGGAGAGAGTATCAGAGATATTATTGATTTGAGTTTTGCATTGGCAGATGAGAGTGTAGAGCTTGTAATTGAAAAGAAAAACGGTGAACAGGAAATTTTGGAAATCGAAAAAGAATATGATGAAGATTTAGGTATTGAATTTGAAAGTGCGGTCTTTGATGGTGTGCGACGGTGTGCCAATAAATGCATCTTTTGTTTTGTAGACCAAATGGCACCAGGTATGAGGGAAAGCTTATATGTCAAGGATGATGATTACCGACTTTCGTTTTTATATGGGAATTTTGTTACACTAACCAATAGTACTCCCCAGGATATGAATCGAATTCAAAGGCTTCATTTATCACCCATCTATATATCAGTACATACTACAAATAGTAGTTTACGTGAAAAAATGCTAAATAATAAAAATGCAGGCAAAATTATGGAGCAGTTAAGTACATTAATTGCTAGTGGTATTGAGATGCATACTCAAATTGTACTATGCCCGGGTATTAATGACGGTGAAGAACTAGAAAAAACGATTAATGATTTATATTCCCTACATCCTAGTATTATCTCGATGGCTATTGTTCCTGTAGGACTCAGCCGCTATCGCGAAAATTGTTATTCCCTAGAAGTATTTACGCCTGAGAAGGCCCTTGCTATTGTTCTTTCTGTAAACAAATGGCAACAAAAGTGCCGTAAGAAAAGCGGCACATCTTTTGTATACTTATCTGATGAATTTTATCTTGCTGCGAACCAGCCTATACCTGAATACGATTTGTATGATGGCTTTCCCCAACTAGAAAATGGTATCGGCCTTATTCGAAATTTCCTGCATGAATGGCAGCAGGAATCTATAGTGACAACGGGTTACCAGACGCCTCATCACATAGATGTAGTATGTGGTATATCAGCGCAAAAAATTCTGCAACCCTTATTAGACGCTATTATAATTCCCAATTTAACAATGAGTGTTATACCTGTTGAAAATGAGTTTTTTGGTAAAGATATAACTGTCAGTGGTTTATTGACTGGTCAGGATATAGCTCGTGCATTATCACAAGTTGGTGAGGTGCGAACAGGGGTTATCATTCCAGGCACTGCCTTAAGAAAAGGTGAAGGGGTCTTTTTGGACAATATGACATTGGATGAATTAGAACGTCATTTAACGGTACCTGTACGTGCTGCATATGGTGCTGAGGATTTGCGTGAATTATTACAGAATTGGAGGTAATATTATGGCTGATCTTGGGCTGATTCAAGTATATACTGGTAATGGTAAGGGGAAAACTACTGCTAGCATGGGTTTGGCATTTAGAGCCTGTGGACATGGCCTTAAAGTCTGTATGATTCAATTCATGAAGGATAATAAAGAATACGGTGAATTTAAGGCCAGTCAATATCTGCCCGGTTTCAGAATTATTCAAGTTGGGCGCAATGATTTTGTCAACCTGGAGAATCCTGAAGAAATTGATATTCATTTGGCAGCCCAAGGTTGGAAACTGGCAAAATCAATCATTTTGTCTGGAGAATATGATATTATTATTCTTGATGAAATTAATGTGGCTATAGCTTGTAAGTTGCTTGATGTCAATGAAGTCATAGCGTTTTTAACGGACGGCTGCAAGTCTTTGGAGAAAAAGCCGGAAATAATCTTAACGGGCAGATATGCTTTGCCCCAAATTATCGAAATTGCCCATTTGGTAACTGAAATGCAAGAAGTATGCCATAATTATGCAGACGGGATTGAAGCCCGACAAGGTATTGAATTTTAAAAAAATATTGTTGTGTATAGGAGATATAGATATATGAGTAAACCAATAGTAGCTATTGTTGGACGTCCGAATGTTGGTAAGTCAACCTTATTTAATTATATAGGCGAGAAAAGAGTCTCAATTGTGGAGGATATGCCTGGGGTGACCCGGGATCGTATTTACCTTGATGCAGAATGGCTTGATCGTGAATTTACGATGATTGATACGGGTGGCATTGAATTAGAATCAACAGATAAAATGTTTACATCCATGCGTTATCAAGCTAAACTGGCGATTGAAGAGGCCGATGCAATTTTATTTATTGTAGATGGTAAGGTTGGTTTAACGTCTGCAGATGAAGCAGTTGCTATCATTTTGCGTAATACTCGTAAACCAGTCATCGTAGTTGTCAATAAAGTTGATAATATGCAAAAAGCCAATGAAATTTATGAATTTTATAATTTAGGGCTTGGTGATCCAATCGCAATTTCAGCGGCAAATGCCTTAAATATTGGAGATTTGCTTGATGAACTTGTTAAATGCTTGCCGAATGAAGAAATAGTTGCCGAGGATAATGAAAAAATTAGAGTTGCCATTATTGGTCGCCCGAATGTAGGAAAATCTTCATTGGTTAATATCTTGGTTGGTGAAGAACGGGTTATTGTAAGTGATGTGGCAGGTACAACTCGTGATGCTATCGATACTCATTTTACCAAAGATGATACTGAGTTTATATTGATTGATACTGCGGGCATGAGGCGCAAGGCTAGAATAGAATTGCCGGTAGAACGATATAGTGTTATGCGTGCCCTGCGGGCAGTGGACCGTTCTGATGTTGTCTTGATGGTGCTTGATGCCGTAGACGGCGTTACTGAACAAGATAAAAAAATTGCAGGTTATGCCCATGATGCAGGCAAGGCTTGTGTTATTATCGTTAATAAATGGGATCTAATGGTGAAAGATAGTAAAACAACTCTGCGTTATACTGAAAATATTCGTACGGAGCTGGCTTTCATGCAGTATGCACCTGTACTGTTTGTTTCCGCTCTTACCAAGCAACGGGTAGCACGGATCACAGAACTAGTAAAATTTGTGGCTGAGCAACATACTATGCGTGTCGCAACGGGTGTGTTAAACCAAGTTATTGAGGATGCAGTGTCCATTAATCCACCACCATCCCAACACGGTCAACGGTTAAAAATTATGTTTACGACCCAGCCTAATGTTAAGCCACCGACTTTTGTCTTTTTTGTGAATGATCCGGAAATTATGCATTTTTCCTATTTGCGCTTCTTAGAAAATAAACTACGAGAACGATTCGGTTTTGAAGGAACACCTTTAAAACTAGTGGTGCGTGGACGTAAAGAAGAAGATTGAAAATAAGGCATCTGAAAGAAAATAAATAGTCAAAGATTCTGAGGATATTTTGAGCTAGGCGAATAAGCATGACCCGCGCATAGTGAGCTATGTAAGGGTTGTGGTTATGAAGCATAGCACAAAATAGACCAGAAGATGACTGTTTATTTTATTGAAGTTGCCTATAATAGGGGAGAGAGTGGTGAAATGGATTATTTAATAATCACGATACTCGGGTACCTGATTGGCTCAATTCCCAATGGACTGATTATTGGTAAGAGGCTATATAATGTTGATTTACGGCAGTTTGGCAGTAAAAATATTGGTGCAACCAATGCTTTTCGGACACTTGGTTTGTGGCCCGCAGTATGGGTGTTTCTAACTGATGCCGCTAAAGGCGTGATTGCCGTCTATCTTGCTCACTATGTTTTAGATACACCTATTGCACTATTAGTAGGTGGTATTGCCGTTATCGCCGGACATAATTGGTCGATTTTTTTGAAATTTACAGGGGGGCGAGGTGTTGCTACCGCTTTAGGTGTTATTGCAGTACTCGTTCCCAAAATTACAATAGTAATATTTTTTGTATGGGCCGTTATTGTATATGTTACTCGCTATGTATCACTAGCCTCAATTGTGGCAGCGATACTCGTGCCCATTTTTATGTGGCTCATGGGCGAGCGACTTGAGTTTCTATATTTCGGTATAATTGCAGCTCTATTTGTTGTTGTCAGGCATAAACCTAATATAGTGAGGCTACTTAAGGGTCAAGAATTAAAAATAAAATTGGGTAAAATGGCAACTGACATTAAAAAAGAAAAATAATAGTGAAAATAGAGAAAAGATTTGGCAATTGCCAAGTCTTTTTTTTATTTTGTAATATTATGATCAGCATGTCATATATTTATAAGGATGAATTTGCTATTAGTTAATTATTTTTTAAAATACTATGGCCTCTTACTCGGTTATGAATTTGCTTCAAGGGAGGGATGACTGCGAGTATAACGATGTGCTCTAATATTTTACATAAAGCGCAGTTATGGGGAGGGAAAGATTAAATGGAAAAATTCGACTTGTTTAGAGATATTGCTGAACGTACTGGCGGTGATATTTATATTGGTGTTGTGGGCCCGGTACGCACAGGAAAATCAACATTTATCAAACGGTTTATGGAAACAATGGTTTTGCCAAATATTATAGATCCTTATGAAAAAGAACGTGCTAAAGATGAATTGCCACAAAGCGCAGCTGGGAAGACAATTATGACGACGGAGCCTAAGTTTATTCCTAATGAAGCGGTAGAGATTAATGTCAAAGATAATATTAATGTGAGAGTCAGGATGGTTGATTGTGTAGGGTATGCAGTTGATGGAGCCTTAGGCTATGAAGAGCAAGAGGGCCCTCGAATGGTACTTACGCCCTGGTTTGATCATGAGATACCTTTTCAAGAAGCAGCAGAGGTTGGTACTAGAAAAGTAATCGCTGAACATTCTACGATTGGTTTAGTGATTACGACTGATGGTAGTGTGACTGACTTGCCACGAGAAAAATATATACCATCTGAAGAACGAGTGATCAGTGAGCTACAAGAATTGCAAAAGCCATTTTTAGTGATATTAAATACCTGCCGTCCGTCAACGAAAGAAACACGTGAGCTCGTCGCTAAACTTGAGAATGCATATGATGTACCTGTTATTCCAGTTAATTGTGCTCAATTGAATCAAGATGATATTTATGCTATTTTGCAAGAAGTTCTATATGAATTCCCAGTAAAAGAAGTTAACATTTCCCTGCCTAAATGGGTGGAAGAATTGGAAACGGAGCATTGGTTACGAGAAAAATTTGATGGGGCAGTGCAGGAAGTGGTGCAATTTATAAGGAGACTTCGGGATATTGACAAAGCGATTGATGATTTGTCAGGCTATGAATTTGTAGCAGATGTAATACTGCACGATATGGATCTTGGTAATGGCATTGCCGTCGTTGAGATAACTGCCAGACAGGATTTGTTCTATCAAGTAGTAGAAGAATTGACAGGCTTTACTATTTCAGGTGAACATCACTTGCTCAAACTGATGCAAGATTTGTCAGTAGCCAAACGTGAGTATGACAAACTAGCTGGTGCTCTCGAACAAGTACGTCAGACTGGTTATGGTATTGTATCGCCACAGCTAGATGAAATGGTATTAGAAGAACCCGAAATTATTCGAAATGGTAATCGGTTTGGGGTAAAGCTCAAGGCATCCGCGCCTTCATTGCATATTATTAGAACGGATGTACAGGCTGAAATTTCACCAATCATTGGTAGTGAAAAACAAAGTGAAGAACTTGTTCAATATCTTATGAGAGAATTTGAGGGTGAACCAGAGAAAATATGGCGTACTAATTTATTCGGTAAATCCCTTAATTCCTTAGTTCGAGAGGGTATTCAAAATAAGCTATCGAGTATGCCCGAAAGTTCTCAAATGAAATTACGTGATACACTGCAAAAAATTGTTAATGATGGTAGTGGCGGATTAATCTGCATTATTTTTTAAGTAAAAAAAATTAGCCATTCTGTACAGATTGGCTAATTTTTTATTATTTATACTTGTTTTACGAATATGTTAATGCTATAATGTCTACTGAGAGTAGATAAACATCCGCATGTGTAATACTGAAGGAGGATTAAGTAGTGATTGGTCAAAAAGCCGTGTTTTTTCTAGTTCGTGAAGAAATATTACCTGAAGCAATAAAGAAGACAATTAAGGTAAAGGATATGTTAAAACGTGGTGAAGCGCGTACTATTAATGAAGCTGTAGAGAAAATGGAACTAAGCCGTAGTGCTTATTATAAATATAAGGATTATGTATTTCCTTTTTATGAAGCAAGTAAAGAAAAAATAATCACACTCGCTCTGTTGCTTGAACATAAGCAAGGGGTATTATCAAAAGTTCTCAATACGATTGCTTATGACCATGGCAGTGTACTTACGATTAATCAAGGCATACCATTACAAGGCGTAGCGAACGCTACAATTTCAATTGAATCAGCGGAACTTGTTATTGACTTAGAAGCATTGCTTGATAAAGTCAGAATGATAGAGGGTGTAAAAAGATTAGAAATATTAGGCCAAGCCTAAAAGGAGGATAAAATGGGGAAATTAGTTAATGTTGGCTTACTAGGAATGGGAACTGTCGGGACAGGTGTTGTAAAAATATTAACTAACAATGCTCATGATATTTTACAAAAAGTTGGAATGCCTGTCAATATCAAAAAAATTATGGTACGTCAACTTGATAAGCCTAGAAATGTGGTCAGTGATGCTGAATTTACTACAAATATTGATGACATTATTAATGATAAAGAGATCGCTATTGTAGTTGAATTAATAGGTGGTATCGAACCTGCCAAAGAGTATATCCTGCGAGCGCTACGTGCAGGTAAGCATGTAATTACTGCCAATAAAGATGTTGTTGCTAAGTTTGGTCAAGAAATACTGCAAGTTGCCGAGGAAAATAAGGTTGATTTTCTATTTGAAGCGAGTGTAGCTGGTGGTATTCCTATTATTAGGCCACTAAAACAATGTTTAGCAGCCAATAAAATTAGTGAAGTTGTGGGAATCATTAATGGTACAACAAATTATATGCTCACGAAAATGACGAATGAGGGACTGGATTTTGATAGTGTATTAGCTGAGGCTCAGGCGAAAGGATATGCAGAAGCTGACCCTACTGCCGATGTTGGTGGCCTGGATGCTGCTCGTAAAATTGCAATATTAGCGTCCATCGCATTTGGTAGCCGAGTGACCATTGATGATGTTTATGTGGAAGGTATTACTAACATTTCTAAAGCTGATATTGGCTATGCTAAGGAGCTAGGATATGTAATCAAATTGCTGGCAATTGCTAAAGATGATGAACGCGGCATTGATGTACGGGTACATCCCGCATTTATCCCTGCGACTCATCCTTTAGCTGCTGTACATGATGTTTTTAATGCGATCTATATTAAAGGTGATGCTGTAGGAGAAACTATGTTTTACGGACGAGGTGCTGGGCAAATGCCTACAGCTAGTTCTGTGGTGGCTGATATTATTGATGTGGCTCGTAATATTAAGTATCATGCAAATGGTCGGATCTTATGCACTTGTTTTGAAGAAAAAAGTTTTTGTCCTGTAGCGCAGACCCAGTCTCCCTATTATATTAGATTGTTAGTCGAAGATAAGCCTGGTGTGCTCGCTGCAATTGCTGGTGCCTTTGGCGAACAACAAGTCAGCTTACATTCAGTCATCCAAAAAAGTAAAGTGGCTCATTGTTCAGAACTTGTGCTGATTACAAATCAAGTCGCTGATGCTAGCTTGCGTTTGGCTATTAATACAATTGCTGGTCTGTCAGTCGTAAATAAGGTATGCAATGTTATTCGGGTAGAAGCCGACAATTTTGGTTAATTAAACCTAATGAGATAGGAGAGAATGCATGTCAGTCGCTGTAAAAGTTCGTGTGCCAGGGACAACTGCTAATTGTGGTCCTGGCTTTGATTCAGTGGGCATAGCCTGTACTATTTATAATGAACTGGAACTAATTTTATCCCAGCAAGGTAGTTTAGTCATTGAGATAGAAGGCGAAGGCAAAGAAATTATCCCTACTGATGAAGAAAATATTGTTTATCAAGTAATACAAACAGTATTAGAAAAAGTAGGTGCAAAATATCAAGGTATTCATATTAAAATGGTCAATCAAATCCCTTTGTCTCGTGGCCTAGGTAGCAGTGCTGCCGCGATTGTGGCTGGATTATTTGCGGCAAATGTGGCAACAGGAAATACCTTGAGCAAAGATGACCTTTTAGATATGGCGACAACCATCGAAGGGCATCCAGATAATGTTGCACCTGCTATATTTGGTGGTATTACAACAAGTATATTACAAGGCGAGCAGGCCTATTATTTACGCTTTGTACCACCAGTAAAACTTAGCATGGTGGTAGCGATACCTGATTTTAATTTGTCTACACAGGCAGCGCGCAATGTCTTACCCCAATCAGTCCCCTTTAAAGATGCTGTTTTCAATATTAGCCGGACGGCCTTAGTCATTGGGGCCTTATGCCAAGGTGAATTTCATCATCTGCGATATGCCCTAGAAGATAAAATACATCAGCCTTATCGACAGCATCTGATTCCTGGCATGCAACAAGTGTTTGATGCAGCCCTAGATAACGGCGCATTAGGCGCAGCTCTGAGCGGCGCGGGACCTTGTTTAATTGCCTTTGCCCAGGATCGGTGTGAACAGATAGGTGCAGGGATGGTACAGGCTTTTGCTAGCAATCATATCAAGGCAAGTTATTTGGTCCTGGATATTGATACTGAAGGTGCAAAAGTAATTGGTGATTAAAAAATATAAATGATTGACATAATCTTATAAAAAAGGTAAAATAAATGTTGTTAGTCGGGGCGTGGCGCAGCTCGGTAGCGCGTCTGTCTGGGGGGCAGAAGGTCGCAGGTTCAAATCCTGTCGCTCCGACCATGATTTATTAATCCCATATATAATATCAATACCTTGCAGGTTTTTCCTGCAAGGTATTTTTTTGGTGCGCCCAGAATGAGCGTACCAAATAAAGCCCTACCTATTTTTGAACAGAACCCCAAGTAACGTACACTAAATATAAACCCCTATCGTAGAATATCTTTAACTTACGCAGACTGACATCGTTTTTCATACGGTGTCAGCTTTGTTTTTAACTGAATGCGTTCAAAATT
>Ga0209430_1000426_pt1 | contig 43996 bp, 41 predicted proteins | sample BarGraIncub1133A_FD_184504 | JGI IMG/M metagenome (GOLD analysis project Ga0209430, IMG submission 184504) | Arctic peat soil microbial communities from Barrow, Alaska - Barrow Graham LP Incubations 11-33A (SPAdes) (version 2) | ecosystem: Environmental > Terrestrial > Soil > Wetlands > Peat... | reverse complement strand
CCGCTCCACCTCCTGATGCAGATTCCAGCCGTCGTTCTCCTCCAGCTCTTTTTGCAACGCTTCCAACCGCGCCAGCATCTTATCGCTGCAGTCATGCGCCAGTTCGTGACTGACGTGGTGGTATTCAGCCAGTACTGCGGCGGCGTTACCCATGCCGGATGCGACCACGTCAAAGACATTTCCAGCCAACCCCTGCGGCACATCCTGGGTCAGCTGGGCCACTTTGAGCCCCTGCTGACGCTGAACCTCTCCGTTTTCAGGAGGGAGCTCGCCCCCGATCAACTTCAGCAGCGTCGATTTGCCGCTGCCGTTGCGCCCCATCAGGCAGAGCCGGTCACCAGCTTCAATCTGCAGATTGATACCGTCAAAAATAGGGGGGCCACCAAAGGCCAGGGAAATGGTGCGGAGTGATATAAGTGCCACGAATACCTCATAGATGGTTTGACTGGGTGTACATTCACGGGTTAGCGGACAAGCTGCACGCCCGATCCTGATGAAAGAGCAATGCGACTATCTGTTTTTTGAATCTGCCACATAATAACATAAAGAAGAATGGACGTTATAGCATTCATTCCCGGGTGTGGGTGCATATCATGTTCGGCTCTACACAATAAATCAGCGCGACAAGGAGTTTTTTCACACCACGTATTGACTCGGCAGCGATCTTCGCTAGTATTTATGTTGATACTCAACCCAAAGGAGGATGAATATGAAACGGCTAACAGGATGGATTATTTGCGGTGGACTACTCTGTGTCGCTGGAGCGTGGGCGGCAGAGTTTCCCTCTCTCAAAAAGGGGCAGGAGCTCTTCGAGAGCGCGAAACTCGGCACCACCGGCAAGAGCTGCGCCTCATGTCATGTGGGCGGAAAAAACATTGAAGTATCTGCAACGTCGAGTGACGAAGACCTGGCCAGCACCATCAATGGCTGCATTGCCGGCCCGCTCAAGGGGAAACAGCTCGACCCGGAATCGGCCGACATGAAGTCACTGGTGCTGTACCTCAAGAGCTTCGCCCGGAGTGGTAAATAGTGCTGACTGCCGGATAAAAGCGGGGGTACTTCCCACGTTTTGAGAAGCAGGGAAGTATCCCTCATTGCTTTCCCATTTCGGGCGTGACTGTTAGAGTAAAAGAGGGAATCCAGTCAGAGTTTATTATTGCGAGATCAGCCTGGCATCAACAATGACGAGGAATGTTATGACCCAAGAAAGAAGTGATCAACGCGTCAATTATATTTCAAAATGTTTTTTGGATATAGACGGCACCAGTTATCCCGGTTTACTTGAAAATATATCCACAACCGGAGCTTCGGTAAAAATGATCGATGCCATTCCGCAGACCATTCGGTGTGGTGATCTATGCATTTTGACGACACTGCTTTTAAGCCCTGTGAAATACTCCAGCAAAATCCTCCGCATCAATTCAACTCATATCGCGCTGCAGTTCCTTGAACAATAGCGATTACAAAATCAAAAAACTGTGACGTTCGCCAGACCGAACGGGAGGAGGTAGTACCATGAAGGCATTCATGTCAGCTTATAATTCACAGGGTTACACGCTAATGCGGATTATCGTCGGCTTTCTTTTCCTTTGTCATGGCACTCAGAAAATATTTGGCTTTCCAAGCGGAATGTCGATAGAAGTCCCCGCCTTCATTACGTACGGCGCCGGGTCAATTGAGTTGATTGGAGGCGCTCTGGTTATGGTCGGGCTGTTCACGAGCTGGGCAGCCTTCATCACGAGCGGTGAAATGGCTGTAGCGTACTGGATGATCCACGGGACAAAGGCCCCTCTTCCGATTCAGAACAATGGAGAACTCGCGGTGCTATACTGCTTTGTTTTTCTGTTCATCTCCACTCAGGGGGGCGGAATTTGGAGCGTCGATGATCTCAGGCATCGACACTAGTCGTCACGGTACATGCCCCTCCAGAATACGTGCTGCTTCTGTAAAAGAAACAGCGGCATTATTTTTCTTGCGTCCTCAAACAAACGCTCCTGTCAGAGTTATCTGAAGGAGCGTTTGTTTGATTTATTTGGTGTGCAAATCAGACCTGAACGACTTCTTTGACGCCCGGAATCTGTTCCTTCATGGCGCGTTCAATCCCCATCTTCAGGGTCATGGTGGACATTGGGCAGCTACCGCAGGCACCTTTCAGGCGTACCTTGACTATGCCGTCTTCTGTAACTTCCACCAGCTCAACATCACCGCCATCGTTCTGCAGAGCGGGACGTACCTGCTCAAGTACTCTCAGTACTTCTTCTTTCATCTGTTCATTCTCCTTTGTATGTGGTGTTCAACCCTCCTGCCCCCCTTATCAGGGGGGATTTCTCCCTCCCTTGACAAGGGGAGGGGCGGGGAGGGGTTTTTATTTCGGCAGACCCGGTTCGGTCAGATGCTCCGGCTGCATGATTGCGTCCAGCTCGTCGGCAGCCATCAAACCCTGCTCCAGAACTATTTCACGGATGCTTTTGCCACTGGCGACCGATTCCTTGGCGATAGCAGCCGAGGCGTTGTAGCCGATGTACGGCGCCAGCACCGTCACCAGGCCAAGCGACTCCTCCAGATAGCGGCGACAGCGCTCTTCGTTAGCGATTATTCCATTTATACAGGATCCGGTGAATTTCTGCACGCAATTCTTGAGTATTTCCATTGAAAAAGTCAGGTTCCAGGAAATCAGCGGCATCATCACATTCAGCTCCAGCTGCCCCGCCTGGGTCGCCAGCATGACCGCCTGATCACACCCCATGACCTGAAAACAGACCATGTTGACCATCTCGGCCATAGAGGGATTGATCTTCCCCGGCATGATCGATGAACCGGGCTGGATGGCAGGGAGACGGATTTCGTCCAGACCGGTACGGGGGCCGGAAGCCAGCAGGCGCAGGTCATTGGCGACCCGCCCGAGGTTGACCGCGGTACGGCGCAGCGCCGAGGAAAGGGCCAGAAAGGGGTCCATGTTCTGCATCGCCTCGAACAGGTCGGGGCTGGCGATCAGCGGGAATCCGGTGGCAACGGTCAGCTCTTCAACCATGGCCTTTATATAGGCCGGTTCGGCGTTCAGGCCGGTTCCGACGGCGGTGCCGCCGATCCCCAGCTCCAGCAGCGCCGGAATGCACGCCTCCAGCCCCTCGCGGTTCTTGCGGATCGCAGCAGCGTACGCACCGAACTCCTGCCCCATCCGGATCGGCACGGCGTCCTGCAGATGGGTCCGCCCCGACTTGAGGATATGGTTAAACTCCTTCCCCTTGGCGGCCAGGGCCAGTTCCAGCCCTTCAAGCACCTCCAGCAGAGGATCCAGCATCTCCAATGACGCAAGACGGATGGCGGTTGGAATGACATCATTGGTGGACTGGGCCATGTTGACGTGGTCATTGGGGTGGAGAATGGAAAAATCGCCCCGCTGGCGCCCCAGAATCTCCAACGCGCGATTGGCCAGCACCTCGTTAACGTTCATATTGTGCGACGTTCCGGCACCGGCCTGAAAGGGATCAACGACGAACTGGTCGGCCAGTGCACCCGCCAGCACCTCATCGGCAGCGGCCACAATGGCATCTCCGATATCTGACGGCAGCCTGCCGGTGGAGATATTGGCCAGTGCCGCGCATTTCTTGATGATCACCGTTCCCCAGACAAAGGCCGGGTGCGGCTTCAAGCCGGAAATCGGAAAATTATGCACTGCCCGGGCGGTCTGCGCTCCGTAGTAGGCCTCAGCCGGGACCGGCATTTCACCCATGGAATCTTTTTCAATACGGGTAGTCATAATTTACCTCAGTAACTGAGTAAGTCGTAACAGGGGGGATACTATATGGGATTCACATAAGGTTTTCAACTGGTTATCACGCAGTGCGCCGCCAGTGCAGTTCCAATTGCAGCTTGAGTTGGTACGCTTCACATATTTTTTCTATTGTCCTGCATTGTCCGCGCTGATATGATGCCCAAGTTATTTTGGTGCCGAATATAATACTATTTTTCAGATTGAAGGAGACCGATCACATATGCCATCATCATTAGTTGACGTACCGAAAGGTGTTGAAGTGCTGGACCAGCTCGTTGAAAAGACCCTGAGTAACGGGATGGTGGTGGAGGTGTATCTTGTCAAACATCCCCAACATTATGAAGCGGCCCTCTTTATCGGTGGACATTACAAGCCGGGCCCCCCCATTCCACGTCCTCTTGACAACCCGACCGAAACGGCAGCCTACTGGATGGGCGTGCGGCCAAAAGCGGGATTGAGCCAGGAAGAGGGAGATGAAATTCTGGGGGCCGTAAATGTCCAGAACAAAATGCACCACTGCTTTTTCACGGATACGTGGGGAGTTGTGACCGATTAGGAGGGTGCTTGAGTTGCCGTGAGCGGTGTTACACTCAAGCAACGTGGCCTGACCCTTCCTGATCGGGCAGCAATCATGCTGAAAATTTCTGCATCAATAAACATAATGGGCGGTGTGCATGAGCTCTAACAATATATCTATTCTGGCTCTCCGCAGAGAGCTGAGGACTTCTATGGGGGATCGTAGCAAACTGAGTAAGTTGCACTCTGTTGTTACTGAAGCGGTCAACGACTCGTACGGCGAAGAGAAAGAGCTTCTCCTTAGCTTCAGACAGGAAATAAAAGATGCTCTTAACTGCAGAGTACTTGACAAGTGGGGAGCGAAATAGCGCGCAGCCCTCCATGAACTAATCAGCCGGACAATTCATCCCACTCCCCATACAACTTTTCCAGTCGGACATTCAGTGCTGCATGGCGCTCGCCCCCCTGCACCCCCCGCTCCGGCTCATCGAAGAACCCGGGCGCATTCATCTCGGACTCCAACCCCGCCAGCTCCGTTTCAACTCCGGCAATCAGCGACTCTATCTCGCCCATTCGCTTCTGGCGCGATTGATCTTCGCGCTTGCGGCGTTTTTCCTCTTCCCGGTCCTTGAGCCGCACCTCCTTGTTCTGCGGAGGTAATGGTGCCGGCGACGTATCGAGAGCGTCTGCGGACGTGATTGAAACATACGCGGGAATTACACCGGCCGTAGCGGATGCTCCCGCTTTCTTACCCAGATAGTATTCGTAATCCCCGAAATAATTTTCAACTCCTCCGCCGTCAACCTCAACCACCCGCGTTGCCAGCGCATTGACAAAGTAGCGGTCATGCGACACGAACACTACCGTGCCATCGAAACTCTTGAGGGCGTCCAGCAGCACCTCCTTGCTGTTCAGATCCAGATGGTTGGTCGGTTCGTCCATCAGCAGCAGGTTGGAGGGGCGGAGCAGCATCTTGGCCAGAGCCAGGCGATTACGTTCACCGCCGGAAAGGACGCTGACCTGTTTATGTATATCGTCACCAGAGAAAAGAAAAGCGCCCAGAATATCGCGCAGCTTCGGCACCATATCGTACGGAGCTTCCGCATACAGTTCATCGTATGCCGAGCGGCTCTGATCCAGGGCATTGGCTTGGTCCTGAGCAAAATAATCCATGCTGACATTGTGCCCGACGACCCGCTCTCCCCCCTGAAATTCTCCCCCGGCCAATACCGCCATCAGGGTCGATTTCCCCGCCCCGTTATGCCCCACCAGTGCGACCCGTTCGCCTTTTTCGATTGTCAGATCGATCCGGTTCAGGACGGTGTGGTCTCCGAACGAGCGGGTCAGCCCCTTCAGTTCAATGACGTTCTTGCCGCTCTTGGGCGCCTCCGGGAACTGGAAACGTATGCGCTTCCGCTCGGGGGGGAGGACGATCCGCTCCACCTTTTCCAGCTGTTTGACCCGTGACTGCACCTGCGACGCCTTGTTGGCCTGATAGCGAAAGCGGCGGATGAAATCCTCCGTCTTTTCGATCTCCTCATCCTGAATACGCTTCGCATTCCGCAGGGCGGTTACCCGCTCCTCTCGCTGGTGAAGATAGACCGAGTAGCGACAGTGATAGTCCGCTATCGTATGGTTCCATACTTCGGCAATGCGGCTGCAGACGCTGTCCATGAAGAAGCGGTCGTGGGACACGAGAATGACCGAACCGGGGTAGGAGCAGAGATACTCCTCCAGCCAGTTGCGGGCTTCGATATCCAGATGATTGGTCGGCTCGTCCAGCAGCAGTACATCCGGCTTCTGCAGCAGCAGACGGGCCAGGGCAATGCGCATCTGCCAGCCGCCGGAAAACTCTCCGCAGTCACGGTGCCAGTCGGACTGCGTAAAGCCGAGCCCCTTCAACACGGTGCCGATTTCGGCTTCCATCGTATACCCGCCGCCATGACGGAACTGTTCCTGCAACTCGCCGTATCTCGTCAGGATCTGATCGTGTTCAGGTGAATCGTGGGGGAGGCGCTCCAGATCGAGCCCGATCCGGTGCAGTTCTTCCTCCATGGCGAGCAGCTCGGAGAGGGCGGCACGGGCTTCATGGAACAGCGACTGACCGGCCGTGACGATCCCGTCCTGCGGCAGATAGGACGCTTTGGCCCCCCGGGCAAACTGAATCTCGCCCGATGACGGCTCGGTCAGGCCGGCGATGATCTTCATCAGCGTCGATTTGCCGGCGCCGTTCTCACCGACCAGCGCCACCCGCTCACCCTTTTTAAGGTGCCAGGAGATATTGGTAAACAGCGGCGTGCCGGCAAAGCTTTTGGATAGATTGATGAGTTGGAGCATGGAGGTGTTGTAGCACACAATGTGGGGTGGCGGCAAGCGGTGGCGAGTCGCCCCGGCCACGCGGGGGAGATATGTGGCCTATGTGACAATTGATGGAGCCGCAGCTCTGGCCGATCGCGCTGTTTGCCGCGGTTGTCCTGATCATCGGTGCAAAACGTTACCGGAGAACCATGGATTAAACGTCATGTCGTGTACGCTATCCCCAACCGCGAGGCCGTTTCCCGGTAGACCTGTTGCGCCCCTTTACTGAACTGAACGAAGATGATTCGCTCCAGCTCGGGATACAGCGCAACAGCACTCTGAGCAGCCGTGAGGGCGATGACTGCCGCCTCACGCATCGGATAGCCGTAGACCCCGGCGCTGATGGCGGGAAAGGCGATGCTTTTCAGGCCGTGCTGCTGCGCGACGTCGAAACAGCGTCGGTAGGACGATTGCAGCAATTCCGGTTCGCCGTGCGTGCCGTCTTTCCAGACCGGCCCGACAGTATGGATGACATGCGTGGCCGGGAGACCGTATCCACCGGTAATTTTGGCATCACCGGTCTCACACCCCTGGAGAGCGGCGCACTCCTGTAGCAACTCCGGTCCGGCGGCCCGATGGATGGCACCATCCACCCCTCCCCCACCCAGCAGGGTATTGTTGGCGGCATTAACAATCGCATCCACTGCCAGCGTCGTGATATCGTCCTGGATAATCTCGATGGCTGCAGGCATGTTTCCTCCATTACAAGCGTTTTTTTGCTCTGAAGCCGATCACTCCTGCTTCATGGTTCTCTGGTAGCAGGTTTCAGCTATGTTCTGCAACAAAAACAAAACGGCCCGGTGCTACCTAAGAGGCGACAACGGGCCGTTTTTATTTGCAGTGAAGGAAATTTATCCCTTGATCTGTCCCTGAATCCCGATAGTAACCTCTTTGTACGGAATCTGCTTGCCGCTGGCAGCCAGTGCCTGGCGGGCTGCTGCTGCGATGCCTCCGCAACAGGGGACCTCCATCTTCAGCACGGTAATGCTCTTCACATCTGACTTGCTGAACAGCTCGGTCAGTTTCTGGATGTAAAAGTTGTTATCATCAAGCTTGGGGCACCCCATCACGACCGCCTTCCCCTTGAGGAAATCTTCGTGATATCCGGCATAGGCGACCGGCACGCAGTCGGCGGTAATCAGCAGGTCAGCGCCCTGAAAATATGGTGCGGTGGTGGAAACGAGATGCAGCTGCACCGGCCATTGCCCCAGCTGGCTCTGCTGGCTGCCTGCGAGGGCAGAAGCAGCGGCCTGTGGTGGGGCAAAACTCATGGCGCGGGAACCGGGGCAACCGCCACCACTACCGTGGTGATGGGCTGCGGCCGGTGCTTGAGGTGCATGCTGGTGAACCGGTGCCGGCTTGCCCATGGCAGCCAAATGCTTTTCCACCGCTGCTTCGTCAAACTCGTCGGTATCGCGCTCTTCAATCCGGATTGCGTCCTGCGGGCATTCGCCAAGGCAGGCACCCAGACCGTCACAGAGGTTGTCTGCCGCCAGCACCGCCTTACCGTTGATCATCTTGATAGCGCCTTCCGCGCAGGATGGGACGCAAAGTCCGCAGCCGTCACATTTATCCTGATCGATTGTTACAATTTTTCTCAACATGGTTTGTTCTCCTTATTATTTGGCTTCAATATAGTTAAAAAAAGTAATGCCAGATGTAATCCAGCCTGCCGCGCAACATCAGTTTTTTCCCCGAGTACGCCATAATCTCCTTTACTTTCGCAAGTTGCGGTTTAGCATAACAGTGGATGCGGCAATGTTTGCAGGAAGGTTTTTCGGTTTCGAGCGGGCATTTCAACCGTCTGGATATCGCGTATTGTAAAAAAGTGGCGCATTCAGGGCAGAGACTCCGCTCTCCCAAACCTGCCGGCAGAGCAATGGAGGAACGCTCGGCGGTGTGATGTTTCCCGGCGCAGTAGACCTCAACAAATTTGCCGATCAGCCTGATATCTTTTTTCTGTTCTCTGTTCATTGTATCCATGGGTGTACTGTGCCGGAACGGGCAATTGATTTACATGACTCAGATCAATTTATCGAAGTTACATGTCTAAGATTAGATGTGTGAATTTATCGTCGCGTCAGAAGTTCCCATGCTCTGGCTTATTGGCAGCAGCACCGAAAATGTAGCCCCTTTTCCAGCACTGCTGTCAACCTTGATCTCGCCGCCATGGTCACTGACTATGCCGTAGGAGACCGCCAGCCCCAATCCGGTCCCCTGCGGTTTGGTGGAAAAAAACGGCGTAAAAAGCCTGCCCATATTTTCCGCCAGAATACCGCTGCCGTGGTCGCATACCGTTACGCAGACCTTCCCCCCTGTATCTGCCCGTTCGACGTCTACAACCATCTCCCCACCCTCCGGCATTGCCTGCAATCCGTTCACGATGAGGTTGGTGAAAACCTGTCGCAGCTGGTCTTCGTCTCCTTCCATCATCACATCCCTGCCCCAGTAGTTCCTCGCAACCCTATAGCGTTCAAGCGAAATCTGGTGGCCGACCTGATCAAGGATGCCGTCCAGCAGGGCACCCAGAGAAAAGTGTGTAACGCGCTGCATGCCACTGCGCGAAAAGACCCGCAGATTATTGACAATGCGTCCAATGCGGATCGCCTCCTCCACGATGGCATCCACCTCTTCACGGTCTTCCGAGTTGTTCGGAATCGAAAGCTGCAGAAGCTCGGCGTTGCCACGGATCACCGCCAACGGATTATTAATTTCGTGGGCCACACCGGCCGCCAGCACTCCCAGCCCCGCCAGGCGCTCTGACTGTGCCAGCTCTTTCTGGGCGTCCAGCAGCTGTTGACTCTTTTCCTCCAACTGCCCGGTCCGCTCCGCCACCTTCTGCTCCAGGGTCTGATTAAGGGTGATCACCTCGCGGGTCATCGTATTAAACTCGTCAGCCAGAAGGCCGATCTCGTCGTCGCTCCTGACCAGTATCGGCCCGACAAGCTCGCCGCTGGCCATACGCCTGGCAGCGTCGGCCAGTGCCCGTACCGGCTTGGCTAGACGGCTGCCGATCCAGGTTGATAGCGTGATGCCGATCAACGCCACAAACAGCAGCACTCCGGCGAAGATCAGATTAAGGTTTTTTCTCAGGTCCAGCAGTGGTTGTTCCGGCATACCTACATACAGGGCCCCGATTACACTGCCGGAGGGATCGCGGATCGGCTCGTAGGCCGAAATATACCAGTTGCTCAGCACAAATGCTCTGTCGCTCCACAGCTTGCCCTGCGAGAGGACATCACGGACAACTTCCAGCGACATGAGGGTGCCGGTAGCGCGGTCCCCGGCCGGATCACGAACATTGGTGGCAATACGCACATCACCTAGAAAGACCGTAGCCGCACCACCACCTTCACGGTCGAAAACAATTCGGGTGATGGTGTCAACCACCCGACTGTCGCCGTTGAGCATGAATCCGGCCTGCAGCGCACCGGCCACCCGACCGTCCGGCGTCAGCAGTGGAGCAACCGCCACAAGCATCAAACCGCGCCGTTCGCTTTCGTTGCTGACGGCCCGGGCACGTGGCGTCGGCTTGATTGCCGTCAGTGCCTTTTCAGCCAAATTCGGGTTTTCCGTAGCCAGGCGCTCACGGCTGTAGATCTGAGCCCCGCCGTTTAGTTCCCCCTTCAGGGCACGGGCCACCAGTGGATCACTGTCCAGCCGGTCGCCATGACTTGCAGGGTTGGCCGACCGGTAGTGTACGACACCATGATTGTCGATAACGTTGAGAAAACTGAGCTGTTCTTCATGCAGCAGTTGCTGCAATGCTTTTTCCGGCAGAGAGAGGCGGCTGGATGTGAGGTGGTCCGTCATGGAAGGCATCAGTCCGGCCACTCTGACAATACTGGCCAGATGATTGATCTCGTCCTGATACACCTTGCGAGCAAGATTGAGATCCCCTATCACCTTCAGCTGTGCCTGGCGATAAATGCGGTCGGTAATCAGCAGCGAGCCGATCAGCCAGCAGAGCAGGATCGCCACACAGAGCGGCGTCAGGGTGGCGAAGATCAGTTTGCGACGTATGGAAGTACGGACACGCTTCATCAGCGTTCACCGTCCATCATCCCGAAATCCGCGATGCGCCGGTCGAGCGTCCGGCGCGATATGTTCAGGATCTCGGCCGTACGGCTCTTGTTGTAGTTATTCCCTTTCAAAACCGCCTCGATGTGCTGCCGTTCCATCTCCTCCAGCGGGATCATCACTAGGCGCTGCGTAGTGGCCGCGAGTTGCGGCACATCACTGCGCCTTCTCTGAAGCGGGATGACATTGGCGGTGATTGCGTTGCCGTTGGTAAGAATCACCGCCCGCTCCATGACGTTTTCAAGCTCACGTACGTTGCCGGGCCAACCGTATGACTGCAACGCCTCCAGCCCTTCAGGGGTTATGTCATGAATATCCTTGGCCATACGTAACGCAAAACGCCGCAGAAAGTGACGCGCCAGCGGTTCGATATCCTCGGGACGATCCCTGAGCGGCGGCAGGCTGATACTGATCACATTAAGACGATAGAAGAGATCCTCGCGAAAACGTCCCTCAGCCACCTCCCGCTGCAGATCTTTGTTGGTGGCGGCCACGAAGCGCACATCCACCTTTTTGGCGCGGGTGGAACCAACCGGGATAAAATCCCGCTCCTGGATCACCCGCAGCAGTTTGGCCTGTACTGAAGGACTGACATCGCCGATCTCGTCCAGAAAAAGGGTGCCGCCGTCGGCCTCTTCCATCATCCCCTTCTGGTTTGTAATCGCACCGGTAAAAGCGCCTCGCAGATGACCGAACAGCTGGCTTTCCAGCAGGGTGTCGCTCAGGGCGGCGCAGTTGAGGGACACGAAGGGTTTGTTACAGCGCTGGCTGTTATGGTGCAGTGCGCTGGCAATCAACTCCTTGCCGGTCCCCGATTCACCGAGAACAAGAATGTTGGCGTCGCTGGAAGCGACCTTGAGTGTCATGTCATAAACTTCGCGAAAACGGGGGCTGGCAAAAACGATCTGCTCCGGCACGCCTCCGGCCAGCTCCTCTCGCAGCCGACGGTTTTCGACAGAAAGACGGCGCAGCTGCAGCACGTTTTCCACCATACTAAGCAACTTCTCGTTGGGGCACGGCTTAGTCACATAATCATAGGCGCCCAGCTTTATGGCCCTTACCGCGTCATCCACCGTAGCAAATGCGGTCATGATGATCACCGGTAGTTCGGGGCGTTTATCCTTAACCCGCTGCAGTATCTGTATTCCGTCCAGATCAGGCATACGCAGATCCTGCAGCAGCAATTCAACGTTTTCCCCGGCCGGTGACTCCAGATAGGGCAGGAGATCGATGCCACGATTGAAAACCGTTACCTGGTGCCCTTTGAGTAGCTTTTTAAGATATTTGAGGATGCCGTCCTCGTCGTCGCAAATACAAATCTGGGCCATATGCGCACCTCGCAAGTCATATTTGCACAGTATTGGACAGATTTGCACAGTTGGCAAGCCAAAATAATCATTACTGGTATTTTCCATTTCCCCCTACCTCCCTGAATAGCCACTGTGTATCGCATGTCAGCTCGCTGATGCAACAATGTAAACAGTATTGGCACACGCCTTGCCGTATAGACATGGCTTACATTAATCGAGACAGTTTTGCGCAATTTATAAAAAAGCAGGTATCACCATCGAAAGGAGTGAGCAACACATGGGAATGTCACGCAGGCAGTTTTTGCAGGGAGGAGCGCTGGCGGCAGCCGGTGTCGCCTTAAGCGGTACACCGGGCGAAGCGAACGCCGATGCGCCGCAATCACGCATAAAGGGAATCAAGGCCAGTACCTCGATCTGCCCCTTCTGCGCAGTTGGTTGTGGACTTTTGGTTCACAGTAAGAACGGAAAAGTCATCAACATCGAGGGCGATCCCAAGCACCCCATCAACCAGGGAGCGCTCTGCTCCAAAGGGAGTTCGATTTTCCAGATCGCAAATAATGATCGCCGTCTGCAGAAGGTTATGTATCGCGCCCCCGGTTCCGACAAGTTCGAGGAAAAACCGTGGGATTGGGCACTGGATCGCATCGCCTTGCGGATGAAAGAAACCCGCGACAAATCGTTCAAGACGACCGAGCTGAACAAAAAGGACAACAAGGAGTACGTTGTGAACCGCACCGACGGTATGGCCTTCTTTGGCGGAGCCGGTCTGGACAACGAGGAGTGCTACCTCTGGTCAAAATTCGCCCGTGCCATGGGGGTCGGGCAGCTGGAACATCAAGCCCGATTATGACACTCCTCAACAGTCGCCGGTCTGGCGGCTTCATTTGGACGTGGGGCAATGACGAATCACTGGATCGACCTGAAGAATAGCGACAGCATTTTCATCATCGGCTGCAACCCGGCTGAAAATCACCCGATCTCCTTTAAATGGATCGAAGAGGCCATGGACAATGGCGGCAAGCTGATCGTAGTAGATCCGCGCTACACCCGCAGCGCCTCCAAGGCCGATATCTATGCCCAGGTCCGCCCCGGCACCGATATCGCCTTTCTGGGCGGCATGATCAATTACGCCCTGCAGAACAATCAGATCCATGAGGAATATGTCCGCGAGTATACCAATGCCACGTTCCTCGTCGGCGAAAAGTACGATTTCAAGGACGGCATGTTCTGTTCCTTCGATGATCAGGAAAAAACCTACGACCTGAAGTCATGGGCCTATGAGACCGGCCCCGACGGCAACCCGAAGCGCGACCTGACCATGAAGAATCCCCGCAGCGTCTATCAGCTGCTCAAAAATCACTACTCGCGCTACACCGTCGATAGGGTCTGCTCCATCACCGGCACGAAGAAGGAGGACTACCTCAAGGTCGCCAAAAACTTCTGCGCCACCGGCCGCCCCGACAAAGCGGGCACCATCCTCTACGCCATGGGCATCACCCAGTCAACACACGGCACCCAGAACGTACGTGCCGTGGCGATGCTGCAGATGCTGCTGGGCAACATCGGCATCGCCGGCGGCGGGGTCAATGCCCTGCGCGGCGAGTCCAATGTCCAGGGCTCTACCGATTACGGCCTGCTGTTCCATCTGCTCCCCGGCTATCTCAAATCGCCCGAGTTCGACAACGTCGACCTCAAGGCGTATGTGGAAAAATGGACCCCTAAGAGCAAGGACTCCAGAAGTGCTAACTGGTGGGGCAACACCTCCAAGTATCTGACCAGCCTGCTCAAGGCATGGTACGGCGACAACGCAACGGCCGCAAACGACTTCTGTTACTCCTACCTGCCTAAGCGTATGGGAAGCTATGCCTACAACAAAATTCTGGAAAAAATGGGTAAAGGCGAACTGGAAGGACTGGTCTGCATGGGGATGAACCCGGCGGTCGGTGGTCCCGACTCCGGCCATGCCCGCACGGCGCTGGGCAAACTGAAATGGCTGGTGACGGTCGACCTATGGGAAACCGAAACCTCCATCTTCTGGAAACGCCCCGGAGTCAATCCGAAAGATATACAGACCGAGGTTTTCATGCTGCCGGCCGCTTCGTCGGTGGAGAAGGAGGGTTCGATCTCCAACTCCGGGCGCTGGGCGCAGTGGCGATACAAGGCGGTAGAACCGGTCGGTCAATCTATGAGCGACCTCTGGATCATCGACCAATTCTACAAACGGATCAAAAATCTCTATACCAAGGAGAAGGGCGCCTTCCCGGAACCGATCACCAAGCTGGCGTGGAACTACGGTACCGGGCATGAACCGGACGTCCACATAGTTGCCAAAGAGATCAACGGCTATTTTACCAAGGATGTGACTGTCGTAGAGAAGGACAAAACCCTGGAGTTCAAGGCCGGCGACCAGGTACCCGCCTTCAAATATCTGATGGACGACGGCTCCACAGTATCCGGCTGCTGGATCTACAGCGGCTCCTATACGAAGGACGGCAACCTTATGGCACGGCGCGACGAAGCCGATCCAACCGGACTGGGACTGTTCCCCAAATGGTCATGGTGCTGGCCGGTCAACCGCCGCATCATCTATAACCGCGCTTCGGTCAACCCGGCCGGCGAGCCGTTCAACCCCAAGCGATCTGTTATTGCCTGGGACGCTACCGAGAAAAAGTGGAAAGGCGATGTGCCCGACGGCCCCTGGCCCCCCATGAATGACGACAAGGAGGGGAAATACCCCTTCATCATGCTGCCGGAAGGGCATGCCAGGCTGTATGCGCTGGATTTGAAGGACGGTCCGTTCCCCGAACATTATGAACCGGTGGAGAGCCCGGCCCGCAACCTGATGTCCAGGGTGCAGAACAGCCCTGGAGTCAAAATACCCAAGAATGTTTCCAGTGACATGGCAAAGTTCCCCTTCATCGGTACGACCTACCGCATGACGGAGCACTGGCAGACCGGCGGCATGACCCGCAGCCTGCCCTGGCTGACCGAGCTGGTACCGGATATGTTCGTCGAAATCAGCGAATCTCTGGCCAAACAGAAGGGCATCAAAAAGGGAGACAAGGTGCGCGTCACCACCGAGCGCGGTTCAATCGAAGCTATGGCCCTGATCACCTCGCGGCTCAGGCCGTTCGATGTAGAGGGCAAACTGATCGAGCAGATCGGTATGCCGTGGCATTTCGGCTACGCCGGTCTTGCAACGGGGGACAGCGCCAATATGCTGACTCCGGCCGTGGGTTGTACCAATACGAGCATCCCCGAGTTCAAGGCGTTTCTTTGCAATCTTGAAAAAGGGGGTAACAAGGCATGAGTTCGACACCAGTTAATTTCGACAAAGCAAAATCGTTCCTGATCGACACAACCAAATGCACCGGTTGCCGCGGCTGCCAGGTGGCCTGCAAACAGTGGAATCAGCTCAAGGCGGAGAAAACGAAGTTTTTCAGCGGCGAGGGGTACCAGAATCCGCCGCTGATGTCGGAGTACACCTTCACCCGCGTCAAGTTCAAGGATTACGAGAAGAACGGCCAGAACGAGTTCGCCTTTTATAAAGAGATGTGCATGCATTGCAACGAGCCAGCCTGTGCCTCTGTCTGCCCGGTCGGCGCCTTTAAAAAGACCACCGAAGGGCCGGTGGTATATGATGCCGGTCGCTGCATCGGCTGCCGCTTCTGCATGATCGCCTGCCCGTTCGGTGTCCCCAAGTACGAATGGAGCAAGGCTTTCCCGCTGGTGCGCAAATGCACCGGCTGCTACAGCCGCATAAAAGAGGGTCTGAAGCCGGCCTGCGCCACAGCCTGCCCGACCGCCATCACCTACGGCACACGCGGCGATATGATCAAGGAGGCTGAAAGACGTCTCAAGAACAAGCCGGAGCGTTACCAACAGACAATCTACGGCAAGGATGAGGCCGGCGGCACCAGCGTCCTTTACCTGACCCACCGTCCGCTGGATGAGTTGGGCTTCAAACCGGTCACCAAGCGTTCGCTCCCCTCCTACACCTGGCAGGCGCTACGTCTGGTGCCGGGCATTTTCCTGACCGTAGGTGGCGGACTGTCTCTCCTTTCCTGGTTCACCCATCGTGCAGAACGGATCCGACGAGAAGAAGCCTTCAAAAACAGTAAGGTACCACCGGAGACCACGATAGAAGAGACCAAGGAGGACCAACCATGACAGCTGCCGCACGTATTATCATAAATGAAATAAAAGGTTACCATAACTTCCTCAAGTTCATGATCGGCCTGGTCGTGCTTGGAGCACTGGCGACCATGGTGCGTTTTATATTCGGCCTGGGAGTCACTACGAACCTGAACGACGTCTATCCCTGGGGGTTGTGGATCTCCTTCGACGTCGTCACCGCCGTACCTTTGGCGGCCGGAGCCTTCACCCTGGGCGCCATCGTACACTGTTTCCACATCAAGAAGCTGGAGCCGCTGGTACGACCTGCCATCGTAACCGGTTTTCTGGGCTACTCGCTGGTCTGCGTCGGGCTGCTGCTCGACCTGGGGCAGCCCCAGCGCGCCTGGCACACCATGGTATACTGGAACGTGCATTCACCAATGTTCGAGGTATCAATGTGCATCATGGCCTACACGACGGTGCTCTTTATGGAGTTCCTGTCGCCGGTCTGCGAAAAGTTCGGCTATCACCTGCCGCTGAGGGTGCTGCGCTGGCTGGAAATGCCGCTGGTTGTCGGGGCGGCGGCCATATCAACCCTGCACCAGTCATCACTCGGAACCTTCTTCCTGATCGCCGTGGACAAGCTGCACGCCCTCTGGTACAACCCGCTGCTGCCGCTGCTGTTCTGGCTCTCCGCCATTTTTACCGGCATCTCGATCATCATCCTCGAAGCCACCATGGTGAATCGCTATATGGGGCAGCCGGACGAATCGGAATTGCTGGAAATTCTGGCCAAGATCCTGCCCTGGACGCTTGGCTGCTATTTGATAGTCAAGCTTGCCGCCACGGCCCTGCTGTCCCACGGCCCACTCTACGACCGCCCCAGCCTGCTGGCGCTGTTTCTGGCTGAGATCATTATAGGTGTTATTATTCCGATGATCATGTTCATGCGAAAGTCTTGTCGTGAGGATAACCGCATGCAGTTGCGCGGCGCGACGATGATTATTGCCGGAGTCGTCCTTAACCGCTTCAACGTCTCCATGTTCGGCATGGAGCAGGCTGACCAGGCGATCTACTACCCATCAATAATTGAATCACTGGTCACAATCGGTATCATCGCCGCCCATGTTCTTTTTTTCGTGCTGCTGGCCAAGTATTTCCCAATTTTCGAACATCACCCCGAAACGGTTGATTACTCGATCCCGGATCATGCATTCAAGACGACTGCAGAGCTTGACCACACTCATGCATCCGGCAGTGAGGCAGCTAACTGAAGGTCTGCTGTTTAAATAGTGAGTGTTCAAGCTGATGAGCCTGGACACTCACTATTGCGTACAACCATATTCAGTAACTGTTACGAGCATCAAAACTTTTCGATGGCGCAGGTAGAGGGATAAAAATATGGCTATGGTCAAGGCTGTCTGTATCAGTAAAACAAGGGAGAGCGGAAAAAGCGGTACCGGTGATCGGGCGTTTTTTCTATATCTTTTATTACAATCGTAATACCGGCGCGTAAATATTTATTCAAAACAAACTCTGTTAAATTATTAAGAAAACATCGCCAGACTCGTAAAGCTGGTAATTACATCTAATATATTATTCTCGGTTTTTTTTGTATATTTATTGCCCTTGTTTTTTGATAAACATTGTTATATACAGTTTGGCATATATCCATCTCCGAGCAGCACCAGCCTACGGAAACGGTTTCTACGGCATGCTGCCTGCGGGTTTCACCGGAAACGGCGCGGCCCTCCTGTAGTGAGTTAGAAGTTTTTTCTGCGTGTTCTGGCAAAAATAACTTCACAAACAAACTATCCTGTCTATCAGGGTTGAAAAGGGGATGGTTGGCATCGGTAACGATTACATTTTGAAGGAGGTACAGCAATGGCGGTATCACGCAGAGATTTTTTCAAGCTCTCCGGTTCCGGCCTGGCGGCGGCCACCCTCGGTTTCAACCTCGCTCCCGTCGAGGCCAAAGCAGAGGAACTGGCCATCCGCTACGCCAAGGAGACCACCAGCATCTGCCCGTACTGCGCAGTCGGTTGCGGCATGATCGTGCATACGCTGGGCGGCAACATCATCAATGTTGAGGGTGATCCGGATCATCCGATCAACGAGGGGGCGCTTTGCCCAAAGGGTTCTTCGGTATATCAGCTTCGCGATAACAAGGCGCGCGTGACCACACCGCTCTATCGTGCGGCCGGAGCAACCGAGTGGAAAGAGGTTTCCTGGAATTGGGCTGTTGACGAGATCGCCAAGAAGGTTAAAAAAACCCGCGATACCACTTTTGTGGCGACTTCAAAGATCAAAATCAAGGAAAAGGTCGGTAATACCGAGGTTGTCAAAGAGATTGAAGCGATCGTCAACCGCACCATGGGTATCGCGTCTGTCGGCAGCGCCGCCATGGATAATGAAGAGTGCTATCTGTACCAAAAATTCCTGAGGGGGTTAGGCCTGGTGTATATTGAACATCAGGCCCGCATTTGACACAGCGCAACAGTTGCGGCTCTGGCAGAGTCGTTCGGACGCGGTGCAATGACGAACCACTGGATTGATGTAAAGAACGCCGATGTAATTCTTATCATGGGGGCGAACCCCGCTGAAAACCACCCGATTTCCTTCCGCTGGATCATGAAGGCAAAGGACGCCGGGGCAAAAGTGATTGTGGTTGATCCCCGCTTTACCCGCAGCGCTTCAAAAGCAGACGTGTACGCGTCTCTTCGCTCAGGAACCGATATTGCCTTTCTGGGGGGAATGATCAACTACATCGTCCAAAACAAACTCCACTTTGAAGAGTATGTGAAAAATTATACCAACGCAGCGTATCTCGTGAATGCCGATTTCAAAATGCCGGGCGACCTGGCAGGTCTGTTTTCAGGTTATGACGCAAAGAAGCGCAGTTACGACGTCAAATCATGGTCGTTCCAGAAGTACGCCGATGAAAGCGTCAAAAAAGATCCTACGCTACAGGACCCCAATTGCGTTTTTCAGTTGATGAAGAAGCATTACTCCCGCTATACGCCGGAACTGGTCAGCAGAATCACCGGCACACCGAAGGATAAGTTGCTGGAAGTGTACAAACTGTATGCGTCTACCGGAAAACCGGACAAGGCGGGTACGGAATTGTATGCCATGGGGTGGACCCAGCACACGGTCGGCACCCAGAATATTCGTACCATGTCCATTATCCAGCTTCTTCTGGGCAATATCGGCATTGCCGGCGGCGGCATAAATGCATTGCGCGGAGAAGGGAATGTGCAGGGTTCTACGGACCAGGGGTTGCTGTTCCACATCCTCCCCGGTTACATGCCGGTGCCTTCGGCAGATTTGCCGACCACAGCTGCCTACATCGAGAAAAACACCCCAAAATCGAAAGACCCCCAAAGTGCCAACTGGTGGGGTAACCGCAACAAATACCTGATCAGCTACCTCAAGGCGATTTATGGCGACAAGGCGACAAAGGAGAACGATTTCGCCTACAACTTGCTTCCCAAGCTTGATCCGGGGATGAACGGGTCGTGGCTGATGATCTTTGACAATATGATCAAAGGTAAGTTCAAGGGTTTCTTTGCCTGGGGGCAGAATCCTGCCTGTTCCGGGACGAATACAACCAAAGTCCGCAATGCTCTTGCCAAGCTGGATTGGATGGTAACGGTCAATCTGTTTGACAATGAAACCGCTTCCTTCTGGAAAGGCCCGGGCGTTGATTCCGCATCGGTCAAGACGGAAGTCTTCCTCCTGCCTGCTGCCGCTTCTTTTGAAAAGGAAGGGAGTATTTCCAATTCCGGGCGCTGGGCGCAGTGGCGTTATAAAGCGGTAAACCCGCTTGGCCAGAGTAAACCGGATGCAGAAATCATCCATGAGCTGTACCAGAAGCTGAAGGAGATGTATGCAAAAGAGGGTGGGGCGTTGCCGGAGCAGCTGACCAACCTCACCTGGAACTACGGCTTTAAACGGGCTGACGGCACGATCAAGAGTGTTGATATTCATGCCGTTGCCAAGGAAATCAACGGTTATTTTCTTGATGATGTGGAGGATAAGCCGAAACTGAAACCAGGCGAGAAAGCTCCGCCGCCACCTCCACCAGGCACGCCGAAGAAAATGCTCGGTAAAAAGGGTGAGCTGACCGGCGGCTTTGCCCAACTGCAGGCTGACGGCAGCACCTCCTGCGGCAACTGGATCTACAGCCAGAGTTACAACGAAAAAGGGAATATGATGGCCCGTCGCGGCAAGAAAGATCCGACCGGGCTTGGCATGTTTCCCGAGTGGAGCTGGTGCTGGCCGGTTAACCGGCGCATCATCTATAACCGCGCTTCCTGCGATGTCAACGGCAAGCCATATAACTTGAAAAAAGCGGTTGTGTACTGGAATCCGAATGCTCCGCTGCCGAATGGCAAAACAGGCGCCTGGGTGGGGGATGTGCCGGATGGCCCATGGCCGCCGATGGCAGATGAAAAAGAGGGTAAAAAGCCGTTTATCATGCGTGCCGACGGGGTTGCCGCGATTTTTGGCCCCGGAATGAAGGATGGGCCATTCCCGGAACATTATGAGCCGATGGAATCCCCGATTCCCGAAAATCTCATGTCCAAACAGATGAACAACCCGGCGGTTAAAATATTCAAGGACGCTAATATAAAGGAAGATGTGTTGGCAAGTAATGACAGCCGTTTCCCCTATGTTGGTACGACGTATCGTGTCACTGAACATTGGCAAACCGGAGTCATGACCCGCAACACCCCGTGGCTTCTCGAGTTGCAGCCTCGTCAGTTCTGCGAATTAAGTATAGAACTGGCCAAGGAAAAAGGAATTAACAACGGGGATACTGTAGAAATATCGTCTGCCCGCGGTAAGATCGAAGCTGTTGCAGTGGTTACTGCTCGCTTTAAGCCATTCAAAATCGGTGATAAGATTGTTCACGAAATAGGAATGCCCTGGTGCTTCGGCTGGCACACCCCCGGCGTGGGCGACGCCGCTAATCTGCTGACCCCTACTGCGGGCGATGCCAACACGATGATCCCGGAGACCAAGGCGTTTATGGTCGGGATCACGAGAAAGGGGTAAGCCATGGCCGATACTATTAATCAAGCCACCCGCAAGGGATTTCTCGTGGATACGTCGCGCTGCATCGGCTGCCGCTCCTGTCAGGTGGCGTGCAAACAGTGGAACAAGCTGGAGGCAGACAAAACCTCCAACAAGGGAACGTTTGAAAATCCGCGCGACCTGACACCGGTGCTCTACAACCGTATCAAGTTTATCGAAAAAGAGACATCGGGAGAGGTCTCATGGCTGTTTTTTAACGAACGCTGCATGCATTGCGGCGATGCCGGCTGTATGAAGGTCTGCCCGTCACCTGGGGCGCTCTATCGCACCAAAGAAGGGATTGTTGCCTATAACCAGGACAAATGCATCTCCTGTAAATATTGCGTATCGGCCTGCCCCTTCAACATTCCTCGTTACGGCGGCGCCGAAGAGAAGATTTCAAAGTGCAACCTCTGCACCGACCGCATCACAGGGGGATTGGTCCCGGCCTGTGCCAAGGCCTGTCCGACTCAGAGCCTGCAGTTCGGATCGCGTAACGGTTTGATCGCCGCGGCAAAAGCGGCAAAGAAGACATTGTACGGCGAAAACGACCTGAACGGACTGGGGGTCGTCTACGCTCTTGAAGGGCCTCCCGAGCAGTACGGCCTTCCCGCTACCCCAAGCATTCCGATGTCGATTTTCCTCTGGAAGGATGTCGTCAAACCGCTTGGCATTCTCGGTTTCTGGGGCAGTATTGCTGCCATGCTGCTGCATTATGTAACCATCGGCCCGAAAAGAATAGAGGACGATGAAGAGGGGAAAGGAGGCGGCCATGAGTAACAACACCATTGAACGTTTCAACACGTATGAAAGGGTGCTGCACTGGTTTGTAACCGGGACGTTCTTTACCCTGCTGCTCTCAGGGCTCGGGCTGTATTCCCGGCTCTTCACCGGTTACTTTACTTTTTTCGGTGGCGGCCAAAAGGCAATCTTTATTCACAAAATTGCCGGGATATTCTTCTTCTTCAGTTCTCTCCTTCTGTTTCAGCATAACCGGAAGCGTACCACCGACTTTGATGATGATGACCGTACCTGGTTTAAAACCATGGGGGGGTACCTGTCGCGGGATGAAGTGCATATCCCCGTTGGCAAGTTCAATGCGGGTCAGAAGATGTTTGCGGTTTTCATCGGCGTGGCGACGGCAATTCTCGGCGTCACCGGGCTCTTTATCTGGAACCCGACGCTTTTCCCCCGCTGGATCGTCCAGGTCTCCCTGCTCATGCACGGCCTGATGTTTGTCGGATCTATCATGTTTGTAGTCGTACACGTCTATCTGGCCACCATCGGCAATCCCGGCACGATCAACGCCATGCTCTACGGAGATGTCAAGCGCGGCTGGGCAAAGAAGCATCACCCCAAATGGTACAAGGAAACAACCGGTGAAAATCCGTAATATCGCATCTCATGAAACTCTGCTACAATCGCGGGGCGGCCTGAATCAAGGCCGCCCTTGATGTATCCACCCTACAAAGAGGAGTTACCATGCCTTCATCGGAGCAAAAAATAGCCGCACTGCAGCAGGCCGCCCAAACGTCCCCGGAATACGCCGAAATCGTGCCTCTGTTCATCGGCATTTATGACTATGTCGGCGGCAAAGAGCTGCAGACCGGCATTTCTCTTGAAATATCATCTGCCGATTCGAAGGAAAGAACCGAAAAGGGTCTTCCCGTGGCTAACAGCTCCGACCTGAGGCTTGACCGAAAGCAGAGCGTTGCATTTCTGCTCGGGATCATTGACGTATTATCCGACAAGGGGCAGGAAAATGCCGAATATCTCCGGAACATTGGCTCAGCCCTGCGCAGCGGCTCCGTTGATCCGGGCACACTCTTTCGTGCCATTCTGGAACGGGACCGGGCGCCGATCAATGATCTTTCAAACGAGTTGACAGTTCCTGCCCCGCTGGTTGAATATATCTTTGAAATCCCCCTCAAGACCGCGTTGGAAGCTTTTTCAGCCGGACACACCGCCGAACAGTTTGCCGCGTGGCAGGAAAGCTTTTGTCCGGTCTGCGGTTCCCGGGCCGGCATGGCAGAATTATCCGGCGAGGAGGGGCGGCGCATGCTCTCCTGCTCGGCCTGTTCATTCAGTTGGCAGTTCAAGCGACTGACCTGCGCCTATTGCGGCTGCGACGATCCTGAACAACTATCCTATTTTACCGCCGGAGACGGCGCCACGCGGGTAGACACCTGCAAGGCGTGCAGCCGCTACATCAAAACGAGGGATTCGCGCAAAGGTGACAGTGACGTGCCGCTGGAGGTTGAAGATCTGCTTACGATCCATCTGGATCTGCTGGCAGCGCGGGAAGGATTTGAGCGGGGCAAGTAATTCATCACATCAGGACAAACACACACATGATTCGTTACGACAAAGGCATTACCACTGAAATCCCGAACGAGTTTCCGGCAGAGTTCCCGGTCAAACTGACCGTCAATGGCCGCAACATTGCCACGCTGGTGGCATCGCCCCATGAGCTGCGCTTTCTGGTGGCCGGCTTTCTTCGCACCCAGGGTTTTGTTCGCGAGATCGGCGATATTCTGACCATGGGGGTGTGCGACGAATCCGGCGAGGCCGCCGTCCGTATCAGAGGGGAACTGCCGGAACGGCTCACTCCGGTACTCACCTCGGGCTGCGGGGCAGGCATCTCGTTTTCCTTCAACGCCGGGGTGCCAAGGCGGGTACCGTCGGACGCCACTTTCCCGGCAGAAGCGGTCTTTACCGCCATGCGGGAGATGGCTCAGCTTTCAGAACGTTATGGCCGTCACGGCGGCATCCATTCGGCGGCGATCAGCGACGGCAGCAACATACTGCTGCATGCCGAAGATCTGGGGCGGCATAACACCATCGACCGTCTGGCGGGCCAGGCGCTGCTGACCGGAATCGACCTGACCGGATGTCTTCTGCTGACATCAGGACGGGTATCAACCGAGATGGCGGCCAAGGCCGCCTCATTTGGGGTTGCCCTGATCGCCTCGCGCACCTCGCCGACCGACATGGCGGTGCGCATCTGCCGGGAGTCCGGCATCGGACTGGTCGGGTATGTGCGCGGTGAGAGCTTCCGCATTGCGGCCTGTCCGGAGCGGCTCCGCATGAAGCCGCAGGCGCGTTTTTCCGACGTGGCCGGAGTCATCCTGGCCGGCGGCGAATCGAGACGCATGGGGAGGAACAAGGCGCTTCTCGAAGTCAACGGCGAGCGCATGATCGAGACCGCCTACCGCCGCATGACTGAATTGTTTGACGAGGTTCTGCTGGTTACCAATACGCCTGAATGCTATGATTTCATTCCCTGCCGCAAGATCGCCGACATCTATCCCGGCATGGGGCCTCTTGGCGGAATTCACGCCGCATTGACCAGCTCAACCGCCGAAAGGGCCTTTGTCACGGCGTGCGACATGCCGGGTCTCAACCCGAGACTGATCCGGGAGCTCTGCAGTATTCAGGATGGAGGAGATGTGGTCATTCCAGAAACCCCGGGTGGGTTGGAACCGCTGCACGCCGTTTATTCCAAGAGCTGTCTGCCAAAAATGGAAAAGATGCTGCTGGCAGGGGAGCGGCGCATACTCTCCTTTTTCGATCTTGCACAGGTCAGGCTTGTGCCGCGCGGAAGAATCGCCGCCCTTGATCCGGACTATGCATCATTCCGCAATATCAATACCCAGGAGGATTACCGGCTGCTGGCGCAAACAGATTGAACTTGTCAGCCAGAGGCTGAATCAGACAACATCACACCATTCTCCGAGTCGTCATGCCTAAAAGGAATAAATCCTCACGGCACACGACCTGTGGGTGCCGCCGGAAACAGCGCCACCTTCCTTTAGTGAGTTAGAAGCTTTTTTTTGCTTTGTTTTGGCAAAAAATAACTTCGTGAACGAACTACCCTGTCTGTTAGGGTTGAAAAGGGGATCCCGTGCCTGACTAACCGCTACCGTGGTTTGTCCACGCCCCTTTTCCATGCCGAGAAGGGGCTTTTTATTTTCAAAGAATCAGGTAGAAAGAGGATACGTCATGAACAAAATTGTATGGTTGATTGCAGCAGTTGTATTGTCCCTGTCCGGCGCTGCCCTGGCCTCACCCAAAACTGTCATCCTGGCGACAACCACCAGCACCCAGGATTCGGGACTGCTGGACGTACTGGTACCGCAGTTTGAAAAGGAAAGCGGTCTTCAGGTCAAAACCATCTCGGTCGGCTCCGGTCAGGCAATGAAAATGGGCGAAAAAGGTGAGGCCGACGTGCTGCTGGTACACTCACCCGATGCCGAGAAGAAATTCATGGCTGCTGGTTCAGGCACGACCCGCCGTCTCGTCATGCATAATGACTTCATCATCGTCGGCCCGGCTGCCGACCCGGCGGGTGTGAAGAAAGCCGGCAGCTCAATAGATGCGCTGAAGCGCATTGCCCATAGTGGTGCCCTGTTCGCCTCGCGCGGCGACAATTCCGGCACCCATGCCAAGGAAAAAGGGCTCTGGAAAGGGGCCGGCATCAGCCCGGACGGACAGAAGTGGTACCAGCAGACCGGCCTCGGCATGGGAGAGACCCTGAACGTGGCCGCCGAAAAGAAGGGGTATACCCTGACCGACCGGGCCACTTTTCTGGCACTTAAAAAGAACCTCGGCCTCGTAATCCTGAGTGAAGGGGACAGCAGGCTGCTGAACATTTACCACGTCATTGAAATCAATCATACCAAGTGGCCGAAGGTGAACGCTGCCGGAGGTAAACTCTTTGCCGATTTCATGATCTCCCGGAAGAGCCAGGAGACCATCAGAAATTTCGGAGTTGAAAAGTTCGGCGCTCCCCTATTCTTCCCCGACGCAGGTAAAAGTCCTGCATCGCTCGGCCTGTGAGTAACTGAATGGAACTGATCATTGATGGCATCCTCGAAGCCGTACGGCTGCTCCTGTCGGGAGACAGCGAAGTTCTGGCCGTCACCTGGCTCTCGATCAAAATATCAGGCCTGGCTACTCTGCTCAGCCTGATGGTCGGAATCGGTATCGGTACGACCCTGGCCCTGGCCGAATTTCCCGGTAAGCGGCTGCTGGTTACGCTCGTAAATACCGGCATGGGCCTGCCACCGGTCGTGGCCGGCCTGTTTGTCACCATCTTCCTGTGGCGCAACGGCCCTTTCGGATATCTTGAACTGCTCTATACCCCTGCGGCGATGGTCATTGCCCAGGGGATCATTGCCACCCCGATCGTGACCGGCATCTCGCTGGCCGCAATCCAGAGCCTTCCTGCCAACCTCCGCCTGCAGATCATGGCGCTTGGTGCTTCACGCTCCCAAATAATCATGCTGCTGGTGCGGGAGGCTCGCCTGCCGCTCCTGGCCGCGGTTATGGCCGGTTTCGGCGGGGTGATCTCAGAGGTAGGGGCATCGATGATGGTAGGCGGCAATATCAAGGGGCAGACCAGGGTGCTGACGACCGCCACAGTCATGGAGACCGGTAAGGGGAATTTTGACACCGCCATAGCCCTCAGCATCATCCTGTTGTTCCTGACCTTTCTGGTCAACCTCATGCTGACGATGATCCAGCAGAAAAGGCGGGCGCGATGACCACTCCTCTACTGGAAGCCCGTGGTCTCTCCATGCAACGCGGAGGGGTGGATGTAGTTAAAAACGTTTCCCTGACAGTGCATGAAAATGATGTACTGGCCCTGATCGGCTCTAACGGCTCCGGCAAAACCAGCCTGATGCTGGCTCTGGCCCACCTGATGCCGGCAAACAATGGTGATGTGCTCATAAATGGCGAAACGGTCCATGGCAAACACGCCACGTTGGCATACCGGCGCAGACTGGCAATGGTCTTTCAGGAACCTCTCCTTCTGGATGGTTCGGTGGCCTCAAATGTTGCAACCGGGCTTAACCTGCGCAGCATGCCGCGTCAGGAGCTGCAGGAGCGTGTCGATGAAGCGTTGGAGCTGTTCGGCATTACCGCGCTTTCACGGCGTTCCGCACACTCCCTTTCGTCAGGCGAGGCCCGACGGGTCAGCCTGGCGCGTGCATTTGCCATGCGCCCGGAAATGATCTTTCTGGACGAACCTTTCACAGCGCTTGACCTGCCGTTGCGCGAAGCTCTCTTACTGCAGCTGACGAAGCTGCTCCATTCGAAGGGGATTACGGCGGTGATCGCCACCCACGACTGCCAGGAAGTGCTGCAGCTATGCAACCGCATGGCCGTGATGAACAAGGGACACCTGATTCGGAGCGGAACCCCGGATGATGTGCTTGCCGATCCACCGGATGACTTCAGTGCCGCATTTGCCCGTCATGCTAAATTATTCAATGCATAACCGCAACACGGGTCAAGCGCCCTTTTACTTTGCAAGCCATACAAAATTATCATACATTCCAACTGTCACAGATTGCTTTGCACGGGGTTAAAGTGATTGCCAAAGCCGTTTCATTTGTCGCCAAATCGGGGACCGGGAAGACCACGCTGCTGGAAAAGGTCATCACCGAGCTGAAAGCTCGCGGTTACCGTGTGGGGTGCATCAAGCACGACGCCCATCAATTTGACATCGACCACCCTGGCAAGGACAGCCACCGCCTGACCGCCGCCGGTGCCGACACGATGCTGATCTCATCGCCTGCGAAGCTGGCCGTCGTCAAACAGCATGCCGAGTCCCCACCGATCGAGGAGCTGATCGCCACCTATTTCGGCGACGTTGACCTGATCCTGACCGAAGGGTTCAAGAAGAGCGGCCTCCCGAAGATAGAGGTTCACCGCCGGGAGAGGAGTGCAACCCTGATCTGCCGTGGAGAGGAGAATGATCCGAGCCTGCTGGCGGTCGCCAGTGACGAACCGCTGGAACTGGATGTACCGGTTCTTGACCTGAACAACCCTGCCCAGGTGGCCGACTTCGTCGAGAGATACATCATTCATGCAACTGACTGATTCCCTCGGGAGAAACATAAACTATCTGCGACTATCGGTAACCGATCGCTGCAACATGCGCTGTTTCTACTGCATGCCCAAGAGCGGTGTCGTAAGTCAGGGGCATTCCGCGGTGCTTTCATATGAGGAGCTGCTGCTGATCGCCCGGACCGCCGTCGGTCTTGGGATCGAGAAGATCCGCATCACCGGCGGAGAGCCGCTGGTGCGGGCCGGCATCATCGACTTTCTGGCAGAGCTGGCGGCAATTCCCGGCCTCAAGCACCTGGCCCTGACCACCAACGGCCTGCTGCTGGCAGAGATGGCCGCCGACCTCTGCCGGGCCGGGGTGCAGCGACTGAATGTCAGTCTCGACTCCCTCAATCCCACTACCTTTAGCGATGTCACCCGCGGCGGCGACCTTAGCAGAGTATTGGCCGGGCTTTATGCCGCAGAAAAGGCCGGCTTCCCTCCCCCCAAGATTAATGTCGTTATCATGCGCGGTGTCAACGATTCAGAAATACTCGACTTTGCCGACATGACCCTGTCGCACGGCAACTCGATCCGCTTCATAGAGTATATGCCGGCGATCAAAGAGGATGGCTGGCGGCAGTACTGCATCTCCGGCACCGAAATACTGCAGCAAATTGCCGTGCGTTACACCCTGGAGCACGTGGACAAGGGGCCGTTTTCCGGGCCATCACGGGATTTCCGCATCCCCGGCGCACGGGGGAGCATCGGCATTATCACCGCGATCTCCGGCCATTTTTGCAGTGAATGCAACCGCATCCGGGTCACGTCTACCGGGCAGGCCAAGGGATGCCTTTTCTCCGACGAAAAAACCGACCTGATGCCGTATCTGCGTCCCCCCGACGGGGAGCAACTGGCAGACGCATTGCAAGGAATCGTGGCGACAAAGCCGGAGCGCCACTCCATCACCGACGAAGGGTACGCGCACAAAAATTTTACCATGTCACAGATTGGGGGGTAACAGCATGGCTCATGTCGAAGCGGTCTGCATCAGCGAAAACAAGGGTGAGCGAAAGAAACCGGTTGAATCGGTGCAATTGCGCGAAAAACACGGCATCGTCGGTGATGCCCATGCCGGTGACTGGCATCGCCAGGTAAGCCTGCTGGCGGCGGAGAGCATCGACAAAATGCGGGCCATGGGGCTCGACGTCACAGCAGGCGACTTTGCCGAGAACATCACCACCAGCGGCATCGAACTGGTGACACTGCCGATCGGCAGTCGCCTGCTGATAGGCGAGACGCTGCTGGAGGTCACCCAGATCGGTAAGGAGTGCCACAACCGCTGCGCCATCTATGACCAGGCCGGCGACTGCGTTATGCCGAAGGAGGGCATTTTTGCCATAGTCATCACCGGCGGGACCATCAGGCCGGGGGACGAGATAAAGACAGTGTAGTGCCCCGTTGACAACTGTGGGTGAGGGGAATGTGCCGCCCAATGTACGGACACCTTCACACCCAACCAAAATCAGGGGTATACCTTTATGGGCCCAAACCGCAACTATCCGGAGCGTCCATTGTATGAGCAGTTTCGCTCTTTTCACCGATGTCAGCGTAAATCCCCAGCGCAAGCTTGGCGTTGGCGCCTACCTGCTTGTTCCTGCGTCCTTCCTGGAGTGCGAGGCGCACGACATCGAGCACGGTAAAGTGACCGCACGGCTTAATACCAGAAGGTTTGCGGAAACGTCATCGACAAAACTCGAACTCCAGACCGCGTTGTGGGCCTTGGAAGATTCGCGGGAGGAACTCACCGGCGCTGCCACCGGGAGTCTGCGGATGTATACCGATTCCCAGTGCGTTGTCGGGCTTATGGGAAGAAGATCCGCCCTGACAAACCGTAATTTCGTTGCGCAGCGTTCAGGACGACCGCTAGCACATGCCACTCTCTACCGCGAATTTTATGAGGCATATGACCGACTCGGGTTTCAGCTGATCAAGGTGCCGGGGCACTCCACCGCCTGCTCCCACGATACCGTCCAGCGGATTTTTTCATATGTCGACAGGGACGTGAGGAATGCGTTAACCACCTGGCTGAACTTTCTCCCTCATCCCCCCTCCAGACCGGATCCATCGACGGGCTGATGGACACCGATGCGTATTCTGTCGCAACCACCGTTTTTTTTCTTTGCCTCCCCCCTCCGATTGCGGGTAATATGTCCACGTTTATCCAATCCCAACCCTGCCCGACAGGGTATGTACGGTAACGAAGTTACGAAGGAAGCCCGAATACTATGAGCGTTGAAGATTCAAAAAAAGAAAAAATGACCAAAGAGCTGCAGGGGATGGCGCTGGGAACCGTCGGCGTCTTCATCCTCCTCGCGTTTCTGACCTATAATGCCGCCGATGTTTCCTGGAATAGCTACTCCAGCGTTGAGGGTATCCATAACCTTGGGGGGCGACTGGGGGCGCAGATAGCCGATCTGTTCTTTATCAGTTTCGGTCTGGCCTCGTACCTGATTCCGCTGGCGCTGCTCTACATGGCGTACACCCTCTTCCGCTTTAAGGAGATCCGCCTCCGTTCATACAAACTGGCCGCGGCTTTTGCTCTGCTCTTCTCACTGGCAACCCTGTTTGCCTTTTTTCGCGACAAGACCTTTTTATTCGACCAGCAGGTGGCTACCGGCGGAGCGGTCGGCGTGATGATGTCCCGGGCTCTCAAAAGTACGGTTGGCGTCACCGGTGGCCTGCTGCTGCTCCTGCCGCTGCTGGCCGCCTCGATCATGATTCTTTCGAAATTCTCCTTTATTCTCTTTGCCGGCTGGTGGCTGGAGAACTTCAAACATAAGTGGGCCGCCTGGCAGAAGCGCCGCGCCAACGACCGCGATGAGCAGAACCGTGCCAAGGTAAAAAAGGAGGGGCTTCCCGCAGCGGTGACGGCAAACGGCCCGGTCATCAAACCGCTGGCTCCATCACCGCCACGCCCTAACCTCATCAAGAAGGAGAAGGATAAAAAGAAGGAGGACGCCAAAACAGCCGCCGTACAAGAGACCTTCGAATTCATCAAAGCTGAAGGGGATTTTCACACACCCCCCTTCTCGCTGCTGGACGTTCCACCCGCCACTGAAAAGACGCTCGACCGTGAAGCCCTCACGATGAATGCGCGCCTGTTGGAGAAAAAACTCAAAGATTACAACATCGACGGCGAAGTCGTGGAAATCTGCCCCGGCCCGGTCATTACCATGTATGAATTTTCTCCGGCTCCCGGGATCAAGATCAGCCGTATTGCCGGCCTGACCGATGACCTGACCATGGCGCTGCAGGCGATGTCGATCCGCATTGTGGCGCCGATCCCCGGCAAGGGGGTGGTCGGCGTCGAGGTCCCGAATCGCGACCGCGATATGGTTTTCCTGCGGGAGATATTCAACTGCGAGCATTTTTCGCACAGCAAAATGAAGCTGCCGCTGGCCCTGGGGAAGGACATTGCCGGCCTGCCGGTCGTGACCGATCTCGCCAAGGCGCCGCATCTGCTGGTGGCCGGTTCAACCGGCTCCGGCAAATCGGTTTCGATCAACACCATGATCCTCTCCCTGCTCTACACCTCCACCCCGAAGGACGTGCGCATGATTATGGTCGACCCAAAAATGCTGGAGTTCTCCATGTACGAGGGGATTCCGCATCTGCTGCTGCCGGTCGTAACGGAGCCGAAGAAGGCCTCTCTGGCGCTCAAATGGGCGGTAAACGAGATGGAACGGCGCTACAAGTTGCTCTCCGACAAGGGTGTCCGCAACATCGACTCCTACAACAAGAAACTGGCCGGTGAACTCATCGAGCAGGAAGAGCTTGACGCGATTTCCGATGCTGAAATCATCGAAGAGCTGGAAGAGATCGGTGAAGAGGGAGAAGCCGCCATCGATCCGATTCCGTTGGTTGCTGATGACGGTGAGATTCTGGAGCACAGCCACCTCCCCTATATCGTGGTGATTGTGGACGAGCTGGCCGACCTGATGATGGTTGCCGGCCGCGAGGTTGAGGAGCATATCGCCCGCCTGGCACAGAAGGCTCGTGCCTCCGGCATCCACCTGATTCTGGCCACCCAGCGCCCCTCGGTTGATGTCATAACCGGTCTGATCAAAGCCAACCTGCCGTCGCGCATCTCCTTTCAGGTCACGTCAAAAGTGGATTCTCGCACCATCCTGGACTGCAACGGTGCCGAAAGCCTGCTGGGCGCCGGCGACATGCTCTATATGCCCCCCGGGACCTCACGCCTGCAGCGTATCCACGGTGCATTTGTTTCCGACTCCGAAGTGCAGCGGGTGGTGGATTTCCTCAAGAAGCAGGGGAAACCGGTCTACGAGAAGTCGATCATGGAGATGAAGGATGCCGATGAAAAGGGCGGCTCCGGGAATGAAGAGGAGCAGGACGATCGCTGGGAAGATGCACTGCGGCTGGTTGCGGAGACCAAGCAGGCCAGCATCTCCATGGTGCAGCGCCGCCTCCGGATCGGCTACAACCGCGCCGCGCGGATTGTCGAGATGATGGAAAGCGAGGGGATGATAGCCCTCAGTGACGGCACCAGCAAACCGCGAGAAATTTATATGGATGTCATCAATGCCTATCTGAATTCGCAGTTGACGAGGTGAGAGAGTATGAATTTGATACAGGCCGCCGCCATTCAGTTTAACGTTAGACAGGGAGATGTGGACGCCAACTTGGCCTATGTTCGCGAGGCTCTGCACCGCGTGGCTGGAGAAGGGGCCGATCTGGTCGTACTGCCGGAGATGTGGTCAAGCGGTTTTGCCTATAAGAATCTGAATGAGCTGGCACTGCGGACCGGTGGGATCGTGGCGGAGTTGCTGGAACTTTCCGCCCGGTACAAGATGGTGATCGTCGGCAGCATGCCGGAGCCAAACGGCGACAAGGTATTCAACACAATCTATGTTGTCGACAACGGCTCACTGGCCGGGATTTACCGCAAGATCCACCTCTTCTCCCTGCTGGGGGAGGATCGCGCCTTTTCCGGTGGCGATTCATGGCTGCTGGCGGAGACGTCGATCGGCAAGGTGGGGGTCATTATCTGTTATGACCTGCGCTTTCCCGAACTTTCACGGCGGTTGGCGGTCAAAGGAGCCGAGGTGATCTGCGTGCCGGCCCAATGGCCCAGGCCGCGGCAGGAGCATTGGCGTACGCTGCTGCGGGCACGGGCGATAGAAAACCAGCTCTTCGTTGTCGCCTGCAACGCCTGCGGCATGATCGGCAAAATGGATCTTTTCGGCATGAGTATGATCATCGATCCCAAAGGGGAACTGCTGGCCGAGGGGGGGGAGAGTGAGGGGGAAATTACCGCTCCTCTTGACATGCAGGCAATGACCGACTGGCGGGCGCAGATTCCCTGTTTCAACGATCGCAAACCGGAACTCTATTAGTACGTCTTTTTAAACGTGCAGCTTTTTCAAAAGCTCCGGATTGTGCAGCGAATTGCGCAAGGTACTCCGCACCGCTTCAACCTCTTCAAACCCTTCACTCTTTGACATAAATCCGCTCTTAAGGCGCAACCGCATGCTTTTACGCAGGCGGTCGGCTGCGGCCAGAGCCCTCTTTCCGGTTGGATCCACCCGCAGAAACTTTGAATCCTCCGGATTTTGCAGAAAATCTAACATCGCTTCCTTGGCCAATTGCATATACTCGTCACGATCAGCCTCCGCCAATTGGTACCGAGACCTTTGGGAGAGCGTCTGCATAATCTTTTGCAACCTCTCCATCCGGGACAGCACCATAATGGAACTAAATATCCGCTTATTGGTACCGAATGAGAAGAGGGTAGTCGTCAACACATTGCGCAGCAATACATCGTTGGCACGCCTGTCGGCACGGCAGACGGTTCGGGCTAGTTCCCAGATATCCTTCTCCACAAACGCCTCGAAGCGCATCTCCCAATAGGTGTGTTTCATGGTAATGGTGGGAAACGAGCGGATGATCTTGTAGGGGACATAATAATTATGGGCCACCGTATCCGCGGCCAGATGGCAGAGATACCCATACGCGCAGGCTCTCTGATGGTCGGTATCAGCTTCTTTTAACAGCGTTCGCCCGATCCCCCAGCGATGGCAGTTGAGCAGATAGTGGGTGTATTTTTTACCGAGCGTAATATCCGGAGCGAGGCAGCCATACAGAAAATCTTTTGGATGGGCCGCGAGCAGTGCCGCCAGATCACCTGGCAACATGCCAGGATTGGCCAGAACCTGAACCCCCAGTTGAAGGTGAATGCCACCACCCCAAGCCAGAGCGTCGGTTGGAATCAGAGTTGCCATAACGGCAATAAACAGAAAAAGCATAGATTTCTTTCGTTTTGACAGGTTAACTGCTTACTGGTAGATTGCAGTTAAAATTATACGCCAGATTATGCTACGTTACAAGGCAGGAGCCGCCCCGTGAGTACACATTTAACCCAATATCCCCTCCAATCCCACCTGGCAGCATCGCTCACGGCCTACCTGCAGGATCTTCAGGAAAGCGGCGTGGACGGTATTCCGACAGAAATGCCGACGACAGTTGCAGAGACCACGATGCAACGAACCGCCCCCGCAGAACCGGGGATCGATACGGTGATGTATACCCAACTGAGCGCGCCGGAAATATATGAAACTCTCGAGCAGATCAGGAAGAATCTGGGGGCGTGTCAACGGTGCAAACTGGGAGCCACCAGAAACAATCTGGTGTTCGGGGTCGGCAATCCAAAGGCCCGACTCGTGTTTGTCGGCGAAGGACCGGGGGCCGATGAGGATGCACAGGGGGAGCCGTTTGTTGGCGATGCCGGTAAGATGTTGAATCGTATCATCACCGCCATGGAGTTGAAGCGCGAAGATGTGTACATCTGCAATGTGGTCAAGTGCCGGCCGCCGAAGAACCGACCACCCGAGAGTGATGAGGTCAGCACCTGTTCCCCATTCCTGCTGCGCCAACTCCAGTCAATCAGGCCGGAGGCGATCGTAGCCCTCGGCAGTTCCGCCGCTCAGGCGCTGCTGCAGACGAAAGTGCCGATTTCAAAACTGCGCGGCAAGTTTCACGACTTCCACGGCATTCCACTCATGCCGACCTATCACCCGTCGTACCTGCTCCGTACCGGTGGCAACTCCGACTCATTCTGGAGCGTCTGGGACGACATGACCCAGGTACTGCAGCTCCTCAAGCTCCCCGTTCCGAATAAAAGCAGGAACAAATAGAAATCCTGGCAAGGTTACCGTGACCACACCGCTCCTCTTTCTGCAGAGATTATTCCTCCCCTCCCGCCACGGCCGGGTCGCCCTCGTCGGTGGCACGGTGCGCGACATGCTGCTGGGGATCGAAAACCAGGACATCGATCTGGTGGTTGCCCTGCCCCATGAGGAACTCTGCGCACTCGGCTTCCGTCTGGTGGAGCCGACCAGCGCTACCACGATCTACTTCAAACATCACCCCGAATTCGGCAAACTGGAAGTCACCCGCATCGACAACATGGCGGATTTGTCAAGCGATCTGCTCCGGCGCGATTTCACCATCAACGCGATGGCGATGGATCTGAGCGGAGTGCGCCTTGACCCACTGTGTGGCGAAGAAGATTTGAAGGCGGGAGTGCTCCGGGCATGCAGCGATCACACTTTTGTAGATGACCCGCTGCGTATTTTCCGCGCGTTCCGCTTCGAGGCTGATGGCTGGCGCATGGCACCCGAGACTGCGGCGCTGATCCGTAAAGACGATTGGTCCGAACAGTTCTGTGCCATGCCGGTGGAGCGTTTCAGCGGCGAGATGTTCAAAGCGCTGGCTCGGAAGGTTCCGGAACGCTTCTTTCAGCGGATGATCGACTTCAACGTGGGTGCTGAATTCCTCCCGGAAATCTTCCGCATGCCAACTATCCCGGCCGGGCCGCCCCAGCATCACCCGGAGGGGGACCTGTTTACCCACTCCATCCAGGTACTGCAGCGGGTAGCGGCACTAAGCGACGACCCGCTGGCCCGTTTTTGCGCCCTCTTTCACGATCTCGGCAAGCTGGCCACCGACCCGGCGCTGTACCCCAAGCACCATGGTCACGATTTTGCAGGATTTGGCATGGCGGCAGCATTTTGCACCCGTCTCCGGCTGCCGGCAACGTACCGCAAGGGACTGGCCTGGACCAGCAGCCTGCATGGCAAGGCGAACATGTGGGATGGGTTGCGGGATTCAACGAAAATCACCCTGGCCGAGCAGGCGATCAAGGGGGGGATTGTCACAATTCTGCCGCTGGTTGCCGCCGCGGACAAACCGGGTGGTCTGCCGATGGCGGGGTGGGACACTGTTGTCCGGATTGCCGGAATGAGCACACGGGAACTGGGGGTTGATCAGGGTAACCTGGAGGAAATGCCGGTCAAAAACCGGGAGGCATTTATTCTGCAGAAGCGGGTGGAAGCGCTAAGAGAAACTCAAGCACACGCCATCTGATCACACTGAGTATCATCAGTTGACCGGGTTGATTGATTCCTTTTTCCGATAGACCATCCCCTGAAAAATGGCCACGACATCGCCCGAATCATCGGTAATCATGACCGAGTACGAAGCCAGCCGGGGATTAAGCGACTGCTCTTTCGCTTCCGCGTACAGCGTCCCCTTCAGGGCAGCTTTCACAAAGTTGACGCTGGTATTGATCCCCATCGCCAGGGTCCCGTGAGAGTTCGACGCAACGGCAAACGCAAAATCGGCCAGGGTAAAAATTGCGCCGCCATGAACCGTTCTGGCGCCGTTGAAGTGGAATGGTTCGATCTTCATGCTGGCTTTTGCCCAGCCAGGCCCAACATCAACCAGTTCGATACCGGCATGGCGGGCAAATGTATCCTCGGTGGAAAAAAAATCTTTTATTTTTTGCATAGTACACCCCTGATTATCATGATCTTCATTCACGCATACTTTCCCGCATGGTATGAACTGCGCACATAGGGGCCGCTCTCTACATGGCTGAACCCAATCTCCAGCGCCTGCAGCCGCAGCGCTTCAAACAGCTCCGGCCGGACGTACTCCTGCACCGGATAATGGCGGCGACTGGGGGCCAGATACTGGCCGATGCTGAGATAGGAGCAGCCGACACTCCGCAGATCGCGTAATACCTGCAGCACCTCATCTTCTGCTTCCCCCATGCCGAGCATGACACCGGATTTGGTGCGGATATCCGGTGCCCTTTCGGCACACAGCCGCAGCACCTCCAACGAACGGCGGTAATCCGAGCCGCTGCGGATATGATACAAACGCGGCACCGTTTCAACGTTGTGGGCAATGATATCCGGGCGTGATACCACGACCGCTTCCAGGCGTGCCATGCACCCCTGAAAATCGGGTATCAGCAGTTCGATCCGCGTCGCCGGAGAGGCGCTGCGGATTGCCACCACCGTGGCGGCATAGATTTCCGCTCCGCCATCCGGCAGGTCATCGCGGGTCGGGCTGGTGACCACCACATGGGAGAGTTTCAGGCGGCGGGCCGCCTCGGCCACCCGTGCCGGTTCATCACGATCGACCGGCAGCGGTTGGGTCTTCTCCACGTTGCAGAAGCTGCAGAGGCGGGTGCAGTTCCTCCCTAGGATCAGGAAGGTGGCCTGTCCGCAGGCAAAACACTCCGATATATTGGGGCAGAGCGCCTGTTGGCAGACCGTATTCAGGCGCAACTCGCCCAGCAGGCTCCGCATCTCGTTCTGATCGCCGGGGTTGACCTTTTTCCGCAGCCATTCCGGTTTTCTCTGAATATTCACTCCCCTGCCCCTCCCAGGTTCCACTGTTCTGATGAATACTTGTTCACAAGCAACCGCTCCATATCCGTCCGCTCCGGCTCAGACAACGAATCACTCTGGAGTTCGACACCAAAGTAGCCACCAAATGCCGTTGCAAGGCTCTTCTCCAGGCTGTGTATGCCGGCAGAAACCCCGCACTCGGCAAGACTGTGCGTCCTCTCGGCATGCTCGGAGGCCTGTTCCCGCATGTACGACAATCCCGTCACGGCACGGTTGTGCAGCGGGATCGAACCATGCTGAAAGATGACCCCTTTGAGCCGGCGCTGGGCGTTGCCGCCGATCTTGCGGCCGTTGGCAAGGATATCGAAGCTCTCCTTGCCGGCAAAGCAGAAGGCGGTCCGTTCGCCCAGGCGCGTCCCTTCGGGTACGACATCGGTTGCATAGGCGGCATCAATACCCAATGTGCGGTAGAAGGAGAGCAGAAAGCCTGTCAGCACGCGAAAGGAATCCTTGATGGATGATGCCGGGGGGATCTGTCCCGGTGCGCAGACCAGCGAGTAGGTCAACTCGTCGGCATGGTAGATCACGCCGCCGCCGGTCACCCGCCGCACGACCGCCACGCCGTCGGCCCGGCAGCGTTCCAGGCTGAGCACTTCGGCGGCCTTCTGGAAACGCCCCAGCGACAGTGTCGGGGGATTCCAGCCGTACAGCCGCAGAACCGGCATTGAAGTGGCGGGATCGAATGAACGCAGCAGCGCCTCATCGATAGCCATGTTCTCCGCTCCGGAGAGCGGGGAGGTCACGATGAGGCGCCAGATTTTATTGGTTTGCATTGTCATCTCATGCTTGTCGATTTGATTTATCTCCGTATATCCACAGCAGCAAGCAGCGCCTGCTCCACTTTTGATAATATGTCTGGGGAAATTACGCCAATTTTGTCTGTCAGCTTGGCGCGATCAAGCGTAGTGACCTGGTGGCATAAGACAGAACTCTCACCCGGCAGCCCGGCTGTACCTGCGCTCAATGCAACCACGGTTGGCCCACGGCGCGCCTGTGTCGCTGAGGTGGAAAGCGGAACGACGATTATGGACTGCCACGTCGGCGTCTGATTGAAAGCATCGTGGGAAAGGATGATGACCGGGCGGCGCCCGCTCTGCTCCGAACCGGAACGGGGCGAAAGCGTGGCCCAATATAGATCGCCCCGCTTCATGGCTGTTTCTCGCTGTTGGTTAGATGTTCCACTCCAGCAGCTTCAAGCTGTTCGTCCAAATCATCGCAGGTCCCAGCCGCTTCTCCGGCATAACGGGCGATTTCTTCATGCAATGCCAGCTTTTCCTGCTCTTCAAGCCAGTACTCCACCGCCTGTTTTACCAACTGCGTGGCCGGCTTGTGCTGGCGTTCCGATTCCGATCTGAGGCGGCTGTACACACTGGAAGGCAATGGGACATGGAAATTATGAGCTGCAGCAGTTTTCATGGCATATCTCCTGCCATACATTTTATGACATATTGCCATGACATGCAAGGCACTAAATACAAATAAAAAAACACCCAGAGGACAATTCACCAGGGTGCTTTTTTATCAAACACTATGCCTTCAAACTCTACCAGACGCCGCAGACATTCTGCTCACGAGCAGCCTTGGTCTCGTCCAACCGCGAGATCGGCATGGTCAGGGGGAGCACAGGGCTATTCCGCTTACCTTTAATAGGCACGGGGGTTATTAACATAACTTGCCAGCGTTAGCTTCCTCCCAGCGGGATACTTTTTGCTCACATTTCAGATCAATTTGAGGTATAGTTGCACTATGAAAAAGTCATTGCTTGAAACAAATCCTTACCTGAAAGACCCAGCCACTCGCGACAATGCATTGGCACGCAATATTGTTTCCTCGTCTGCTATCGAAGGAATATGGGTAAAGCGCGATACAAAGAACGGATGCTTTGTTTCCAGCGCCACAAACGATAGGACCTCTACGAAATCGTCAAAGACCTCTCGATAATATCCGCAAACAACCGCTTCATCGGCCGATAATTTCTGTCAATTCCTGCTCGTACGGCTGCAAAATATTCTTCCCGCCTCGCACCATCCAGCTCACTGAACTCCAGTATCGCCAGACCTGCCTGCAAAGCCATCAATGTTGCCAGTAACGGGTGGCGCCCTTGATCCGCACCGGGGCGTTTTTCAGACCCGGTTGGTGTCCAAGGGCCTGGTTGAATATAATTCTTCTAGTGCACGCCTCAGTGATTCCTCTCTGATTGCTTCTTTGTTTTGTTTTTTATGAGTTCCTCTAAGGTCATTAAATAAACCAAGCTCCTTGAATCTGATGTTTATGGCCTGTTTGGGTGTTTTGAAATGTCCATGCAATAGGGTGACAGTACAACGATAATCCTCGTTCTGGATTGGGTCATCATAGAGGTATACTTGCCCCAAATTTCGAGAGATCCCGAGCTGAATTTGAATAGCTTGAACAGCTTTTATGAATGCTTTACGTGGCATTAATAGGTTTGCAGCAAAGATCTTGGCGTGGTGTTCAAGGAAGTCCAGGGACGTTTTCAATTCTTTTTTTCTCCTGACGGAGATCATTTCGTCACGGTCATAAAAACTGTATTCCTCGTCCTCAAAGGTGTCGATCACCTCATCGTCTTCTTTTGTAATTCTTCTACTACGATGAAACGTCCAATGACCTATTTCATGTGCAGCAGTCATGAAATACAGTGACTCATCATTAGTAACTATGCTCGAATCAAGAAGGATTATTCCTTTATTTAGGATTGTCTTGCCTCTTATTTTTCGACCGTTGATAGTACCAAGATCATCTGAAATGGAGAAGAGGAGACCGTGATTATCCTGTAAGTACTTTATGATACTTGGAATTGGAACCTTCACAGGATTTTCGACGCAGTCAGGCTCAACTTTCCGGAGAAGTCGATATGCTGCCTCTTCAATTTCGCTGTCTCGGAGAACCGGGACACCCTTGTCTGTAAATTTCATGTCTTGTTCAATTCCTGGTCAACGGTGCTGCAAATGACCTGTGAGAGTAGCGAAACTGGTCTATTTACATGTTAGGGCAAGCTTGTGTTTCAGTCTTCTTCTACATTGCCAAGTAGAATATTTACTGACCAACTTGGATATTCTGTTTCAACGTAGGTTTTCGAATTTATTTCTACCGCAGTAATTTTTCTTTTTGCAGCATGTTGAAATTTCATCAATTTAACGGCGATTGTTGCCTCAAGGTCTTGTGGATCTTTGAAGCCTGGAGGCTCAGAAAGAATTTCATCTATGATTTCTAGTGTTCGTGTTTCTGTTAAAAGTCCTGTCTCTTTAATTTGTTGAATTGTATTAGACAGCCGAATAAGTGCTTTTGCGCCATCATGCTCGTAGCAAAGGTAACGCCTTGTTGAACTTCTCAATTCATTTTCCAATTCATTTTGTTTTTTCATTTTTTGTCCCAACCCGTTATTGAGCTGTCAGCTTTTGGTTTATATATGTACAAGCACGTTTATATTTATAGAAACAAGCGTATACATCTATAAACAGGGCACGTTTATATTTGTATAACCGTCTGTATTTATTGCAAATAATAATGGTTTCTACAGCCATAAACTTTATGTTTTTTTGAAGTTTGCAAAGGCTCTAAGCTTTTCCAGTTTGGCCCGATTCCAGCAACACCACACAGTACATCATTTAATCCCTGCGATAAAAGTGCTCTCATGTATACGACGGTGTTACTCGCCTGTCAACCGTGGGACCGACTTTAAAAAACCATTGCCCTCACGCAACGCCGTCCACCACGAAAAAAAGCACCTTGACGATGAATCGCCAGGGTGCTTTCAGATCAGACAGTATGTGACAAGCAGAGTTACCCGATACAGCAGACGTTCTGCTCACGGGCCGCTTTAGTCTCGTCCAGCCGCGATATCGGCATGGTCAGCGGTGCATCGTGCAGCGCCTGCGGGTTGCTCTCGGCGGTCTGGGCCGCTTGGATCATCACCGCAATGAAGTCGTCCATGGCGGCCTTGCTCTCGGTCTCGGTCGGCTCGATCATGATCGCCTCCTTGACGATCATCGGGAAATAGACCGTGGGCGGGTGATATCCCTTGTCGATCAGGAATTTGGCGATGTCGATGGCGTGCACGCCATGCTCCAACTGCTTGGAGGCGGAAAAGACGCACTCATGCATGCAGGTCATGTCGTAGGGAAGATCGTAGTAGGGCTTCAGCTTTTCCTTGATGTAGTTGGCATTCAGAACTGCCTGTTCGGAAACCTGGATCAGACCTTCACGGCCGAGCATGATGATGTAGGCGTAGGCCTTGGCCATGACACCAAAGTTGCCGAAGAAATTGGCCGTACGGCCGATGGTCCCACTGTTGTCAGTTTCCAGCAGCAGCTTGCCGTCGTCATCCATGACGATGCGCGGCTGCGGCAGGAACGGAATCAGCGCTTTTTTAACCCCGACCGGCCCGGAACCGGGACCGCCACCGCCGTGAGGCGTACCGAAGGTCTTGTGCAGGTTGACGTGAATCACGTCGAAGCCGACGTCCCCCGGCTTGACCTTGCCCATGATGGCGTTCAGATTGGCACCGTCGTAGTACATCAGCGCATCGTGACTGTGGGCGATGTCGCTGATCTCCTTGATGTGCGGATTGAACAGCCCCAGCGTATTGGGGCAGGTCATCATGACCGCCGCCACCTCGTCGGTCATCGCCGCCTTAAACAGTTCCAGATCCATGTCGCCATAGGATGCCGTCGGCACCGTGATGATCTCGTATCCGGCTATCGCCGCCGAGGCGGGATTGGTGCCGTGGGACGAATCGGGAACGACCACATATTTCTTTTTAGCCTTGTTCCCCCTGGCCGCATGGTAGGCCGAGACCAGCATGATGCCGGTCATCTCGCCATGGGCGCCGGCCAGCGGTTGCGTGGTGACTTCGTCCATGCCGGTGATGTCGGCCAGCAGCTGTCCCAGGTCGTACAGCATCCCGAGCGTCCCCTGGCAGAATTCCACGCCGCCCGGCAGGAGTGCCGTCATGGGGTGGAACGGTGCGAAGAGGGTAGCCGCATTTTCCAGCACCTTGGCGTTGTATTTCATCGTGCAGGAGCCGAGCGGATAGAAGTTGGTGTCCACCGAAAAGTTGCGGCGGGACAGGTTGGTGAAATGCCGCACCAAATCGAGTTCGGAAACCTCGGCCAGCCCGGCTGGCTCCGTGCGAAGCAGTGTCGCAGGCAGAGCGGAGGCGACCGGGACGTCTGATGCCGGCAGCTTGACGCCGCGGCGGCCAGCCACCGATTTTTCGTAGATCAGTTGCATAGCGCCACCTCCAGTTCCTTGACAAACATATCGATTTCCTTCTTGGTCCGTTTCTCGGTCACCGTCACGACCATACAGGTATCCAACCCCTTGTAATACTGCCCCAGCGGCACACCGGCGGCAATACCCTGTGCAAGCAGCCCCGTGACTACAGCAGCGGCGTTTTTCGGCAGGACAAGGGTAAACTCGTTGAACGTGGCTGCCGATTGCAGCATGGACACCCCCGGGATCTTGGTCAACTGCTCCTTGGCGTACTCGGCCTTGTCGCGGTTCAGACAGGCCAGGTCGGCAAGCCCCTCTTTCCCGACGGAGGAGAGGAAGATCAGTCCGCGCAGGGCGCAGAGTCCCTGGTTGCTGCAGATATTCGAGGTCGCCTTGTGGCGTTTGATATGCTGTTCGCGGGCCTGCAGCGTCAGCACGTAACCGCGTTTGCCGTTCCTGTCCACGGTCTCGCCGACAATTCGCCCCGGCATGTTGCGGATAAGTTTCTTTTTGGCGGCGATGTAGCCGAAGGAAGGACCGCCGAACGAGAGCGGATTCCCGAGACTCTGACCGTCGCCCACAGCGATATCGATCCCCATCTCACCGGGGGACTTCACCATGCCGAGCGAGATCGGGTAGACCGAACCGATGAGGAGTGCGCCGACGCCATGAACCTGATCCGCCAGAGCGGTAAAGTCCTCGATGCTGCCGAAGAAATTGGGGTTCTGAACCAGCACGGCAGCGACGCTGTCATCAAGCAGGGCAGCCAGTCCAGCGCGGTCGAGCAGCCCGTCCTGCGGCGCAATCTCGACTACTTCCACATCCTGGTTGAAGAGATAGGTCTTCAGTACCTGCCGGGAAAAGGGGCTGACGCAGCCATCCACAACGATTTTGGTACGGCCGGTCACGCGCAG
>Ga0209430_1000425_pt1 | contig 43996 bp, 38 predicted proteins | sample BarGraIncub1133A_FD_184504 | JGI IMG/M metagenome (GOLD analysis project Ga0209430, IMG submission 184504) | Arctic peat soil microbial communities from Barrow, Alaska - Barrow Graham LP Incubations 11-33A (SPAdes) (version 2) | ecosystem: Environmental > Terrestrial > Soil > Wetlands > Peat... | reverse complement strand
CTTCACTCCGCCGAAGGAGGATATCCCGCGGGCCGCGGACCCAAGGTCCACATCGAGCGCCCAGGCCGCCGCCAGAACACCGGTCGCGTTCAACGCCATGTGCGCTCCGGGGATACGGGTCGCACACGGCAGCGTCATGCCGTCCGGGAACGTGACGGTGAACTCCCCGCCTTCAGGAGAAGCGTGGTAGCCGGAGAGACGCACGTCGGCATCCACAGAGCACCCGTAGGTCACGACGCGCGAAAGACAGCCGGGCGCCAGTCGCATCAGGCGCTCGTCATCGGCGCACAAGACCGCGACCCCATCGGGGTGCACCCGTGCGAGGAACTCACCGAAGATCTCGACGATCTCGGCCAGCGACCCGTAATGGTCGAGGTGATCGGCCTCGATGTTGGTGACGATCGCGCAGTATGGGTCGAGGTGGAGGAAGGAACCATCCGACTCATCGGCCTCGACGACGAAGTGGGGGCCGTTCCCGCAGCGCGCGTTGCTCCCGACGTCGGTGAGCTCGCCGCCGATGAGGAACGTGGGATCCTGACCCGCAGCCGTCAGCGCCGCGGCCGCCATGGAGCTGGTCGTCGTCTTGCCGTGCGTACCGGCCACGGCCACCGTCAGTCGGTCCCCCGCCAACTCGGCGAGCATGCGGGCGCGCTGCCACACGGGGATGCCACGGAGGCGCGCTTCGACGAGTTCGGGATTCGTGTCGGGGATCGCCGTCGATGCGACCACGACACCAGGGTCACCGAGGTTGGCGGCGTCGTGACCGATGTGTACGACGACACCGGCATCGCGAAGCGCCGAGGAGTAGCGCGACTCGCGCATGTCCGAGCCGGTCACGATGAGTCCGCGATCGTGAAGGACCCGGGCGATGCCGCTCATCCCGGCCCCGCCTATACCTATGAAGTGCGCGTAGGAAGCGCTCACCTATACTGCCCGCCTTCCGGCTGCTACTTGGAGAACGTCGAGCACGGCTGCGGCCGCGTCGGGTCGACCGAGCGTCGCCGCGGCGCGCTCCATCGTGGCACGCGACCCGGTGTCGGCGAGAAACCGCACGAGCGTGTCACCGAACAGGGGGGCGTCCAGCTCGGCGTCGCTCACGACGACGGCCGCACCGGCCCGGGCGAACGGTTCGGCATTGCGTGTCTGATGGTCGTCGGTCGCGTACGGATAGGGCACGAGCACCGACGCCTTCCCGAGGACCGAGATCTCGGCGAGCGTGGTGGCTCCGGCCCGGCTGACGACGAGGTCCGCCGCGGCCATCAGGTCCCCCATGTCTTCGACGTACTCGCGCACCTGCCACCAGGCAGGAACGGTCCCCGCGACGGCGGCCAGGGCATCGCGCACGGAAGCGGCCTCCGTCGGACCTGCGATCTGGACCACCCGCAATCCGTCGACCCGCTCCAGCCGGGCGTACAGCCCAACGAGCGCGGTATTGAGATGGCGGGCCCCGCGGCTCCCCCCGAACACGAGGAGAACGGTCTCCTCGTCCTCGAAGTGGTGCACTTCACGACCCGACACCCGGCCCGCATGCGATACGGCCGCACGCACCGGATTGCCCGTGACGACCGCGCGATCAGGATGCGGGAGGAAGCCCACCGAGTCGGCGTAGGTCACGCAGACCGACCGGGCGAAGCGCGCCAACATGCGATTCGCCACGCCGGGCACGGAGTTCTGCTCGTGGAGCACCAGCGGGACTCCGGAGAGTATCGCGGCGAGCGACAGTGGCACCGAGACGTAGCCACCGAATCCCACCACGACTTCGGTGTGCGTCCTGTGCAGCAGCGCCAGGCAGCGAACGGTCGACGCGATCGCCGTCAGCACCCCGGTCAGGAGCGTCAGCGGACGTGCGCGGTCCCAACCGGTGGACCGGACAGGGATGAACTCGACGCCGGCCTCGAGCGCCAGCCGCTGCTCCAGACTGTCGGGAGCGCCGACGTACGCGACCCGGTCACGAGCGTCGGCCGACACCAGCTCGGCCACCGTCAATGCCGGATAGACGTGGCCGGCCGTTCCTCCTCCGCTCACCAGAACGCGCACTCGCGCTCCCTTCCTTCTCGATGGTACGCGCAGGCTGACGGGCAACGCCCCGTTCGGCTCCGCGGGTCATGGCAAGGATAAGTCCGATGCACCCCATGGTGAAGAACAACGACGTGCCACCATAGCTCACCAAGGGCAAAGGCTCACCGGCGACCGGGATGAGCGCAGTCACAGAGGCCATGTTGATCAGCGCCTGCGTCACGATCGTCACGGTCAGCCCGCCCGCAACGATGCGGGCGTAGTCGTCCCGGGCGGCGAGCGAGATGCGGATGCCCGCATAGCAAAAGACGCCGAAGGCGACGACGACCGACAGCGCACCGAGCAACCCAAGCTCCTCCCCGATGATCGGCAGGATGAAGTCGGTGTAGGGCGCGGGCAGGTATCCCCACTTCTCCGCCGACATGCCGAGCCCGAGACCGAAGATCCCCCCCGACCCGAGAGAGAGACGCGCCTGCAGGATCTGGTAGCCGACCCCGCTCGGGTCCTTGTTCGGGTCCAGAAAGGCGGCGAACCGTGCCGAACGGTACGCCGCGAGCGGAAGCAGGAACGCCAGCCCGATTCCCAGACCCGCGACAGTCGCGGCGATCCATTTTCCAGACAACCCGCCGAGCACCATGACGATCAGCACCGCGACAAGGATCGAGACCGCAGCGCCCATGTCCGGCTGGATCAAGACGAGACCGAACGGCACGCCCGCTATCAGAGCGATCTTGAGCAGATCATCCTTCACAGGCCGCGGGCGCCGGATGCGGTCCGCGAACAGGTCCGCCATCACGAGCACGCAGCCCAACCTGGCCATCTCGGCAGGCTGAAGGGTCGCGACCCCGAAGAGATCGAGCGCGCGCACCGAACCCCACTTACCCACGCCCATGAGCAGCACGAGTACGAGCATCGCGTCAGCCGAGACAAGCATCGCCAATCCGACGCGACGCACCACCCCGACCGTCATCCGGGACGCCACGATCAGCGCCAGGATGCCGAGCACGAGGAAGACCGCCTGACGCTTTACATGGAACATGCTGTCGCTGAACGCCTTGAAGTCGGTGACGGAGGACGCCGAGAAGATCATCAACAGGCCACCGAGAGCGAGGAACGCGGTGGCTCCCAGCAAGAGGTACCGCGCCGATGGTGCCAGCCTGGGTCCGGGCGCCGTCACCGGGTCTCCTTCGCGTATCGCATGACCGTCTCCGCGAAGCTGCGTCCGCGCTCCTCGTAGTCCGAGAACTCATCGAAGCTCGCGCACGCCGGCGACAGCAGCACGATGTCGCCGGGGCACGCCGCCCGGGAGGCGGCCAGAAGCGCCTCCGCCATCGTCGGGGCGCTCACATAAGGCACCTTCATCGCGTCGAACGCCACCTCAAGTTCAGGTCGAGCCTCACCGAAGAGCACGGCAAGTCGACAACGGGTGCCGCACAGCTCGGCGAGTGGACGGAAATCGTTCCCCTTGTTGCGTCCGCCGAGTAGGACGATGACCGGACTCGAGCCGAAAGCGGTCAGCGCCTTCGCCACGGCCTCGGGGTTCGTGGCCTTGGAGTCGTTCACGTACTCGACACCGGCGATGGTGGCGACCGGGTCCAGTCGATGTTCGATCGGCTCGAAGGTGCGCAGCCCTTCGCGGAGAGCGTCCGCGGGAACCCCCAGCGCGAGTGCGGCGGCAGCGGCTGCCAGTGCGTTCGACACGTTGTGGGTACCGCGGATCAACAGGTCCTCGACCCGGATGAGTCGGCCGTCGCCCGCGCCTGCGTCGACCACGAGCCACCCGTCCTCGACACGCGCATCGCCGTCTGAGAGCCCGACACGCACAACCTTTGCACCACGCTGCTGCGCGACCGCCACCCAGCGGGCAGAACCGGGATCGTCGATATCGATCACCGCAACGTCGCCGGCGCACAGGTTCGCAAACACGCGACCCTTGTCGCTGGCGTAGACCTCGAGCGAACCGTGCCAGTCGATGTGGTCCGGGGTCACGTTGAGGAGAACAGCAACCCTTGGGTGGAAGTCGATGGTCAGTGCCAACTGGAACGATGAACACTCCGCGACGACCACAGCGTCAGGACCCAGGCCGGGAGCCCCCAAGATCGCCGGGACACCGATATTGCCCACGGCGATCGCCGTGCTGCCCGCGGTGCGCAGGAGATGGGTCACAAGCGCCGTGGTGGTGGTCTTGCCGTTCGTTCCCGTGATCGCCACGAACGGGGCCGTCGACATCCGGTACGCCAACTCGAGTTCGGAGATCACCGGCACGCCCGAAGCGATGGCGGAGCGCAGCAGCGGTCGCGACGGACTGATCCCCGGGCTGGCGACCACCAAGTCGAAGCCGTCATCAGGCAGTGTCTTCACGCCGAGCTCGACGCGCACCCCGGCGGCGCGGAACACGGATGCGACCGCATCGAGGGATGGAGTGTCGTGTTCGGTGAACACCGTCACGTCGTTCGCGCTCGCGCCCGGGCGATCGAGCGCCCACCGCACCACGGCGTCACCGGAACGTCCCAGGCCGAGGACGGCGACACGTTCGACATTCGCCACCGTCATCCCACTTTCTTAAGGCTCGATATGAACCAGAGGGCGAACCCTGCTCCTGCGAGGACACCGGTCACGATCCAGAAGCGGACCATCACCTTGGTCTCGCTCCACCCCTTCATCTCGAAGTGATGGTGGATGGGCGCCATGCGGAAGATCCGCTTACCGGTCAACTTGTACGAGGCCACCTGCAGGATCACGGACATCCCCTCGATGACGTAGATCCCGCCGAGCAGGGGCAGGAGCAACTCCGTCTTGGTGACGACGGCCATGGTCGCGATCGCAGCGCCCAGCCCCAGCGACCCTGTATCCCCCATGAAGATGTCGGCGGGGTAGCTGTTGTACCAGAGGAACCCGATGCACGCGCCAGCGACCGCCGCACCGAGCAACGATATCGGTAGATGGTTCTGCCTGAACGCGATAGCCGCAAAGGCGAGCATCACGATGAAGACCGTTCCCGCGGCCAACCCATCGAGTCCGTCGGTGAGATTGACGGTGTTGCTCGCGGCCACGACCATGATCGCCACGAGGAGCACGTAGAGCCACGGCACGACCAACACGAAGCTGCCGATCGCGATACTCGAGGACAGGACCCCTAGGTCCAGCGATCCGCCGACCAGGGGGAGCTTCACCTGTTCCGAGATGCCCGCCCAGTTGACGGCCAACAGCCCGACCGCCACAGCGATGATCGCCTGCCAGGCGATCTTCGATCGCGCCGTGAGGCCGAGTGACCGCTCCTTGACCACCTTCGCGTAATCATCGACGAAACCGAGTAGCCCACAGGCGAGCATCGCTCCGAGCACGAGCAGGCTCGGACGGTCGATCGCGCCCATCAAGACGTAGACCGCCGCGATCACCAGCATGATGAGGACGCCACCCATCGTCGGCGTCCCCTGCTTCACCAGGTGCCCTTGTGGCCCGTCGGCACGCACCTGCTGCCCGATGTTGCGGTACCGGACCAATCGGATCCACAACGGGAAGAGCGCGGCCGTCGCCACGAGCGCGATGACCGCGACGAGGAACACCTGATAGGTCGGATAGCGACCGATCTGCAACAGGTCGATACTAGACATGCGGGCTCAGCATCCCTTCAACGATCCGCTCGAGGCCCATGCAACGGGACGCCTTGACGAGCACGACGTCTCCCGCCTTCAGCAGATCGTCCAACACCTCGGACGCCTCCTCGACCGACGCGCACGGCCGAACGGTTGCAGGCTTCATACCTTCAGCAATGGCGCCATCTGCGATCCGGCGCGCGCGCTCCCCAACCGTGACGAGCACGTCGACACCCCGGCGCGCGACCTCTTCGCCGAGCGCGAAGTGAGCCAGTTCCGTCAGCGATCCCAACTCGGCCATATCGCCCAACACGGCGACGCGCCTATGATCGGCCCTCATGTCGGCGAGCGTGGCGATCGCTGCGCGCATGGAAGCCGGACTCGCATTGTACGCATCGTTGACCACGACGACACCGCCGGCAGTGGTGAAGACCTGCATACGCATATCCGTCGTGACCGCGTGCGTCAGGCCGCGTGCGATGCTGTCGAGCGACCGACCGATGTGTAGCGCCACCGCGGCGGCCGCGGCGGCATTGTAGGCGTTGTGACGACCGGGGACGGGCAGCGACACGCGCGCCTCTTCGCCCCCGGATACGAGGGTCATCGTCGGCCGCCCGGTGTCATCGACCTCGACATCGATCGCGCGAACGTCGACCTTCTCGCTTACGCCATACCAGGTGACCGCCGCGACGGATCGATCGGCGAGTCCCCGCGACCAGGCATCGTCACCGTTGAGGAATACCCGGCCGACGGCAGGGATGCAAGCGACGAGCTCGCCCTTCGCCCGGACGATGGCCTCCTGCGAGCCCAGCATCTCGATGTGGGTTATACCGATGTTGGTCACCAGCCCCATGGTGGGCCGGGCGACCTCGCACAGTCCCGCGATCTCGCCCTCGGCGCGCATCCCCATCTCCACGACGAGGACGCCGGTGTCGTTGTCCGCCTCGAGGACCGTGAGCGGCACTCCGAGTTCGTTGTTGCGGTTGCCTCGCGTTGCGACGACCTTCTGCTCGACGCCCAACGCCGCGACCACGAAGTCCTTCGTGCTCGTCTTGCCGGTCGAGCCGGTGATCGCGACCACCGGGCACCGCAGCGCGGCACGATGCGCCGTGGCAAGCTTACGCAGCGCCACCGCGACATCGTCGACGAGAACGACCGCGGCACCGCGAGACGCCTCGCTCGCGGCCGCTGCAGCGCCATCATCCCACCGCGACACCACCGCGAGCTTCGCTCCGGTCCGAAGCGCAAGGTCCACCCAATCGTGCCCGTCGGTACGTTCACCAGGAAGCGCAAAGAAGGCACGTCCCGCGACCGGGCCGCGCGAATCGATCTCCACGCCACGGAACACGGTGCCGCCGTTCCCGGCGACCAGGGTCCCGCCGACGATCTCCGCCAGGCGAGATGCCGACATCGTCACCATTGCTGCATCAGCTCCTCGCGGGCGACCTCGCGGTCATCGAAGTGGACCGTGCGATCGGAGAAGATCTGGTAGTCCTCATGGCCTTTCCCGGCGATCAGGACCACGTCACCGGGAGTCGCAAGCCGAACTGCGAACGCGATCGCCTCTCGACGATCGACCAGCGTGTGGTGCTCGGAGGCGGTGTGTGAAAGACCGTCACGGACCTGCAGGATGATCCCGACCGGATCCTCTGTGCGAGGGTTGTCGCTCGTCAGGACCACGACATCCGACAACTCGCCCGCCACCTGCCCCATCAACGGCCTCTTGTCCGGATCGCGATCTCCGCCGCAGCCGAACACCGTGATGACCCGTCCGGAGGTGACGTTGCGCACAGCCGCGATCGCCTTCGCCAGCCCGTCGGGCGTATGCGCGTAGTCGACCAGCACCGTGAACCCGCGTGCGCCGGCGTCGATCCTCTCGAGGCGACCCGGGACCTGTGGGGCCTCAGCCAGCCCGCGGGCTACGACCGGAAGCTCGATACCGAGAGCGAGCGCGCAGCCCGCAGCAACGAGGGCGTTCGAGACATTGAACTCCCCTGCCAGCGGCAACCTGATGTCGACCGCCCCGGAGGGTGTGGCGAGACGGAACGTGCTGCTGGTGATATCCAGCACGATCCCGTCAGCGCGCACGGCGGCGTCACCGGACATACCGACGGTCCACGTCGCGCCGACCTGGTCCGCCAAGCGGCGGCCGTACTCATCGTCCACGTTCACGACGCGACGCTCGATCGGCACGCACTGCATGAGCCTGGCCTTGACGCTGAAGTACTCCTCGAGCGTTGCGTGATAGTCCAGATGATCCTGGCTGAGATTCGTGAAGGCCGCGACCGCGAATCCGACCGAATCCACCCGGTGCAGGTCGATGGCGTGCGAGGAGACCTCCATCGATACGGAATCGACGCCGTCGGCGGCCATCCGGGCCAGCAACTCTTGGAGGTCGCGCGATTCAGGGGTCGTCCTCGAAGAAGGAAGCCTCCGCTCACCGACCCGGGTCTCGATCGTGCCGATGAGACCCGTGGCGCGGCCGTCCGCGCGAAGGATCGCATCCAGAAGGTAGGTGGTCGTCGTCTTGCCGTTGGTGCCGGTGATACCCACGACCTGCAGGCGCTTCGAGGGGTCACCGAACATGCGCGCAGAAGCGAGTGCCAGCGCCGCGCGCGTGTCGTCGACGACGACGACGGGCGAGGCGAGACCCGGCAGTTCGCGCAGGGCCACGACGCAGACCGCGCCACGCGCCACCGCTTCAGGAGCGAAGTCGTGCCCATCGTGCGCGAATCCTGAGATACAGAAGAACGCGTCGCCGGGGACGACGGCCGCGGAGCTGTAGGCGATGCCGCTCACGGCGGTCGCCAGGCCCACCGGGCCCGATGCGGATACTCCTGCGAGAAGTTCGGACAGACGCTGCACGATCGCTATTCCTCACCGGTGGTCGAAACGGCCTAGTCCTTGCCTGTTCCTTCGATTGTTGCCGTATCGCTTGCCGTCGCAGCCGTATTGTTGCCGACCCGCGAAGATGCCGCGCCCTGGGCAGCGACCGGACCAACGGACGGGGCCGGCGCTATCTTGAGGTGATCGACGCAGAACCGTCCGAGCCGCGAGAATGCGGGAGCAGCGACCGTCCCTCCATAGATGCCCTTTTTCGGAGAGTCGATCGTGACCAGGATGAGGACGCGCGGCGCGCTTGCCGGCAGGTAGCCGATGAATGACGAGACGTAGACACCCTTCATGTACCCGACACCGCCGACACGCGCCTTCTGGGCGGTCCCCGTCTTGCCGGCCACCTCGTACTGCGCGACGGCTGCTTCGAGCCCCGTTCCGTCGCGGACCACGTCGGTGAGCATGCGGGTGGTGGCGGTCGCCGCGGCCTTCGAGATGACCGGTTCCGGCGAGGCCGGGAACGTTGCCGGGAGGGACCCCTGGCGCAGGAGGAAGTGCGGCGTCACCAGCGTGCCGCCATTGGCGATGGCGGCGACCGATCGAGTCAGCTGCAGCGGAGTCACAGACAGGCCTTGGCCGAAGGGCAGGTTGCCCATGGTGGAGGCCGACCAGGTCGACGTCGGCGGCATCCACCCACTCGCCTCGCCCGGGAAGTCCACTCCGGTGCGCCGGCTGAGGCGGAACCTACCGATGTAGTCGGCCAGGGCGGTCTTGCCGAGCGCCTGCCCCAGCTTCACGGCGCCGACGTTGCTCGACTGGGTCACGATCTGGCTCAGCGAGTAGTTGACGGTGCCTCGGGCGTGGGCCTCATGGATGGTGCGGCCACCGATGTTGAGCGTCGGTGGCAGGCGGAACATGCTCTCGGGGGTGAACAGGCCCTTGTCGATGACCGCTGCGGCGGTCATGGCCTTCATCGTCGACCCTGGCTCGTAGGCGTCCGTGATGGCCTTGTTGCGCATCGATTCGACCGAGGCGGTCGCGTAAGCGTTCGGGTCGAAGAACGGCGTCGAGGTCATCGCCAGCACCTCCCCGTTGGTCGGGTCGATGACGACGATCGAACCGCCCGCGGCATCGAACTTCTTGACCGCCCCGGCGAGTTCCAACTCGGCCTGATGCTGGATGTCCTTGTCTATGGTGAGGTATACGTCCTGGCCGTCCACGGCATCCACGGACGTGACGATGCCTCCGGGGATCAGGTGGCCCTTCGGGTCGCGTTCGGCGACCATGCGTCCCGCGGTGCCGGCAAGCGTCGAGTCGTACTGCTTCTCGATCCCCGCGAGCCCTGCGTCATCCACGCCGACGAACCCCATGATCTGACCGGCCAACTGGCCGGAAGGGTAGGTGCGCCTCGAGTCCTCGATGAAACCTATCCCGTCGATGCCGAGCTTCTCCAACGCGCTGGCCCGCGGCAGATCGACCTTACGGGCGAGGTACTGGAACGAGCCTCCCTTGTGCAGACGCGCCAGGTAGTCCTTCGCGTCGCCACCGAGCACTCGTGCGATGGTCGACGCCGTCGCGGTCGCGTCCTTGACCTGGGTCGGCACGACGTAGACCGACTTCGCGTCCGTGGTCACGGCCAGCGGCTGCCCTTCGCGGTCGAAGATGGCTCCGCGTCGCGCGGGCAGCTTGATATCGCGCAGGCGCTGCCGCTCAGCCGCCGTGGACAGCTCCTTGGCCTGCACCACCTGCATCCAGGTGAGTCGGCCCGCCACGACGGTGAGCATCAGGATCATGAGGGCGAAAAGGAACCGGGGACGGTTCGATGTGGAGCGGGTGCGCGGCTTGCGAGCCGCGCCTCCGCCCTGTCCGGTTCGCGGCGGCATCGACTACCGCGACCCCGCGAGACCGAGGTCGCCAACGAGCAGGGACTGTGCCTCACCGGCCGACAGGTCGACCACGGCCTCGACGACGCGCTGGAGCACCCCTGGCTGCGTCGCGGACGCGGTGGCCGCATCCCCGTCAGCGGTGGATGCACCTGCGGCCGTCACGTCCGAGCTGGAGATGTACTTGACGGAGCGGGGCTCGCCCATCGACATCGTGGCGGACGCGATCCCGGCGATACGCGAGGGTGTCGAGAGCGCGCTCATGTCGACCTCGAGTTGATCCACAGCGACGCGCTGCTGCTTGATACCCGCGATCAGCGTGTTCTCGCTGAGCGAGTACTCGGCCGCCCGCGAGATCAAGGTGACACGAGCGCCACCGAGCGCGACGGCGAACACGAAAACGCAGATGAAGGCCGTGAAGATCGAGCGCGCACGAGCCTCTTCGGCGCGAACGCGGGTCCGCGCGGCCGCGCGTCGGCCAGGCGCCGAAGGGGACTTCACGAGGCGGAGGGGCGTGACACGGACCGCGGTGGCGCTCCCTTGGATCTTGCGTGCTGCCTGGCCCATCTTCCCCACCCCCTTCTTATCTGTTCGCTTACCGCCATGTGGCGGCGGGTATCTCTTACAGCTTCTCCGCGGCCCGCAGCTTGGCGCTGCGCGACCTCGGGTTGCGCTCCACTTCTTCAGGCGTCGGAACGACCGCCCTGCGCGTGAGCACTCGGAGCACCGGCACGACCCCACACACGCAGACAGGCAGATCGGGCGGACACGTGCAGGTCTGCGCGTGCCGTGCGAACACCTGCTTCGCGGTCCGATCCTCGAGCGAGTGGTACGAGATGACGACGATCCGCCCGCCCGGAACCAACCATCGCACCGCGGACTCGAGCGCCTGCTCGAGGACCTCGAGCTCGCGGTTGACCTCGATCCGCAGCGCCTGGAACGTCCGGCGTGCGGGGTGCGGGCCATCGGCGCGAGCGCCCGCGGGCACCGCCGACTTGATGATGTCGACAAGTTCAGAGGTGGAGGTGACGGGGCGGCGGGCCCGCGCGGCTACGATGAATGCTGCGATGCGCGTGGCCCACCGTTCTTCCCCATACTCCCGAATGACGCGGGCGAGGTCCGATTCCTGGTACGAATTGACTACGTCTGCGGCTGTGATACCGCCCGCGGCTGGGTCCATCCTCATGTCGAGTGGCGCGTTCCCCTTGTAGGAGAACCCACGCTCGACGAAGTCGAGCTGGGGGGATGAGACCCCCAGGTCGAACAGGAAACCGTCGACGTACGGGATGTTCGCCTCTGAGAGCAGGCGGTCCAAGTCGCCGAAGTTCCCCTTGATCAATGTGGTCTGCTGGCCGAGGCGTAGTACGTCAGCTGCGGCGGCGAGGGCTGCGTCGTCCTGATCGATGCCCACCAGGAGTCCGGTGGGGGCGATCGCGGAGGCGATCACTGCCGCGTGGCCCGCTCCCCCGAGGGTGCAGTCCACGACGACGGAGCCGTCGTGCGGCGAAAGGTAGTGCAGGACCTCGTCCAGCAGGACCGGGGTATGCCGATATTCCGTTGTCAAGGTGGCTAGAGGAGGCCGCTGCGGAAAAGCTCTTCGGCGGCGTCCTCGATCGTGGATGCGTTCGCGGTCTCGTACGCCGTCCAAGCTGCGGCGTCCCAGATCTCCAGATGGTCGGCGACGCCGGCAACGATGACGTCGCGGCTCAGTCCGGCGAATTCGCGCAGGACCGGCGCCAGAGCAACGCGTCCGGCGCTGTCGATGTCGACTTCGGACGCGCCTGCCGTGAAGTGGCGGCGCACCGCGCGAGAGTTACGATCGAAGTCGCTGGCTCCCAAGAGGTTCTCGAGGAAGGCGGTGTAGCCCTCGGCGGGATACACGTACAGGCAGTTCTCGAGGCCCTTCGACACCACGAGGCGCGACCCGATCTCGTCGCGGAACTTACGGGGCAGCGAGACGCGACCTTTCGCGTCAAGCGTGTGCTGGTATTCCCCGAGGAACACCGCACCCCCTCCATCCGATCTCGTGACGCTCGGCCCATTCGCGACGACTCAGATGCCGTCGTGCTGTTCACACGCCCCACTCTATGACACGACGTCCCACTTTGCAACACGATTCCTTCATGTGATGACACTCGAAGACACATTCGGAGCAGCCGGACAGCGAACGATCATTCCGGCGAGCGCACGATCGCGAACCGACGAGCGGCGCATTGCGTCTGAAGAGACATGAGTGGAGCAGGAACGCGCACTTTGACAGCGAACATGAGCGGGTGAAGGGGACGTGCGCCGCTTGCCGCGCCGGACGCCCCCCGATACAATCCGAAGGACGAACATCACTCATGTGCACCGATGGAGGTGAACGAACGTATGACCGCTAACTGGGCAGGCGCAGTGGTCAACACCCTGGTACTCGCCTTCTTTGTCGTCATCGCCATCGGGATCGGACTGGGCGTGTACGCAGCACGAGCCTTGAAGAAGGCCGAGCAGCTGATCAGCAAGTCTGAGTAGCACGCTTCATGATGCGACCCTCGAACGCCCGCTCGCGCCTAGCGACGGGCGTTCGCTGTTTGTTCGGGGCGCGTGAGCTCGCTCGTGACGTAAGCGGTGTGCCGGAAGGGATCTACGCCATCCCGGAGAGAAGGAGCCACGATGTCTCACGGAAACAACCGCGCGATGCGAAGAGGACTGCGGATCTCGGCTGCCTTGATCGCGACCGCTCTCCTGCTCGCCGCATGCGGGGCCACGACCCGCCAGAGTGCGAGCGTGAGCGGCGGGACGAGCACCTCGATCGCCCCGGGAGCTCCGTCACTTGCGGGCGAATCGAAGACGAGCGTCCCTGGCTACTCCGGGCAGGGCGGTGTAGCCGATAGCAGCGCCGCCCCGGAGAACGCGGTCACCGCACCCGCGACCGTCTCCCCCACCAAGCTCGTCGTGGTCAACAAGACGATGCGCATCGAGACCGACAAGGTCGATGAGGCGATCACCAAGATCCGCGAGCTGGTGAAGCGCGACGGGGCTGACATCTCCTCGATGCAGGTCGCCACGGCCGTCGACCAGCCGATCTACCGGAACCCCGAGCCACTGGCGGACGGCAGTATCGGCCAGAACTCATCGGCACCCTTGCGCGCCTACATCACCGTGCGAGTCCCCTCCGCCAACTATGCAGCGTTCATAGCGGATGCCGCCAAGCTCGGCAGGGTGCTCACCGAGTCCGAGGCCTCCGACGACGTCACTCAACAGCACGTCGACATGCAGGCGCGACTCGGTAATCTCGATGCCGAGCAGGTGCGCCTCCGCCAGTTGTTCGCGAAGGCGACCACCGTCAAGGACATGCTCGCCGTCGAGCAGGAACTCACGCGCGTGCAGGGTGAGATCGAATCGATGAAAGCGCAGATCGACTACCTCGAGCGGCAAGCGGCGCGTGCCACGGTCACCCTCGAGTTGACGGAGCCCGTGGCGATCATCCAGCCGTCGGGCATCGACTGGGGTGTCCGCACCGCATTCACCGACTCCGTTCGCGCTTTCGTGTCCACGATGAACGGGCTGATCGTGCTGCTCGGGCCGGCCCTGGCCCTGCTGGTCTTCATCGGGATACCGGTCCTGCTCATCGCCCTGCTCGTGGTACGCGGAACACATCGTCATGCCGAGCGGGTCGCCGCCAAGAAGGCGGCTACCGAGAACGAGACGGATCCCGACCGCGCGATCGAAGCCGGTGACCTCGACTCGTGAGCGCCATGCGACTACGACCGGACATCCGGCTCCCCTGGCAGGCTCTCACGCTGTTCGCTGCGACGATCTACCTCGTGCGCTCCGCGCTGCGTGGCTGGGACTTCCGCCCTTCGGTGCTCGACGCCCTGGTGTTCGGTGCGCTGGCCGTCATCCTCCTCCTGCGCCCGCTGATGGCCAAGCTCCTCAAGGACGACGAGGAAGATTCTTAGATCGCGCTTCTCCGGGACGGCTGGCCCGGGCGCGTGAGTCCGAACCAACGCGCAGCAAGAGGGGCACTCCAAATGGAGTGCCCCTCTTGCGAAGCCTTGTGAGGCGATGCGCCCGAACCGGTCGCCCGGATCAGCCCGCCTACTCTTTCTCGTAGGGCTTCCCCACCGCCGCCGGCCCCACCGCGCGGCCCATGAAGCCGGCCAGCACGATGACCACGAGGACATACGGCAACATGAGGAAGAACTGGACCGGGATCTGGATGACGTTCTGGAACGACTGCATCCGGATCTCGATCGCCTCGGCAAAACCGAACAACAGTGAGGCGAGGTAGCTCCCCACGGGTGTCCAGCGGCCGAAGATGTTCGCGGCCAGCGCGATGAAGCCTCGCCCGCTCGTCATGTTCTCGGAGAACGATCCGACCTGCTCCAGCGTCAGGTTCGCGCCCGCGAGCCCGCCGAGGGCACCCGAGATGAGGACCGCGGAGTAGCGACTCGCCAGAACACGCACGCCGACCGTATCGGCGGCCCGGGGGTGTTCTCCCAACGCCCGCAGCCGCAGACCCCAGCGGGTCCGGTACATCGCCCACTGGGCGAACACGGCGACGATGATCGCCACGTAGACGATCGGGGTGTAGCTGAACACGATCTGGTCGACCCATGTCCATATCGTCCCGAGTATGCCGGTACTGCCGGAGGGGAAGCTGAAGACCGGACCGAGCTTGTGGGCCACGCTGTCCGTCGCGCCGGGATGCCCGTAGATGACCTCCATCAGGAAACCGGTGAGTCCCAGCGCCAGGATGTTGATGGCGGTACCGGAAACGACCTGGTCCATACGCAGCGTCACGGACGCGAAGGCGTGTATACCCGACAGCGCGATGCCGGCGAGCACAGCGGCGACCACTCCGAACCACACCGCGTTACCGGCGATGCCGGCGACCGTACTCGCCTGTGCAGCCAGCGTCACCACCACGCCGAAGAACGCACCGACGAGCATGATGCCCTCGAGAGCGATGTTGACCACGCCCGACCGCTCGCAGATGGTGCCGCCGATCGCGGCGAGAGCCAGCGGCGTGGCCATGCGGATCGCCGAGGCGAACAGGTCCGGAGTGAAGAAGCTAGACCACATCGGCTGCTCCCTTCTTCTCCAGAGCGAGTTTTTGACGGCGCTTGATCAGCCACGTGATGATCGTCTCGGCGCCGACGAAGAAGATGATGAGCGCCTGGATGATGGTGATGATCTTCTGGGGGACGTCCGCCTCGAGTTGCATCGTCCCCGCACCCGCCGACAGCGCACCGAACAGAAGTGCGGCGAAGATGACCGCGATCGGGTTCTTCTTCGCAAGCAGGGCGACCGCGATACCGGTGAACCCAAATCCCGAGCCAGCCGAGACCTGGTCGAACATCCGGTGCTGCACTCCAAGGACCTCGGAGGCGCCCGCGAGCCCTGCCAGTGCGCCGGAGATGCACAGCGCCCAGACGGTCGTGCGCGCGATCGAGATGCCGCCGTTCTCCGCCGCCGTGGGGTTGAAGCCGACAGCGCGTATCTGGTAGCCCAGCGTCGTGCTCTTGAGGATCCACCACACCAGCGCCGCGAGCGCGAGCGCGAGCAGGAACCCGATGTGCGCGCTCACCGGCGGCAGGCCCGGGATGATCTTGTCGAGCGTGACGAGCCAGACGGATGCCGGGAGCATCGAGGTCTGCGGGATCCCGCCCTTGTCCATCAGCGGACCCGAGACGAGCCACGACGTCAGATACAGGGCGATCCACGAGAACATCATCGTGGTGATGACCTCGTGTGCGCCGACCTTGGCCTTGAGCAGCGCCGGGATCAGCGCCCAGGCGGCGCCGAACAGGGCCGAACCCACGAGGATCAGCGGGATCGAGGCGATCGACGGCAGGCCGCCCAACAGCAGCCCGAACCATGCGGCGGCGAAGGACCCGAGCACCAACTGGCCTTCAGCGCCGATGTTGAAGAGGTTCGCCCGGAAGCCGAAGGCGACCGCGAGTCCGGTGAACATCAAAGGGGTGGCCCGCATGATCGTCCAGCCGATCTGCATCGGGCCGCCGAACGCCCCCCGGAACAACGCCCCGAAAGCGAGGATCGGATCGTGACCCGTGGCGACGATGATGATCGATCCGATCGCCATGGCCAGCGCCACCGACAGCAGCGGGACACCCGCAGTGCGCAGGACACGTGCCCACAGGGCCTCGGTGACAACGGGGAGCTCGCGCGTCTCGCTCATGACCGACCCCCCTCGTTCGCGGCGGGTACCGGAGCCACCGGAGACGCAGCAGCCTGCTTGCCGCCGGTCATGAAGTACCCGAGCCGTTCATCGTCAGCCTCGCCCGCGGCGAACTCGGCCGCGATCCGGCCCTCGTACATCACGATTATCCGGTCGGATAGCGTCATGACCTCCTCTAGCTCCATGCTCACCAGCAGGATCGCCTTGCCGCTGTCCCGCTCGGCGAGGATGCGTTTGTGAACGAACTCGATGGCCCCGACATCCAACCCACGCGTGGGCTGAGCGGCGATCAACAGATCGGGATCACGGCCCAGTTCGCGCGCGAGCACGAGCTTCTGCTGGTTGCCGCCCGAAAGGTTGCTGGCCAGCACGCGCACGGAGGGCGTGCGAACGTCGTAGTCGTGGACCCGCTTCCGAGCGGTCTCATCGATGACGCGCGAATGCATGACGCCCGCGGTCGCGTACGGCTCGCTCGTGTGGTCCCCCAGCACGAGGTTCTCGGCCAAGTCGAACTCGAGCACGAGCCCGCGCCTGTGACGGTCCTCGGGCACATGCGAGACTCCCGCTGCGATCGTCTCGCGGGGAGTCGCGTGTGTGATGTCCTTGCCACGCAACGTGATCACACCGGACCGCGGCTTGCGCAGTCCCACGATCGCCTCCACGAGCTCGCGCTGGCCGTTGCCGTCGACCCCCGCGATGCCGACTATCTCACCGGCGCGGACGGTCAGGCTCACCGACTTGAGCGCCTCGAGCTTGCGCTCATCGAAGACGACGAGGTCCTTCACCTCGAGGACCGTCGCCGTCGGGGCGGCCGGGGTCTTCTCGATACGGAACACGACGTCGCGGCCGACCATCATGCGGGCAAGCCCGACCTGGTCGGTCAGCGTCGGGGTGGTCTCGCCCACCACGCGTCCGTCGCGCATGACCACGATACGGTCGGCAGCGATCATGACCTCGTCGAGCTTATGGGTGATCAGCACGACCGACAGACCCTCGGTCACGAGCGAGCGAACGACCGAGAACAGTTCGCGCACCTCCTGAGGGGTGAGCACGGCCGTCGGCTCGTCGAGAATGAGGATCCGGGCTCCCTGGTACAGGGCCTTCAAGATCTCTACGCGTTGCTGCATGCCGACCGACAGGTCCGCCACCCGGGCGTCGGGATCGACCTTGAGGCCGTAGCGGAGAGACAGTTCGGCGACCTTCGCCCGTGCCGTGGCGAAGTCGATGATGCCGAAGCGCGAGGGCTCGTGGCCCAGGATGATGTTCTCAGTGACGGAGAGCGGCTCCACCAGCATGAAGTGCTGGTGCACCATGCCGATCCCCAGGTCGATCGCATCGCGAGGCGTACGGATGCGCACCGGCGCACCGTCGACCAGGATCTCGCCGCCATCGGGGGCGAGCAGGCCGTAGGCGACGTTCATCAGCGTCGACTTGCCGGCGCCGTTCTCCCCCAGCAGCGCAACGATCTCGCCACGCTCCAGAACGAGCGATACGGAGTCGTTGGCGCGCACCCCCGGGAAGATCTTCGTGATCTCGCGCAGTTCGAGGACGGGCATCTCCTCGCGTCCCTTCCCTTGCCGACGAACGGATCGATCCATGCACGCGATAGAGGGCGGCCGGCTCGCACCGGCCACCCTCTATCATCACGGCTAGCCGCGGTTCCGTCGAGATGAAAGCTCTACTTGGTGAGCCCCTCGGGAACCACTACCGTGCCGGCCTTGATGTCAGCGGTCGCCTTGTCGACGGCATCCTTCATGGCCTGCGAGACCTTCGCGTCGAAGTCGTGGTACGGAGCGATACCCACACCATCGTCCTTGAGACCGAAGGAGAGGTTCTGGCCACCGGGGAACGCGCCTTCCTTGGCCTGCTTGACGACCTGGAAGACCGCGTTGTCGATGCGCTTGACGGCCGAGGTGAGGATCGTGTCACCAGGGTTCGTCAGCGTCAGGAACTGATCGGAGTCGACGCCGATGAACAGCGCCTTCTTGGACTCCTGGCATGCCGTGAAGGTACCGATGCCCGTCTGACCTGCGGCGGCGAACACGATGTCCGCGCCCTGGGAGATCAGAGAGAGTCCGAGTTCCTTGCCCTTGGCCTGATCGTCGAACTTACCCGCGTACAGCGAGATGACCTTGACCGTCGGGTTGACCGACTTGGCGCCGGCGACAAAGCCCGCCTCGTAGCGCTGCACCGGCGGGATCGGCATACCGCCGACGAAGCCGATGACGTTCTTGGTGTTCAGGCGAGCATCGAAGGACTCCTTGGTGGCGAGACCTGCGACGATACCGGCGAGATACCCGGCCTCCTGCTCCTTGAAGTTCAGGCCTACGACGTTCTTCGGGGGATTCGTGAAGAAGATGTCGATGCCGCCGAAGTTGGTGCCCGGCGTGGTCGAAGCGATCTTGCTGACCGCGTCCGTCATCAGGAAGCCGACGGCGAAGATCGGGCTGTAGCCTGCTCCGGCCAGCTGCGTCAGGTTGCTCTCGTAGTCGGCGATCTGCTTGGACTCGAGGACCTTGACTTCGGCGCTGAGGTCGGTCTTGGCCTTCTCCAGACCAGCCCAGCTCAGGTCGTTGAACGACTTGTCTCCAAGGCCACCGACGTCGGTGACCATTGCGGCCTTGAACGCAGCCGCGGGTGCGGGCGTGCTGGTCGTTCCGCCGGAATTGTTCGTCGTCGACGCGCAACCCCCGAGTACCACGGTCGACATAGCGAATACGACGAGCAGCGCAAGAATCGTGCGGAGGCTCCTCTTCACACCTACCACCTTCCCCTATCCACAGACGACATGTCCCTATGCACCATGGTATCCCTTATCGGGCGCCATTTCACGAAGAGGTGACCATGGATGCGATGTTGCGGCATCCATGGTCCGGCATCGCGAGCCTACGCGTTCATACGGGACGGAGTCTGGCCCGCGGATGGGTCGAGAGGTACTCCTCGCGCAGGTGTGAGCGATCCACGTGCGTATAGATCTGCGTCGTGGAGATGTCCGCATGCCCGAGCATCTCCTGCAATGCGCGAAGGTCCGCTCCCCCCTCGAGCATGTGGGTCGCGAACGAGTGGCGCAGGGTATGCGGATGCAGTGCGAGGCCGACCCGCCCGCCGTACGCGCGCACCATCGCATGCACGGTGACACGCGTCAGGCGCCCGCCGCGTACGTTGAGGAACACAGCGTCGGGGTCCTGCCGCCGGGAGCCGCCTTTCGTCCGCAGATAGGGCCGTCCGTGCGCGAGGTACTCGTCCAGGGCCGCCACCGCAGCTCCCGCGATGGGCACCACCCGCTCCTTGCTCCCCTTGCCGAAGACCCGCAGCACTCCCTGAACGAGGTCGACATCCCGCAGGTCCAGCCCCGTGAGTTCGCTCACTCGCAAGCCGCACCCGTACAGCACCTCAAGGATGGCCCTGTCGCGATGCCCGGCCGGTCCGTCCGGGAACGGCTGGGACAACATCCGATCGACGTCGTCGATGCTCACGACGTCCGGCAGGCGATCAGGGATACGAGGAAGCGGCAGCGACGCCGTGGGGTGGTTGATCGTGACACCCTCGCGCACCAGGAAACGGTGGAACGACTTGATCGCGGCCACGCGCCGCTCGATCGTCCGTGGAGCGGCGCCGGACGTCCGCAGAGCGGTCACCCACGCACCGACGTCGTCACGGGTGATCGCATCCGGCGAGGTCTTGCCGCGAGCGAGAAGGAATTCGGCGTAGAGAGTCAGATCGCGACGGTACGCGACGATGGTATTGCCGGATGCACCACGCTCCACCGACAGGTAGCCGGTGAAATCGTCGAACAGGTCGTTCATGCCACCGCCGCGCGCAAGAGGTGCCGCGCCCGGCCCGGGATCCCGATCTGCCTCGTTGACTCTCACGGTGTCAGCCATGCTTCCAGTATGCCGCACCGGCGCCCGGGACGTACCGCGGCCGCCCCGGCTCGTAGGCCGGGGCGGCCGCGTTGATGCGTTCGTGAAGCACGCGCAGGCTTACGCCAGGAAGGACTCGAGCGGGGTGTAGTCCATGCCGTGCGCGTCGGCGACTTCCTTGTAGACGACCTTGCCCTCGAGCACATTGACGCCCTTGGCCAGTGCCGCGTCGTCGGCGACGGCCTTCTTCCAGCCCTTGTCGGCGATCGCCAGACCGTAGCGCAGCGTTGCGTTGGTCAACGCGAGGGTCGAGGTGTTGGGTACCGCACCCGGCATGTTGGCCACGCCGTAGTGCAGGACACCGTCGACGAAATAGGTCGGATCCGCATGAGTGGTCGCGTGCGTGGTCTCGATGCAACCGCCCTGGTCGACGGAGACGTCGACCACGACCGAGCCCTTCTTCATCTTGGGAAGCATGTCCTTGGTGACGAGCCACGGGGTCTTGGCGCCCGGCAGCAGGACGGAGCCGATCACGAGGTCGGCAGCGTAGACGGCTTCCTCGATGTTGTGCTTGCTCGAGTACAGGGTGCGGATGCGCGTGCCCCAGATGTCGTCGAGGTAGCGCAGGCGGTCGATGTTGACGTCCATGACCGTCACGTGAGCGCCCATGCCCATCGCGACATACGCCGCGTTGGTACCGACGACGCCGCCGCCGAGGACGACGACCTGTGCCGGAGCCACGCCCGGGGTACCGCCCATGAGCACACCGCGGCCACCGAACGGCTTCTGCAGATAGGTCGCGCCGACCTGAGCGGCCATGCGGCCTGCAACCTCGGACATCGGGGCGAGCAGCGGAAGCGTGCGGTTCGGAAGCTCGACCGTCTCATACGCGATGCAGACGGCGCCGGAGGCGATCAGGCCGGCGGTCTGCTCGTAGTCGGGGGCAAGGTGCAGGTAGGTGTAGAGGATCTGGCCCGGACGCAGGCGAGCGATCTCGACCGGCTGAGGCTCCTTGACCTTGACGACCATGTCAGCGCGAGCAAAGACCTCTTCGGCGGTCGCGACAAGCTCGGCACCGGCGGAAGCGTACTCGACGTCGGTGAACGAGGAACCGTCACCTGCGGCCTTCTCGATAAGGACCGTGTGTCCGTGCGCGACGAACTCGCGGGCGCCGCCGGGAGTCATTCCCACGCGGAACTCGTTGTTCTTGATCTCCTTGGGGACACCGATGATCATGTGCGACTATCCCTTCATCCGGGTGACCGGCTCCGTGGCCGGGCAGCCATGCGCGCCGAAGCGCCTCCTGTGCAGTCAACGTGACCGCCGACGCGACGCGCCGGCGGGACAAGACCTTTGCCAGTGTACCCCTCGTATCCGCGCGAGCAACCGCTTCGGGCGCATGATCCATGCGAGCGCCCCGCAACGGGTCACTCTTCGAGCAGCAACCCCGCCACCGTGCCCGCCGCGGCCGCGGCCGCGAAGAAGGCAGGGTCGTCAGCGGGAGTGCGGCCCATCGAGCGGCACACCACTCCCCTCGTGTCCGGAAGCCGTGTGGCGTCGCCTCCGTCGGCCCGGCGATGGAGGCGCCACACACCCGCGGCCTCAAGATCGTGTTCGATACGCGCGAGCTGCTCGCCTGTCAGGCGCGGGACGGCAACGGTGCATGGCGAGAGGGCAATCCGCGACAGAGCGGCGATCGTGTGGTGGCTGATGCCGCGATGCCGCTCGCGTGCGTCGGCGAACGAGACCCTCAGCACGGCGACCGGCTCACCACCCACCGCAGCAGCGGCGTTGAGCGCCTCACCCTGCGCGATCCCCCCGTGCCCCAACACGCTGCCCGTCCCGACGACGCCCGGGCCGATGGCCACCACCGCGACATCGGCCATCCCGACGAGTCGCGCCGCGACCAACCCCGAGTGCAGCGTCACCGCCTCGAGATCTCCACCGAACGCCTGCCCGCAGCTCACCGTCACGTCGATGAGCCCCGCGGCGGCGCACGCCGGGACGAGTTCGGAGAACGCCATCGGAAGCGCCGCCTCGTCGGTCATGCAGTACGCGACACGGGCCGACGGACGCAGCTGCTTGATCGCAGCGGCAACGAGCGGCAGTTGACTATGAAGACCGCAGCAGACGATGGGCATCCCGCTGACGTCGTCGGCGTCCACGAGCAGGTCATGGTAGGGACTCTCCTGCGACTCGACGGAGAGCACGTCACGCTGCAGGGGCGTGTACCTGAGTTTCATCACGTGCCCGCCTGAAGGCGCGTCCAGGGAAACGCCTTCGAGACAGCCGTCCGGAGAGAGACGCGCGATCACGACATGCGAACCGCCCGTCCCCAGACCAAGATCGACGGCGGTCGTGTTGAGCAGCACCGTGTCGCCGGAGGCGCAGGTACCGGACAACGAGGGATAGCAGATCGCGGGCACCGCTTCCCCACCGCATTCGACGAGAAGACGTTGGAGGCCCGAGCGCGAAGACTCGATGGCGACGACTTTTCCCCAGACCGTTCTCACGACGCGACGGCCTGATCGATCGTGGCCAGGATCACCGCGACGAGCGACACCATGTCCTGCACCGCGATCGACTCGCCGGTGCCGTGGACATCGGTCATCCCGCACGAGAGCGCGATGGCCGACAGGCCCTTCGACGCGAACGCGTTCGCATCGCTGCCGCCGCCGGTGACGAACAGCCGGGGCTCGAAGCCCGCCGAGCGCATCGCCGACGCCACGATCAGAATCGCCGGGTCGTCGTCCGCGAAGCGGTAGCCCTCGTACTCACGGGTCCACCGGACCTCGACGCCCCCACCGGCCTCCTGCGCGGCCGTGCGCATGGCTGCATCCATCGACTCCCGGACTTCTTCCACCCGGGCGGCGTCGATCGAGCGACACTCGCCGCTCAGCGTGCAACGGGACGGGACGATGTTGGTCGCTCCCCCGCCCCTGATCTCGCCGACATTGGAGGTCGTCTCATCATCGAGTCGCCCCAGCAGCATCGTCGCGATCGCCCGCGCCGCCATCAAGACCGCGGAGCGGCCCTTCTCAGGCTGGACCCCCGCGTGTGCGGCCATGCCCTCGAAGACGGCGGAGAAGACATAGTGGGTCGGCGCCGCGGTCACGATCCCTCCGACCGCACCGGCGGCATCGAGCACGAGACACAGGTCCCCTTCGCAATCCGGCACGGCAAGCGCGCGGGAGCCCTGCAGACCCACCTCCTCGGAAGTCGTCAGCAGGACACGCACGCGGGCGTGCGGGCGCGGTGACTCCTGCATACAGGCGAGTGCCTCGAGGATCGCCGCGACGCCCGCCTTGTCATCGGAACCGAGCACTGTGTCGCCTGCGGATCGGACCACGCCGCCCTCGACGATCGGCTCGATGCCACGCCCGGGCTCGACCGTGTCGAGGTGCGCAGACAGCACGATCGTCTTGCCCTCAGCGGTCGCGGGCAACTCGGCGATGACATTGCCGGTGTCCGATCCCGTGGTAGACGCGGATTCGTCGAGACGGACCTCACACCCCAACGCACGCAACCGCTCGACACACCAGCGCGCGAAAGCGCCCTCCTCGCCCGACGGACTGTCGATACGGACAGCCGTCAGGAATGTGTCGAGCAGCCGCGCGTCGCCGGGGCTTGTCATGAACCTACGCCTTCCGGCTCTGCCGGTAGGCCACAGCTGCACCGATGAAGTCGCGGAACAGCGGCGCGGGACGGGTCGGTCGGCTCTTGAACTCGGGGTGGCCCTGGTTGCCGACGAACCACGGGTGATCGGGAAGCTCGACCATCTCGACGAGCTTGCCGTCCGGCGACACACCGGAGATGACGAGGCCCGCATCGACCAGCTGCTGACGGTACTCGTTCGAGACCTCGTAGCGATGGCGATGGCGCTCGTAGATGACCTCTTCGCCGTATGCGGCCCAGCCCCTGGTGCCCGGGACGACCTTGCACGGGTAGGCGCCGAGGCGCATGGTGCCGCCCATGTCGGACACGTCGTTCTGCTCGTGCATCAGGTCGATGACCGGATGGGGCGTCGTCGGGTCGAACTCGGTCGAGTTGGCGCCCTCGAGGCCGGCGACATTGCGCGCGTATTCCGCGACGGCGACCTGCATACCGAGGCAGATCCCGAAGAACGGCACCTTGTTCTCACGCGCATAGCGGGCGGAGCGGATCTTGCCCTCGATGCCACGGATACCGAAGCCGCCGGGAACGAGGATGCCGTCCATCTCGGTGAGGATGCGGTCGACCTCCTCGGGAGTGATGCCCTCGGCGTCGACCCAGTGGATCTTGACGTCGTGCTCGTGGAAGATCCCGGCGTGCTTGAGCGACTCGTGGACCGACAGATACGCATCCGGAAGCTGGACGTACTTGCCCACGAGCGCGATCTGAACGGTGTCGGTCAGCTGCTGGCTGTGGCGCACGAACGCGTCCCACTCGGCCATGTCGGGCTCGCCGCACTCGAGCGAGAGGTGCTTGATGACCATCTCGTCGAGCCCCTGCTGGCGAAGGTTCGCGGGAACCTCGTAGATCGACGGCGCGTCCATGGCGGAGACGACGGCGCCGGGGTCGACATCGCAGAACAGAGCGATCTTGCGGCGGATGCCCGCGTCGATCGGACGGTCGCTGCGGCAGACGATGAAGTCCGGCTGGATGCCGATCGAGCGCAGTTCCTTGACGGAGTGCTGCGTCGGCTTGGTCTTGAGCTCGGAAGCGGCAGCGATGTACGGGACGAGCGTGACGTGGACATAGCAGACGTTGTCGCGGCCGACGTCCTTCTTCAGCTGGCGGATCGCCTCGAGGAACGGCAGCGACTCGATGTCGCCCACAGTGCCGCCGATCTCGGTGATGAGCACATCGGGATGCAACTTCTCCGCGAGGCGGAGGATCCGCTCCTTGAGTTCGTTCGTGACGTGCGGGATGACCTGCACGGTGCCGCCGAGGAAGTCCCCGCGGCGCTCCTTGGCGATGAGCGTCTGATAGACCGACCCGGCGGTCACGTTGCTCTCGCGGGAGAGCGCCTCGTCGATGAAGCGCTCGTAGTGCCCGAGGTCGAGATCGGTCTCTCCCCCGTCGTCGGTCACGAAGACCTCGCCGTGCTGGAAGGGGCTCATCGTCCCGGGGTCGACATTGAGGTACGGGTCGAGCTTCTGGATCGTCACGCTGAGGCCACGGCTCTTGAGCAACCTGCCGAGAGACGCCGCAGTGATGCCCTTACCCAGTGAAGATGTAACGCCGCCGGTAACGAAGATGTACTTGGTCATCTTGTTGAGATCCCGCCATCCTTCCATGCTTCATCGTCCGCAGATGCGGACCCGCCTGTCCGCTCGCCGTCGTCGGCATCCTGCTCCGAAACCTCTCCAAAGGACCCGACCGAGACCCGGCCGAGCCCGTCGATCCACTTCAAGAACGCCACACGCTCGATCACCTTTGAGAACGAGACCTTCTCGCTCGCAAGGTTGAGCGCGAGCAAGACGAAAGCGAGAACGACGAGCAACCACAAGGGCGTCGTTACCACCAGGAAGAACCCTGCGAGTGCGCCCATCGCGTTCGCGCCCGCGTCGCCGAGCATCGCGCGTTCGCCGAGGTCATAGCGCCATACGGCCGCGACCGGACCGAGCAGGAGTATCAGGAGGCACACCGCTGCGATCTTCGCATCGGCGAGGCCCAGAAGGGACTCGGCGGACAGGACGCTTCCGCGGATGAGGTCAGGCGAGATGCCGATGACATACAGCACCACTCCGGTGATCGCGAGAAACCCGTATGCCTTGATCGCGCGTCCGGGGCGCAGATCCGTGAGGTTCACGAAGTTGGCCGACAACGCGATGACCAGCGCCCCACAGATCAGGCGGACCAAAGACAGCCACGGATCGCGCGCATCGAGAGATATCTGGAGCGAGCCCGCCGAGACCACGAGTGCCAGCACCCCGATCCCCAGGAGCTTGAGACCGCCCGTGGTGAGGCGTCCATCGGCCATCGCTCGCAGGTGTCCGCGGAACCCCTTGGCGTCGCCACCGCCGAACACGTCGTCCACGAGCCCGAAGGCGAGCGATCCGACCACGAGCAGCAAAGGGAACCCCTGGATCAGCGAGATCGGGGTCCCTCGAAGAATGCCCCAGTAGCCGAGGGCGGTCGATGCCAGCGCCACCCCCACGGCCCACACGAGCCAGACGAGACCGAGCCCGGTCGGTATCCGTCGGCCCCGATAGTTGGTGACGCGCCTCCCCGATGCTTCAAGGGAGGGAAGCAGCCCCTTGATCGCCACGGCGGGAACCAACCATCCGACGACCAGCGCCACGGCTATCGAGAGCGTCCATCCGATGATGACGGCGGTCACGATCCGTCACCTCCGTGCAGCGACGGGCGGCCGAGCATGAGATAGAGCGCCGATACTCCGACGGGTATCAGGAGGAGTGCCGGGATGATGATCCCGGAGTCCTCGGTGAAGTACCCGGCCACACCTGCGAACAGCGAGGCCGCGACCGCGGCGGAGAATGCCGGATATTCCTTGAGCATCGCGGCGAACTCGCCACGTGGCCGCCACCGCATGTAGCCGAGCAGTAGGAGCACGGATACGAGAAGCCACGTCCAGTTCGTCCGACCGAGCACGCGAGCGTTGGTCTCAGCCTTGCGGGCGACGAGCGTCACGAACGACGACACGCCGCTGGTCTGCACCCCCGAGAAGGCACGGCCGAGGTGCGTCTCCGCCGCCGGCCCGCCCATGAGGTCGACAGCGGTCAGCCCGATCAGGATCACGACCACCAGAGCGGCCGCGAGTACAAGGTTGCGCCACGTCCACACCTTGTGGCCGTTGAGGATCAGCCATCCGACGAAGAACCCGACGGTCATCCACGCGACGGCGCCCACGTTCGCACCCCAGAACGGCGCCGCGGTGGTGATGAGCACGAGGAGCCCGATGAGCGGCCATCCCCACAGCCGCACGTGCCGGGCCCACGAGGTCTCGCGCCAAGTGTCGAGCGCGAGCGCCACCGCGACCAACACGCTGCCCAGCAGAAGGCCCGACATCTCGTTGCCCAAGCCGTAGTAGCGAGCACCGAGCAACGGTGAGTAACCGAACAGTCCGGCGAACGAGAGAGGTGCACCCATCCACTGGTCGACGAGCGAGATGACGGCCGTCAGGCCCGTCACGATCATCAAAGGAACCGCGACGGGCCGTCCGCGACCGATCAGCAGCGCGGCGATCCAGATCACGGCAGTGCAACCGAGCAGCGTCCAGATGACGACGCTCGCGCTCGATGGCCAGCGCACGACCGCGAACTGGACGATCGCCGCGAGCAGTACGCAGACGACCAACAGGAGGGCGGCCTGCGCGACCGCCGGCGCCCGGGCCGGGAGCCCGTCGGCGCCGCGATACAGGATGAGCGTGGCGACGATCAACGCGATCATGGTCAGCAGGATGAAGGTGTTCACCGTCGAGCCGCGCACCGATTCCACAGCCACGGAAGTCCCGGCCATCCGGTCGAGATCGGCGATCCGGCCAGCGGTGGAGGTCTTCGCCATGGCCGCAGCAGGCACGATGAGACTTCCGACCATCCTGGGCGACGGAGTGCCACCGAACAGGTCGACGATCGTCCTGGTCAGGTCCATCGCGGTGACGATCCCGTCACGATGCGTGGAAGCAGCCGCTCCGACGCCGCCACCGTCAGGTCCGGCGATCATCAGCGGGCCGAAAGGCGCCGGCTCTTCCGGGACGGTGGCCGCCGCAAGCCCCGCAACGATCACGACGTCGCCCGGTGCGATCTGATCGAGCAGCGCGCCCAATACGTCATCGGTGGCGCGCAGTGCATCATCGCGCGTGGCCGCAGCCGCGCCTGAGGACGAGATCGAAGCGACCGCGTTCGCCCGGGAAAGGTCCCCCGGGTCGACGACCACCAAACGCACGAGCGGGTCCGCGATCGCCCGCCGGAATCCGGCGGAGATCGCTGCGACGTTCGCGCGAACGCCGTAAGGCGAGAGCGGGTCGCGCTTGAGCATCGCGGTCGAGACGTCACCGACATCCACGACGCCCGAAGCATCGGCGGCGGCCACACCCGCGGGACGGGATGCGCTCAACGCGTCGACATACAGGCCCGGATCGGAGTTGCCGATCGAAGCGGTCCGGTATCCGGCCAAGTGCACGGCCGAACCCAGCGCTCCGAGCTCGTTGTCGAGCTCTGTGGCCTGATTGGCGGTGACCTGCTGCGCCAATCCCGGGTAGAGCACCGCTGCATTCTTCGGGTCGAGAGCGAACACACGATGATAGAGGTCGCGCGCCGACGCGGTACCGACGGTCTCCGAGGCGTCGAACGCCGTCATCGCACCATCCGCGAAGAGCACCGATGCCCCGGCGGCGAGGACGAGAGCGCCGCGCTCGGCTGTCGACCCACCGGCCGCGCCCGCGCGTACGTTCATGTCGGCGAGCAGGGAGCGCTCCGACAGTGCGCGAGCGTTCGGCATCGCCGGACCCTCGAGATCGGTCCACGTGAGATACGGGGTCATCAGCACGATGACACGCGGAGCGGCCGGGGTACCGGCTGCGGCACCCGATGGCGCAAGCGCCGAAACGAGAAGCGCCGCCAGCAATGTGGCGGCGACATACTGTGCGGTCCTCCTCGACACTCGCGTACTCCGTCCTTCGCAGGGGGTCGGTGGTGCCGGCGGTTCATTCTCTCCGGGGCAGTGCCGGCCACGCACATCGCGAAGACCGGGCCCGAGACGAGGCGCCCGCGTCGAAGTATATACGAAGCAGCGCCCGCGGGGGCCGACGCGGGCGCCTCAGACTCGTGACGGTTCGGCCACGTACGCGTGCGTCCGCGCACGCACGCGGGCACGTGGTCTAGAATCGTCAGCGGCAGCCCGCAGACCGCGACGGAGGATCCCCATCAGCGACTCGACACCGTCGCTCGCCCGCTCGACCGCCGCGATGTCGGTCGGCACCATCTTCTCGCGCGCCACGGGTTTCGTCCGGCAGTGGGCGATGGCGGTGGCCCTCGGCGTGACCCTGACGTCCAAGGGCGCCATCCCCGTCGCATCCGCGTTCAACATCGCCAACAACATACCGAACATGATCTACGAGCTCGTCGCCGGCGGCGTGCTGTCCTCGATGTTCATCCCGATCTTCCTCCAGCGATCGCACCAGGATGGCGAGTCCGGCGCCTTCGCGTTCGCCAACACGCTCTTCTCGCTCGCCTTCCTCGTGTTCGGCATCGTCGCCGCTCTCGGGACGCTCCTGCCACAGGTGTTCGTGTGGACGCAGACCTTCACCGTCTCGGCGGCCGACACGCAGCTCGCCGTCTACCTCTTCCGCTTCTTCGCGGTGCAGATCATCTTCTACGGATTCGTCGCGCTGAGCACCGGGATCCTGCACTCGTACCGGACGTTCTTCGCAACGGCGATCGCGCCCCTGTTCAACAACGTGGTGGTCATCGTCGCGCTGCTCGGCTTCTACGTCCCGCTGCGCGAATCGCGGCCGGACCTGGCGCTCATCGCACTCGGCGTCGGGACCACCCTCGGCGTGGTCGCTCTCGCCGTCGCACAGGTCCCGGCCCTCCTGCGGACCGGTTTCCGCTTCCACTGGTCGCTCGACCTGTCCGACCCGTCGCTCCGGACGCTCCTGCGCAAGGGGGCCTGGGTGCTCGGGTACGTCGCCGTGAACATCGTCGGCATCTCCTTCCGCAATGCGTTCGCCACCAGCGCGATGCGCGACGGTTCGGCGGTGCTGTCGTATGCGTGGATGTGGTACCAGTTGCCCTATGGCGTCCTGGCTGTCAGCTACCTCTCCGCCGTCTTCCCCGAACTCTCGCGGGCGGCCGGCGCGCAGGACTGGACCGCGTACAAGGGTTATCTGTCGCGCGGCCTGCGCGCGATGGCGCTGCTCATGCTGCCGGCGGTGGCGATCCTGTTCGCGATGGGCACGCAGCTCGTGACGCTGTTCAGGTTCGGCAGGTTCCCGGCGGCGGCCGTTCCCCTGGTGACCGCCGTGCTCGCCGCCTGGACGGTCGGCCTCTTCTTCTTCGCGTCGTACATGCTGGTGCTGCGGGCCTTCTACGCGATGCAGGACACCCGCACACCGTTCATCTCGAACCTGGTGCTGACGATCGTTCAGGTCGGCCTGTACGCAGGGCTCACGAAGGTCATCCCGGGCCAGTACGCCATCGTCGGGATCCCGATCGCCGACTCCCTGTTCTTCATCATGCACACCGGCGTCCTGCTCGCGATCCTGCGTAGGCGCGTCGGCCCGTTCGGCCTCGCCCACGTGCTCAACGGTTGGGCGCGCGCCTACGACGGCGCCGCGCTCGGCGGACTTGCGGCGTGGGCCGTCGTGCTCGCGACCCCGACCCTCGGCACCAGCGCGATCGGGAACATCGTGCGCCTGCTCGCAGGTACCGCCGTCGGACTGTCGGTCGCGTACGCCGTGCTGCGCCGGCGCGGCATCGACGAGATGGACTACGTCGAAGGACTGCTGCGTCGTGTCCGCGGCCGCCTTCTGCCCGGAAGGTCGGACTCATGAACGTGACGATACTCATCCCGGCTCACAACGAAGCCGACCGCATCTCCGCGACGGTGGCAGCGGCCCTCGGCATCGAAGGCGTCACGCGCGTGCTCGTGATCGACGACGCCTCGACCGATGCGACTGTGGGACTCGCTGAAGCCGCCGGGGCGGAAGTGCTGCGGCTCGCCTCCAACCTCGGCAAGGGCGCGGCGCTGGACCAAGGCCTCGCACGGGTGCGCGACGATGCAGACGTGCTGCTTTTGCTCGATGGCGATCTGGGTGCGACGGCCGCGCAGGGCGCTCTACTGCTCGAGCCGGTGCTGCATGGCGAGGCCGACATGGCGGTGGCCGCCTTCCCGCGGCCTGCCGGGAAGGCGGGCTTCGGCCTCGTGAAGGGCCTGGCTCGCTTCGGGATCCGGATGCTGGGCGGTCCGGCCGGGCGCGCATTCGCCGCCACCGCCCCCCTTTCCGGGCAGCGCGCGATGACGCGGGCGTGCTGGGAGCGCGTCACGCCGTTCGCGTTCGGCTACGGCGTGGAGGTCGCGCTGACTGTGCGTGCGCTACGCTCGGGACTTCGCATCGTCGAGGTGACGACCACCATGGCGCACGATGCGACCGGACGCGACGCCGCGGGGTTCACCCACCGCGGACGGCAGTTCCTCCACGTCGCGCGTGCGCTTGTGCGACTCGCGATCGAACCCCGCTCCTAGGCGGGGATCCGCCGCGCTGAGCCGGCCTAAGGCTAGAGCTTGGGGTACAGCGGAGACGGGTAGCGGACCGTCGCATCGGCGCCGGCCCCGAACAGGCCCGACGCGCGCCCCGACAGGATCCACGCCAGCGAGACGTGCCCGAGCGAAGTGTCCACGTCGTCGACACCGGAGAGGCCCGCGACCTTGGCCGCCTTGGCCGATCCGTCCGCCCGCTTGGTCGTGTCCGCACCAAGCGCGAACCTCGTATCGTCGACCATGGCGCCGGCCAGACGCATGGCCCACGTGTCGGGAGTACCGCCGAACACCGCCGTCACGACCGTGCCTGAGACTGTCGCCGTGGCCGCCAACCCCTGCAGCTTGAGCGCCCCGGAGGTGATGAGCGCCGCGGTCATGGGCCGCAGCGCACCCGGAGTACTCCACTCGGCCGCCAGCGCGTAGACGACACCCGTCGCCGTCAGAGACGGACCCGTGATGCCGAGGGCCTTGGCCGTCGAGGCCGCGACCGTCTCGTCCGCGAGCCCGAACTCGGGGCCCTTGAAGGTGGCGAGCGCCACGTTCCCTCCCGCGAGCCGGACCGCTTCAGCCGAGCGAGCTGCGGTGTCAGCGTTGCCCGGACCGGCGATCACGATCACCGTACGACCGGCGAGCACACCGTCGACCACGCGCGGTGCCGCCTCCGAAGTGAACGAGGCCAGCGCGTCGTTGGTCGCCTTGAGGTCCTTGCTCTCGGCGCGCAGCGTATCGAACTCCGTCTGCAGGCCTTCCACGAGTGTGGTCCGCTGCGTCGTCAGCAGCCCGCGCTCGACAACGATCGAGCCGAGCAGCAGCCCGACCGTCAGCGCGAGGAACACGGCGACGAGCGAGGCGATGTGATAGCGGAGGTTGTACATAGGTGAGTCGCTCCCTAGATCCTGATGAACGCGCGAAGGCGCAACAGAAGAAGTCCGAGCCCGTCCCGGGCCTCCGGCGAGATGAGCATGACGGCACCGATGACCAGGAGCCCGGCGCCGACGATGAACAGCAGGTCCGTGAATCCCGGCGTCGCCCGATACAGCTTGCTGACGCCCTTGGCGTCGACGAGCTTCGGTCCGACCTTGAGACGCACGAGGAAGCTCGATGCCATGCCCTTGCGACCCTTGTCGAGATACTCGATGAGGTTGGCGTGGGTCCCTACCGCAACGATCAGATCGGCGCTGTTCTCGAAGGCGAGCAGGAGCGCGAGGTCCTCGCTGGTGGCTGCGAGCGGCCAGACCGCTGCGGTCAGACCGAGCTGCGCGATCCGCTCCATGCCGGGAGCGCGCCCGTCAGGGTAGCCGTGGACGAGCAGCTCGGCGCCGCTTCGCAGCGCCGCATCGCTGACTGAGTCCATGTCCCCGATGATGATGTCCGGCTTGAAGCCGGCCTCGATGATCGCGTCCGCTCCACCGTCGACGCCGATCAGCACGGGGCGCATCTCGCGCACGTACGGCTTGAGTGTGTTGAGGTCCTCTTTGTAGTCGTAACCGCGCACGACGACCATCACGTGCCGGTGGCGCAGGTCCGTGCGGGTAGCCGGGATGCCGACGCCCTCCGTGAGCAGCGCCTTCTCCTTCTCGAGGTACTCGATGGTGTTGCGCGCGAAGGCGTCGAGCTGCTCTCCGATGCCCGCCTTCGCATCCTCCATCGCGTGCTCGATGATGTCGACGCTCATGCGCGTGCCGCGCGCGATGATCTTGCGTCCCACGAGCACGTTGCCGCCGTCGATCTCGATGGCGTCACCCTCGCGGACACGGTCGAAGATCTCCGGCCCGACGGCGTCGATCAGCGTGACCCCGCCGCGCGTCAGCAGCAGGGGGCCGAGATTGGGGTACGCGCCGGTGATCGAGCGTGCAGCGTTGACGACCACCTCGACGCCGGTCGCGAGTAGCCCCTCGGCACTCACGCGATCCATGTCGGCGTGATCGATGATGGCGATGTCGGAAGGCCCGAGGCGGTTGACCAGGTCCTTGGTCCGCTTGTCGAGCCGTGCGATTCCTTTGTGACGCATGGGGTCCTTCCGTCAGACGAGCGGAGAGAAAACACCTCCCCGCTGCCGCTCGAGTCTATCAGACGCTCGCGGAGCCGACCGAGGCGAGCAGTTCGCGTGCGTGCGCGACCGACAGATCGGTCGCCGATCCGGACAGCATCCGGGCCAACTCGAGAAGTCTGTCCTCGCCGGTCACGGTGCGGACCTCCGTGCGAACGCGCCCGTCCTCCTCGCCCTTCTCCACCACGAGATGAGCGTCGGCGAAAGCCGCGACCTGGGCGAGGTGCGTCACCACGAGCACCTGCCGGCCCGCCGCCAGACTGCGCAGCCGCCTCCCGACCGCAACGGCCGTGGCGCCGCCGATGCCGGCGTCGATCTCATCGAAGACGAGCACCGGGACGGTGTCGGCGTCACCGAGCACGCTCTTGAGCGCGAGCATCACGCGAGACACCTCGCCACCGGACGCGATACGGGCCAGCGGCCGCGGGGTCTCACCCGCGGCCGGTGCGTAGAGGAACTCGATGCGTTCGGGACCGTCGGCGGTCCAGGACTCGCGGGGAAGCTCCACACGAGAGACCACGAAGCGCGCCGCGGGCATGGCAAGATCGCTCGCCGCCTCGGCGAGTCGTGACTCGAACGCACGGGCCGCCGCCTCTCGCGCGGCCGACAGGCGCGCCCCCGCTTCGCGCAGGGCCGCGTCGGCAGACTCAACCAGGGCGCGCAGCTGCTCGAGTCCCGCCTCCCCCGCCTCCAGCGCCCCGGCCTCGGCCCCGGCCGCGTCCCACGCGGCCAGCACGTCGGTCAGGGTCGGCCCGTACGAGCGCATGAGCACGGTCAGCGCGGCGAGCCGGGCCTCGGCGTCCTCGAGCGCGGCGGGATCGTATTCGACGGCCTCTCCGTAGTCACGGATGTGTCCCGCCAGGGCCGCGAGGCGCTCATCGACGTCCACCAGCCCATCCGTGATGCCGTCGAGTGCCGGATCGATGCCTGCGACCTTCTGAAGCGCGGAAAGGGCGTCGCCGAGGCGATCGGTGGCCGCCCCGTCCTCGGTCAGAGCGCGGTGCGCCACGGACGTGGCTCCGGTGAGGCGCTCTCCATGCTGGAGCCGAGGCAGACGCGCCCGGATCTCCTCGTCCTCCCCGACCTGCGGATCGACGCGGTCGATGTCGGCGATGATCCCGGAAAGGACCGCGAGGCGCCGCTCGCGGTCACCCATCGCAGCCACCGCTGCGGTCAGGCGCGCAGAAACGGTCCCGTGGGCGTGGAACGCCTCGACGTACGATCCGAGCAGTCCCGCAGAATCGGCGAACCTGTCGAGCAGGGCCGCGTGTGATTGCGTTCGGAGAAGTTCCTGGTGGTCGTGCTGGCCGTGCAGGTCGACGAACGGCCCGAGCGCATCGGTAAGCCCGCCGACGGTCGCCATCTCTCCGTCGAGGTAGCAGCGGCTGCGACCGTCCGCGCTGATGCGCCGGCGTGCGGCACGCTCGGTGCCGTCGACGAGGAAGCGGCCCTCGACCACGGCCTCGGCGGCCCCGGTGCGCACGAAGGTGGCGTCAGCGCGGTCACCGAGCAGCAACTTCAGGGCCCCCACCAGCACGGTCTTTCCCGCGCCGGTCTCGCCGGTGAGCACGGTCATGCCACCGCCCAGCTCGAGCCAGGTCTCCTCGATCAGCGCAAGGTCCTTGACGTGCAGCTCTTCGAGCACGGGTCAGCCCCGCAGGAACGTGTCGCGGGTGATGGCGATGAACGAACGGGGGTCGACACGAAGGAGCCGCACATCCTCGGCGCCCAGCGTGATCTCGACCCGCTCCAGCGTGCTCCGGCACGGGACGAGCTCTCCATCGACGACCATGCAGGCATCGGCGCGTCCGGACTCCGGCATCGTGACCGTGATGCGGGCCGTCGGCCCGAGCACCACCGGCCGCACGCCGAGCGCATGAGCACCGACGGGTACGACGACCAACGCGCGCAGGTCGGGTGCGATGATGGGGCCGCCGGCGGACAAGGCGTAGGCCGTGGACCCCGTCGGCGTGGCGATGATGAGTCCGTCGCACAGCCAGGTGGCGAACGGCTCCCCGTCGACCGCAACCGCGATCTCGACCGCGCGCCCCCCGGCCGAGCGTCCTACGTAGACCTCGTTGAGCGCATGGTGCACCCCGGACTGGCGTCCACCCTGCGTCGCCTCGGCCCGCAGCGTCGTCCGACGCTCCTCACGCGCGGAACCGGCTACGACGGCACGCACCGACGCGAGCGGGTCCGCGCCGTCCGCGCCACACAGGAAGCCGAGCCGCCCGAGATTGACCCCGAAGATGGGGACGTCCGCGCCCGCCAGCATGTGCGCGGCCTTGAGGATCGTCCCGTCGCCGCCGAGCGCCACGACGAGTTCCGCGCTGCTCGCCTCGCCGAGAACGATCGCGGTGTCGCACGCCGCGGCATCGTCAGCGGTCGCAGTGACCGCATGGCCGTCGGAGACGAGCGCGGCTGCCAGGGTGCTCGCGGCCGCGCACGCGCGCGGGTTGTTGATGTTGGGGACGAGGTGGATGCGCATGGCTGCTACCGGCCTCCCAGGGTCTGGTGCGCCGCGCGCACCAAAGCCTCGTGATCGATGGTCGCCGCCTCGCCGTGACGGGCGAGCCAGATCCAGAACTCGATATTACCCTCCGGGCCGACAAGCGGCGACCACGTCATGCCGCGTACGACGAACCCGATGCCGCTCGCGTCCCGGTCGATCGCACGCAGTACGTCGGTATGGACCGCTTCGTCCCGGACCACACCCTTTTTTCCCACGCGGCCCTTACCGGCCTCGAACTGGGGCTTCACCAACGCGACGATCTCCCCGTCCGGGGTCAGCAGCGGCGCGACGTACGGCAACACCTTGGCGAGCCCGATGAACGACACGTCGATGACCGCAAGGTCGAAGGGGGCCCCTTGCACGACGCCGCCCACCGCCCGGATGTTCGTCCGCTCGAGCACGGTGACGCGCTCGTCGCAGCGGAGTTTCCACGCAAGCTGGCCGTAGCCGACGTCGATGGCGGTCACCGAGACGACGCCGCGCTGCAGGAGGCAGTCCGTGAAACCCCCCGTAGAAGCCCCGACATCGACAGCGCGAAGTCCCTCGACGTCGAACCCGAACTCGTCGAGTGCGCCGGCGAGTTTGTGACCTCCCCGCGACACGTACTCCTGCGCGGGCTCGACCTCGAAGCCGGCGGCATCACCGACGTCCATCCCTGCCTTGTTCAGCGGGCGTCCGTCGAGCGTGACCCTACCCGCGAGGATGGCCGCCTTCGCCTGCTCCCGCGAAGTGAACAGCCCGGCCTCAACGAGTGCGGCGTCGGCTCTGCGTCTGGCCATGTCGCTCGACCTCACTCTCGTTGACGCGTTGGAGACGTCCGATCACGGCGTCAGCGACACCCTCTGGCGTCAGCAGCACGTCGGAGAGCAGTTGCTTCATGGCACCGTGCGTGACGAAGCAATCGGGTACGCCCAGGTGCATGACGTCGGGCGTCAGCCCCATGTCGGCAAGACCCTCGAGCACGGCGGAGCCCGCTCCGCCGACGATCGTGTTCTCTTCGATGGTAACGACCAGATCGTGCGTCTGCGCAGCCCAGGCCACCGTCTCGAGATCGATGGGCTTGACCCACCGCATGTTGACCACCGATGCGGAGACGCCCGCCTCCATCAGCGTCTGCGCGGCCTTCTCGGCGACGCCGACCATCCGCCCGAAGGCGAGCAGCGCGACGTCGGTCCCGGTGCGGCGCACCTGAGCGTGCCCGGCCTCGAGCACGGAAGGTTCACGCGGCAGCGCGATGCCCGTCCCCTTGCCGCGCGGGTAGCGGATCGCGAACGGTCCGTCAGTGAGCAGGCCGGTATGCAGCATGTCCACCAGCTCGGCCTCGTCGGCCGGTGCGCACAACGTCAGGTTCGGCACCGCGCGCAGGAAGGTCATGTCGAACACACCGTGGTGCGTGGGGCCGTCCTCCCCCACCAACCCGGCGCGGTCGAGCGCGAAAACGACGGGCAGGTTCTGGAGGCACACGTCCATGACGACCTGGTCGAAGGCGCGCTGGATGAAGGTCGAATAGATCGCGACGACGGGACGGCGGCCACCCACGGCGAGCCCGGCGGCGAATCCCACCGCGTGCTGCTCGGCGATGCCGACGTCGAAGAAGCGGTCGGGATACGCTTCCTGGAAACGGTCCAGTCCGGTCCCCGACGGCATCGCCGCCGTGATGGCGCATATGCGCTCGTCGCGCGCGCCCTCGGCGACCATCGCCTCCGCGAAGACCTCGGTGAAGCTCGGAGGTCCCCCGGCGGTCCCATTGACCTTGCCGGTCGAGATCTCGAACGGCGCGACGCCGTGGAAGGTGTCGGGCGAGTGCTCGGCCGGTGCGTAGCCCTGGCCCTTGTGGGTCACCGCGTGCACGATCACCGGACCGTCGACGTTCTTCGCCCGACTGATCGCGTCCTGCACCTTCTGCACGTTGTGGCCGTCGATCGGCCCGACGTACGTCCAGCCGAGCTCCTCAAAGAACATGCCGGGAACGACGAGCTGCTTGAACGACTCCTTCGCCGCCTCTCCCGCGGCGACGAGCCCGGTCCCGATACCGGGGACCTTCGCGATGGCGCCTTCGACGCCGTCGCGCAGCTTCGTGTACCGGGGGTCGAGACGCACGCGGGCCAGGTAGCTTGCGAGTGCGCCGACGTTCTCGGAGATCGACATCTCGTTGTCGTTGAGCACGACGATGAGCTTGATGCCGAGGTGCCCGGCGTGGTTCATCGCCTCGAACGCCATGCCGCCGGTGAGCGACCCGTCCCCGATGACCGCGACGACCTGCTCATCGGTGCCGCGCGCGTCGCGCGCCTGGGCCAATCCGAGAGCGGCCGAGATCGAGTTCGAGGCGTGCCCCGTGTCGAACACGTCGTAGGGTGACTCGCTGCGCTTGGGGAACCCGCACACGCCGCCGTACTGCCGCAGCGTCCCGAACCTCTCGCGACGGCCGGTGAGCAACTTGAAGACGTAGCTCTGGTGGCCGACGTCCCATATGACCCGGTCGCGCGGCGTGTCGAGTGCCCGCAGCAACCCGATCGTGAGCTCGACCACGCCGAGGTTCGGCGCGAGGTGACCGCCGGTCTCGGCCACGGTCGTGACCAGACAGGTGCGGATCTCCTTGGCCAGCGCATCCAACTGCGCGGATCCGAGGGGCTTGAGGTCCTCGGGGGTGTCGATGCTATCGAGGATGCGTTCGCTCACAGCCGGTGCGTGATCCTCCTTGAGTCGGGCCCGCCGCGAAAAGCGACGGCTTCCTCGACCGACGTTAGACCCGCTCCCTTGCGTACGCAATGTGAGCGGGCCGGTGTGTCATCAGGTCGTTACGGCAGCGCCGCACACAGAGGCACTATTCACGCTCGTCGTCATCCTCTTCAACGGCGAGCACCTCTTCCGCCGCCGAGTCCTCGCCGAGCTCGCCTTCGATACCGGCGACGACGTCGCTCTCGGCGACCTCGGCGACGGCGACCGCTTCATCGGCCACCGGCGCAGTGGCAGGCGCCTTGAACGAGGTCTGGTCGATCGACTCGTTGCACTGATTGACGAGACGCACGGCCTCCTCGAGCAGGTCGAGGCTCTGCTCGAGCGAGAGGTCCTTGCGACGCACCTGCCCGACGATGTCCTCGAGGCGCGCGCGGGTGGTCTCGAACGTCGTACGCTCGTCACTCATCGATGCTCCCCTTCAATCCCCCGGACTCGACGACATCCGCGAGCCGCCCCAGGATCCCGTTCACGAACTTGCTCGAGTCCTCGCCACCGTAGACCTTGGCCATCTCGACGGCCTCGTTGATGGCCACGGAGTCGGGAACGTCCTCGTCACGGTAGAGCATCTCCCACGCCGCGAGGCGCAGGATGTTGCGGTCCACGACCGGCATGCGGGAGACCACCCAGTTCTCGGAGATGTCCTCGATGATCGCGTCGATGCGGTCGATGTGCGACTCAACGCCGGTGACCGCCTCGCGGCAGTACTCGGAGGGCTCCCCGTCTTCAACGGAGAACGAGCCATCAGCAAGGATCCGAGCAGCACTCTGCTCGATGATCTCGCGCTGATAGAGGATGTGAAGCGCCTGGTGTCGGGCCCTGCGTCGTTCGAGCATAAGTCTGCGGCGGCCCTACTGCTCGGGGAACTGGATCGTGTCGATGAACACATCGACACGTGATGCCGGATGACCGGTCTGGGACTCGAGTGCGTCGGAGACCGCGTCCTGGATCGCCGCGCCGAGCTGGCGCAGCGGGCGGCCGTAGATGGCCGTGATGTGGAGGGTGACGACGAAACGGCCGTCCTCATCGAGCGAGACCTCGGTCGCCTTCGGCGCACGCGAGAGCTTGCCGAGGGCAGAGGTCTCAACGCTTGCGACACCTTCGACCTGGCCGGCAGCGAGCTGCACCATGGTCTCGACCACGCCGGGGGCGATGTCGAGGCCTTCGAGGCTCAGTTCAGCAGGCATGCTCTTCACGTTCCCTCCGGTGCCGAGGCGCGCGACCATCACGTGCGGTCAGGCGCTCTCGTGGTAGATGTGCTTGTCCACGAAGTCAGTATAGTACTCGCCCCTCTGGAAGAACTCGTTCTCGATGACCGCCTGGTGGAACGGGATGGTCGTCGGGATACCGACCACGATGAACTCGTCGAGGGCCCGCCGCGCACGGTTGATGGCCTCGTACCGCGTCTCGCCCCAGACGATGAGCTTGGCGAGCAGTGAGTCGTAGTTCGGCGGCACAGTGTATCCGGAGTACACGTGCGAGTCCACGCGAACGCCCAGGCCGCCCGGCACGCTGAAGACCTCGATCCGTCCGGGGTGCGGACGGAACTTGTTGGCCGGATCCTCGGCGTTGATGCGGAACTCGATCGCGTGTCCGCGCTGCACGATCTCGGACTGGCTCGGGTGCCGAAGCGGCGCTCCCGAGGCCACACGGATCTGCTCCTTGATGATGTCGACGCCGGTGACGGCCTCGGTCACGGGGTGCTCGACCTGCACCCGCGTGTTCATCTCCATGAAGTAGAACGAACCGTCCTCGTCGAGCAGGAACTCCACGGTGCCCGCGTTGACATACCCGACCGCGTGCACGGCCAGCAGCGCCGCATCGCCCATCACGCGGCGCTGCTCGTCGGTGAGCGCCGGCGACGGCGACTCCTCGATCAGCTTCTGGTGGCGACGCTGCACCGAGCAGTCACGCTCGAAGAGGTGGATCGCGTTGCCGTGGCTGTCCGCGAGCACCTGGAACTCGATGTGGCGCGGGCGGGTGAGGTACTTCTCGAGGTAGACGGTGTCGTCGCCGAAGGCGACCGCCGCCTCGGCGCGCGCCGCGTGGAAGCTGGAGGCGAGGTTGGAGGCGTCGGTGGCCACGCGCATGCCGCGCCCGCCACCGCCCGCGGACGCCTTGATCAGAACCGGATAGCCGACGGCGTCGGCGAAGCGCCGGGCCTCCTCCTCGGAGGCGACGGCCCCATCGGAACCGGGGACGGTGGGCACGCCCGCCGCCGCCATGGTCTGCTTCGCGACGGCCTTGTCACCCATGCGATCGATCGAGTCGGGACGCGGGCCGATGAACGTGATCCCACTGTCCTCGCACGCACGGGCGAAACCCGCGTTCTCGGCGAGGAACCCGTAGCCGGGATGGATCGCGTTGGCGCCGGTGATGAGCGCCGCGGAGATGATGTTGGCGACGTTGAGGTAGCTGCCGGCGCTGGCCGGCGGACCGACGCAGATGGCCTCGTCGGCCATGCGAGTGTGCAGGCAGTCGCGGTCGGCCTCGGAGAAGACCGCCACGGTGCGGATGTCCATCTCGCGGCAGGCCCTGATGATGCGCAGGGCCACCTCGCCACGATTGGCGATCAGTATCTTTCCGAACTCACGCATGGCGCGCTACTCCGCTGGCTCGTAGTAGAAGAGCACGGCGCCGTAGTCGACCGGCGAGCAGTCGGCAGCCACGATCTCGCGGATGACGCCGGTCTCCGGCATCTCGATCTCGTTCATGAGCTTCATCGCCTCGAGGATGCACACCGGGTTGCCCTGCTCGACGGTGTCACCGACGGCCACGAACGGGTCCGAGCCGGGAGACGGGGACGCGTAGAAGGTACCCACCATCTGCGCCTTGACCTCTCGCCACGACTCGGGACGTCCGCCGTTGACCTGGGGCGCGACGGCCGGAGCCGCGGCCGCAGCGGAAACCGGTGCAGGAGCCCCGGCCGGCTGGACCATGCCATAGCCGCCCTTGCGCACCGTGACGGTGGCGCCGTTCTCCTCGATGATGATCTCGTTGATGTCCGAGGCCTCCACGATCTTGATGAGCTCGCGTATCTGGTTCACGTCCACGGATTCGTCCTCCCTGACTGTGTCGATCTCCTCGGACAGCATGAAGACGGCCTTCTCGGCGCCTTCCTTGTGGGTCGAGAGGTACTGACGGGCCTCGTTGGGGAAGAGCGCGTACATGAGTACGTCTTCCTCGCTTCTTGCGAGGTCCCCGATCTCGGCGGCCATCTCCTCGTAGGTGGTGGTGACCATGGAGCCCGGACGGACATCGGACGGCAGCGGCTGCTCGTCGCCGAGCACGCGCGCGACGATCTCCTCGTTCATCGGGCCCGGGGCCTTGCCGTACAGGCCGCGGATGTAGTCCTTCATCTCGTTGGGGACGACGCCCCAACGCTTGCCCGTCAGCACGTTGAGGACCGCCTGCGTGCCCACGATCTGCGACATCGGCGTCACGAGCGGCGGATAGCCGACCTCGGCGCGCACGCGCGGGATCTCGGCGAGCACGTCGGGGAGCCGGTCGCTCGCCTTCTGCAGCTCGAGCTGGCTGATGAGGTTGCTCATCATCCCGCCCGGGACCTGATGGGCGAAGACCTCCATCTGGAGCATGGTGGTGATGCCGCGCTTGAGCTTCTTACGCTCGCGCACGCCCTCCCAGTACTCGGCGATACGGAACAGCTCGTCGAGGTCCATGCCCGTGTCGTAGGGCGACTCCTTGAGCGCGGCGACGATCATCTCGACGGCGGGCTGCGAGTTGCCGAAAGCCAGAGCCACGACCGCGGTGTCCACGATGTCGGCACCGGCCTCGATGGCCTTGAGGTAGTTCATCGGGGCCATACCACCGATGTAGTGGCAGTGCAGGTGGACCGGGAGCCCGATCTCCTCCTTGAGCGCGCGCACCATCTTCTCGGTGCGGAACGGCGTGAGCATGCCCGCCATGTCCTTGATGCAGATGGTGTCGGCCCCGAGCTCCTTGAGCGCCTGGCCGTACTCGACGAACGAGTCGAGCGTGTGCACCGGGCTCACGGTGTAGGAGATGGCGCCCTCGAACAGGCCGCCGCACTCCTTGATCGCGCTCGCGCAGACCTCCACGTTGCGGATGTCGTTGAGCGCGTCGAAGACGCGGAAGTTGTCGACGCCGTTGCGCTTGGAGGCGTGCACGAAGCGGCGGCAGATGTCGTCGGAGTAGTGCTTGTAGCCCACGAGGTTCTGGCCGCGGAGCAGCATCTGCAGCGGCGTCTTGGGGCAGTGCCGCTTGATCGTGCGCAGCCGCTCCCAGGGGTTCTCATCGAGGAAGCGCAGCGCGGCGTCGAAGGTCGCGCCGCCCCAGACCTCGAGAGCCCAGTAGCCGAGGTTGTCCATGTCCTCGAGGATCGGCAGCATGTCGCCGATCTCCATGCGAGTGGCCCACAGCGACTGGTGTGCGTCGCGGAGTGTGGTGTCCATGATCGATACACGTCTCATGAAGCGCCCCTGAAAGTGTCGGGTCCGGACCGATCGTACGCGCCGCAGGATCGAGGCGCGGATAGCAGAAAACCCACAGCCGGTCGGTGCGCCGACTATGAATTCAGAAGTATAGCCGAGCGTGCGGCTATGCGGACACCCGTGAGGCCTGCGACTTGGCACCGGCAGAGGTGCGGCGGGGCCGGACGACGAAGTCCACCTCGCAGTCGAGTACGCGGAGGAGCTCCAGCATCGCATCCACCGATTTGGTGTAGTTCGCGGTGCCCTACGTCGTCAGACTCTCGAGCCGCTCAGCGATCCACACCTTGATGATCGACTGGCGCGTGACGCCGAGCCGCGTCGCCTCCTGGTCGAGGGCCGCGACCATCCAGCGTGGGAAATCGACATTGACGCGACGCGGTTCCTGATTGGGGCGGCGACCCTTGGACCAATCGATGTATTCATCGATGTCCTCGCCATCATCGAACATCCTGTCGAACTCACTCGCCGCGATCGTCTTCTTCATAGCTCGCAACCTCCTTTGCACGCGACCGGCGCACCGAGATGATCCTGATGCGTTCACCCCGGTAGGTAATGACCGCCGTCCAGTGCCTGCCTGCGATCATGCCCACCGCGATGGATCGCGGCTCGCGCACGTAACTGACCGGATCCTCGAACAGCCGCTC